>Ga0194110_10000192_pt1 | contig 76017 bp, 64 predicted proteins | sample TA2Kig1200mmetaG_FD_146192 | JGI IMG/M metagenome (GOLD analysis project Ga0194110, IMG submission 146192) | Freshwater microbial communities from Lake Tanganyika, Tanzania - TA2015032 Kigoma Deep Cast 1200m | ecosystem: Environmental > Aquatic > Freshwater > Lake | place: Tanzania: Lake...
ATTTTGAGTGTCTCACTTTTCGAGAAAAAGCCCATTTTATCGGCACTCGTACCACCAAAATGCACAAAACTGATCACCATGCCAGACAACCAATTGACTTTATTCGATTATTAATTGGACACCCGTGATCTATTATACCTCATCAAAATGGCTTCCAGCACCCCCCCGCCAATGGCCCGGGCTTTTTCAGAGATGGTAAAACAATGTTCCCGGACTCCCCGGGGGTCTATATCTCCAACCTTCATCTTTTCCTGCACCCAAAGGCCGCTGCGCAGGATTCCCCGCAGAACCCCTGAAACCTTTGCCGCCACGGAAAATCCTTCTACCTCAGCCACCACTTCTCCTTTCTCCACCCGGTCTCCAATCTCTTTCTTCCCCTGAAATTTTCCTGTTGCCGGGGCGCGCAAGACCCTTTCCCAGGTATACCCGGAAATCTCCCCGGGAAGGCCCGTATTCGCCTCCGCCTCCCCTTCTTCGATCACCCGCCCCAGTCTGTGGCCACGGTTGGTCTCCACGACCAGGTGACAATCCCTTCCCACCCGAAACCCCGGACCGAGCCCGATGACCAGGGGAGCATGGTTCCTTTTGGTATTTAAGTTTCGCTTGGCTAGGATGGCATTTACCAGTACCTGCGGATGCAACTCTTTGCGGATTACGCCCTGCGGATCGACCACCACCGGAATCTTATCTTCCGCCCAGAGGTTCATGATTTCTTCTTTGTCGGCCGCCTTTTTAGCCATCAATCCTTCGACCTCTTTTTGGCCCTCGAATACCGCTTCGCAGAAAGAGACTTCTCGGCGCACGGCCAGAGGTTCCGGGATCTCCGTAAGGCAAACGCGAAATCCTGAACGGGCCAGGCGATGGGCCACGCCGGTGGCCATTTCCCCCCCGCCTCTAACCAGTACGATCATATCTTTCAACTTTTCCGCTTGCCTAGGCATGCTTTTAGGCGCCTTTTCCCATTGGGCACACAGGATACCGGCAGACCGAACACTTCAAGCAGAACCCTCCGTGACCCAGAAGGGCAACCTCCTCCTGCGAAATAGGATCATCGGCCAACACCCGCGGAAGGAAGAGATCCAGTGCTGTCACCGGGTCATGAACAACGCAAGCCGGTGCCCCGAGGAGCACGGCCTTGCCCAGCCGTCCATAAGCGGACATAGAACCCGGAAGGACCGGTGCTCCGTAAAAAATAACCTCCGCACCTGCCTTCCGGATGCCTTCAAGGGTTACATCATCCGGATCCACCGAAAGACCCCCAGTGGCCACGATCACCTGACAACCCGCAGTCTTCATCTCCCGAATTTTTTCGGCGATGCGTAGGGGGTCATCGGGAACCACGGCCGTTTGCACCACTTTAGACCCTAACTTTTCTACTTTCTCTCTTATGATGCCGGCCGATCGGTCCCGGATGCGCTCCTCAAAGATCTCACTTCCCGTTACAATGATGCCCACCTTCTTACGCCGGATATGGAGAATTATTAAAATCGGCCCTTCTTTTTTACAGATTTCTTCAACTTTTTTTATTTTGCTCTCCCGAATGCTCAAGGGAATGATTCGGGTTCCGGCAACGAGTTCACCCGGTTTAACACAGGAATGATTGTGCCGCGTGGAAAGGATGAGCGACCCGATGGCGTTGATCCTTTTTACGCCCCGGATGTTTACCTTCAGGAGTCCAAAAACCCTGGTTAAAAAATCTACTTTCCCTTCGCTTGGCCCTCGTAAGCCGATGCCTTGACCGGCAATGGCATGGGCCATGCGTTTGGCCGCTTCATCCTCATGGATTTCACCTGGCGCGAGTTTCAGCACGTAAAGCTGTTTCTTTCCCAGATCCAGGAGTTTGGGAATATCCCCTTTCCGTACTATATGACCTTTGCGAAACGCCGCTCCTTTGAATTCTCCCGGAACAATCCGGGTGAGATCATGGGCCAATCTCATGCCCACCGCATCTTCAACTTTAATTTTTTCCAGCATAAGAGTTTTAACCCGCCCCTTGAATTGACAGGATGTTTATCATAACAGTTTTCAGACGTCTTTGAAAGGCCATATGAGGCTTCATTCCCTGCTTGGTTTCCCCTCTTCCTGCCCGGTCTACATCCTCTGCCCCCCCTTTTTTTTCTTAAACCAAGACCGAATATGCGGATAGAAGAGGAAGCCCACGGTAATCATCAAAATACTCGCACTAATGGGTCGGGTGAAAAGGGTGGTATATTTCCCTTCCGAAAGAATCATTACCCTCCGGAAATTCTCCTCCAGCATGGGTCCGAGGACTAGCCCAAGCGTCAGGGGAGCTACCGGAATTTTTACTTTATTGAGCAAGTAGCCCAAAATCCCACAGAACACGGCCACGTAAATATCAAAAAGGCTATTGCGAATGGCATAGGAGCCGATCATGCAAAAGGCGAGGATGAGGGGCATCAGTATATAAGATGGAGAATTGATCATTTTGGCAAAATATCGGGCGCAGCATAATCCCAGAATCAACAAAAAGATAAGGGAGAGGGTGTTGCCGATAAAAATAGAAGAAACAAAATCAGCATGGGCTGTGAACAAGACTGGCCCTGTCTTTAGCCCATGGATCATCAACGCTCCAATCAAAACGGCCGTCATCGGGTCCCCGGGAATCCCCAAAGTCAACATCGGGATGAAGGCTCCGCCAACGCTGGCATTGTTTGCTGACTCCGGGGCGATGATCCCTTCCAGTGTCCCTTTCCCCCATTTTTCTGGATCTTTGGACATTCTCTTTTCGACCCCATAGGCCATCATGGCCGCAATGGAACCGCCGGCTGCAGGAGTGGCTCCCACAAACACCCCGATCAAGCTTGAGCGTAAAATAAGAGCCCAGAGCCTGGCTATCACCCCCAACCCGGGAATGATATTTTTAAATTCCTGAAAGACCCTGATAGCGCTTTTTTTTCCTATTTGGTTCAGGACCTCGGTAACGCCGAAAAATCCGATCAGAGCCGGTATAAGTTCCAGGCCGCTGAAAAGCCCGATCAAGTTAAAGGTGAACCGGGGATAAGCCGTCATCGGGTCCTGACCTACCGTACCGAGTACAAGACCCAGTGTGCCGGCGATCATTCCTCTCAATAATGAACCGGGAGATATATAGGCGATGATACTCAAACCCAAGACCACTAAGGCTACATATTCCTCGGCACTAAAACCGAGAGCCACGCGGGCTAAGGACGGGGCCGTAAAAGTAAGGGCGGCAATGCCGATCAGGCCACCCAGAAAAGAAGCGACGGTGGAGAACCCAATGGCCCGTCCGGCTTCCCCCCTCTGGCACATAGGATACCCATCCAAACCCGTGGCGATGGCCGAGGGGGTGCCGGGGATATTTACAATAATGGCCGAAATGGATCCCCCGTAGACCGAGCCTTGGTAGATGCCGATTAAAAATACAATCGCCTTGGCCGGATTCATTCCAAAGGTCAAGGGCGTAAAGACAGCCAGGCCCATTGTGGAGGTCAACCCGGGTATTGAGCCGTTGAGGATCCCGACGATGGTTCCCAATAGGACCAGGAGAATCATCGTGGGGTCGAAAAAGTAATGTATCCCGGCAAAATAGAGTTTCAGAGCATCGCTAAAAAAATCCACCCTGATTACCCCCCAAAGATTTTGCCCACAGGAAAAGGCACCCTTACCAGCAAGTGAAAAAGGGCGTAAATCACTCCTGTGGCTACGGCTGATAGGCCCACAACACTGAGGACGCTCGATAAGGCTGGCTTTGCTCCTTTTAACTTGAAGATGGCGGCCATGAGAAAAAGAAAAGTCCCCAGGCGAAATCCGATGAAATCAATGATATAGGAATAGGCCAGGGAAAGGATCAGAATGAAAGTCAGGGAACCGGAAATCAAATCCCTGACCCGCGGAGAAACAGCTTCCTCCGTGCCTCTTCTTGCTTTGAGGAGTGCCCTGGATTCTTTGAGCAAGAGTACGGCCAGAATGATCAAGATCACCGCCAGCAGACGGGGATAACTCGCCGCCCCTCCTCCGAATTTCAAGTACTCTACAGGCATGGGGAATTTTAGGGAGTCGTAATAAATGAATCCGCCAATCAAAAGCATGCACACGGCCGTAAAAATATCCCTTTTTTGCATCTACCCCTTCACCGCTTTTTTGATCATTGAGGATATAGAAAAAATCCGGATCGCTCTATTTCAAGATCATTTCCGCCATGGCCGGGGGAACCATTGCCCAGAATGAACAATGGTTCCCCCCTCCCGGCCTTTGCCTTGGTTCAAGCTCTTACTACCTGGGAGCCACTCTTAATCCAAGTTCTTCGACCAGATCGTGAAGACTCTTGTCTGATTCGGAAACGTGTTTGATAAAATCCGCATGGTTTATAAAATCTAATTCAACGCCGATTTTTTCGATCCGGCTGATCACTTCCGGGTCTTTCACAACCCTTTCCAATGCTTTTTCCAGGATGGCCACGATCGGAGCAGGCGTACCTTTGGGGACATAAATACCTTCAAAACTTGCTATGGATACGTTAATTCCTTGCTCCTTCCAAGTAGGCACTTTGGAATAATTTGGCCTCCTGCTGTTGGCAGCCACCCCCAGAACCTTTAACTCCCCGGCATCAAGGAGCGCCTTGACGGCTACCATCGGAGCAAAGTTTGAATCCACATGGCGCCCGGCAAGGGCCGTGACTGCCGGAGCATCTCCGGCATAGGGGACATGGGTCTGTTTGATCCCAGCCGCTTTTTGAAAAGCCGAGGCAAAGAGATGGTCACTCGTACCTGTGCCGCTCGCCCCATTCTTGAGTTTCCCCGGATTGGCCTTGGCATGTTCCACGAACTCCTTCAGGCTGTTCCAGGGAGCTTTGGAATGAACCGAAAGGAGCGCCGGGCTCGATAAGAGCTGGGCTACCGGGAGATAGTCCTTCAAATTCGTCGGCGTGGGTACGGTATACTGGGTCAAGATCATGGAAATGGACATGAGACTGATGGTATAGCCATCCGGTTTGGCCATGGCCACTTCTTTCGCCCCCACAACCCCTCCGGCTCCGGGTTTATTCACTACCACGACGGGTTGCCCCAGTATTTTCTCCAGAGCGGGAGCAAAAATTCTGGAAACCGTGTCCGTCCTTCCTCCGGCCGGCCAGGTCACCACCCAGGTAATGACCCTTTCCGGATAGGCCGCCACCGCGACCTGGGAAACGAAACTCACGGATAGAGCGAGCAAAATAACCATCAGAAATCTTTTTCTTTTCATTTTTCCCTCCTTATAATTTTTTTTGGGGAATAGAAATTTTTCATTAGCCAGCCTTCTTTTTGGCCTTCACCTCCTTCTTCTTAATTTTTTTCCGCCGGAAATGGACCAGGTTCGATTATGCCTGGTGGAAACAATGATGGAACCGACCGCATTGTTTATTGATCAAACGAGTTGGATGGTTCTTGATTTTGCCAGGCTAAAAATATAAATCCGGAGCACGAAATACGAAACAAATTAACGTCGTCCTGCCCGTAGCTCAGCAGCCCGCTGCACCGATTCAATGATTTGGGCATAACCCGTGCACCGGCACAGGTTCCCCTCAAACTGATCCTTGATCTCCTCAACGGTCGGCTGCGGATTCACATCCAGTAAGGCTTTGGCCGTGAGGATCATCCCGGGTGTGCAAAAACCGCACTGTAAGCCGTATTTTTCCATAAAGGCCTCCTGGATCTCGTTCACTTCACCTTGCTTGGCCAGACCTTCGACCGTCGTAATTTCATCGCCTTCGCGCATCTGCACGGCAAGGAGAAGGCACGACCGTACGGGTTTCCCGTTCAGGAGAATCGTACAGGCCCCGCAGTCTCCTTCATCACATCCTTTTTTCACACTCGTCACGTTGAGTCTTTCCCGCAGAAAATCCAACAAAGTCTCGTATGGCTCAGCCTCTTCGGCTATATCCCGGCCATTCAGTTTAAATTGTACCCTCATTTTACCCCCTCCCCCCGATCTGCTCCAGAACCCTTCTGGTAAAGATTAAAGACATTTCTCTTCGATATTCCTCTGAGGCGCGGACATCGGCAATAGGTTTTATTTCCCCCTTGATGATTTCTGCGGCCTGCGCAATATTCTGCTCATTCACTTCTTTACCCTTCAAATTCTCCTCGACTCTCCGGCCACGAATGGGAGTCGGAGCCACCGCCCCCAGAGCCAAGCGCACTTCTTCAAATTTTCCCCGCCGAATTCGAGCGAAGGCGGCGACAGAAACCACCGATAAGGTGAAGGCCTTCCGCCGGCCCAGTTTCAAAAAAGCTGAGCTACCATCTTGAACTGGAAGAAACACCTCGGTCAAAATTTCATCTGGTCGTCTGACCGTACTCTGCGGCCCCGTGAAAAATTCGGAAAGAGGAATGATTCTCTCTCCCCGCGCACTCTCCAGTTTCACCGATGCGTCCAGGACGAGAAGCGGAGGAGCGGTGTCTGCGGCCGGGGAGGCAGTGCCCAGATTTCCGGCCATGGTAGCGCGGTTCCGAATGGGGGGCGAAGCCATTAGACTAATGGCTTGAACGAGGGCTGGTGCCTTTTCCTTGACCAGGGGCGACTCCTTGATCTCGGCCAAGCGCGTAAGTCCGCCAATATGCAGGCCATCGTTCCGCACCTCAATTTGCGATAAGCCGGATATGCGGTTTAAATCGATGACCAGATCGGCCATAATAGCTCTTTTCTTCATCTTGGGAATCAAGTCAGTTCCTCCGGCCAGCAGTTTCGCCTTGTTCCCATGTTTTTCCAACAGGCTCAAGACCTCCTTCAGTGAAGAAGGGGCCACAAAATCCATTTTCGCTAACGGTCTAACCTCTGCTTCCATGGCTTTTTTTCTCCCTCAGGGTAAAATAAATTTTTTCCATATCCAGCGGCATCTCGTGGAAACGGATGCCCAGTGCCTGGTAAAGGGCATTGGCGATAGCCAGAGGGGTAGCGATGAAGGCAATCTCCCCCACCCCCTTGGCGCCAAAACCCGAATACTTGTACTCATCCTCCACCACCACCAGATCAGCCATCTCGGGCATATCCTTGATGGTCGGGATCAAATAATCGGTATACGAAGGGTTGAGCATCCTACCGTCTTTCCGCAGCACCCGCTCGGTCGTGGCAAAGCCCAACCCCAACATACCGCAGCCGTATACTTGACCTTTGACAACCGCCGGCTGGATGATCTTGCCAGCCGCCACACCCGGAATCAGCCGGAGAACATTCAACTGACCGGTTTCCAAGTCGACTTCCACTTCCGCAATGGTACACCCAAAGGTATAGGCAGCATAAGGGTCTCCCTGTCCCGTCTCCGGGTCAGGGTATCCTCTCCTGGCTTTGATAAACCCATACTCGGCCGGAGGGATCCCTCTCATGTACATCTCATAAGCCAAGTCTTGAAAAGCGATCCTCTGCGCTGGGCTCTTAAGATTGTAGTTTTCTCCATTCTCAAAGGCTACCTCCTCCTCGGTGCATTCCCAGAGTTCGGCGGCGAGCTTGTTCATCCTCTTGCGGATCTTTAAAGCGGCATCCACCGCCGCTGTACCTCCAATGATCGTCCCTCTTTGGGCGTGAGTTTCCCCGCTGTCCGGCATCGTCCCTGTATTATTGGCATCTACCCTGACCCGGTCAAAAGGAACCCCCAGAACTTCGGCCACCATCATGGCGTGGGAAGTAATCGTTCCTTGCCCGATCTCTACGATTCCGGTCGAATAGGTCACGCTCCCATCCGGGTTCACGATGACTGAAGCCCCGGCCCAATCGCGTTTGAACCCAGTTGTGCCACAACCATGCCAGCTGCATCCCACGCCGATGCCCCGGCGTTTGTTCCCCTTCTGCTCGCTTTCATACTGGGTCCGCTTGCCCTTCCAGTTCGCCTGATCCGCAACCTTCTGGATCAATTCTTTAATCCCAACGGCATGATCGAGGAGTTGGTTCGTCCCGGTCCGGCTGCCGGGGACCAGGGCATTTTTCAACCTAAACTCAACGGGGTCCATATTCAAGGCCTCGGCCATGATGTCCATCTGGGACTCGGCGGCAAAGAGCATCTGAGGATTCCCGAAGCCATTAAAGGCCGCATTGGGCAGGTTATTGGTATAAACGGCATAACCCTCTATTTTAACATTGCCTATTTCATAGACTCCAGTCGCGTGGTAGGCGGCTCTTTTGGTAAAGCCCACCGACCAGGTGGCGTATCCCCCGGCGTCCACGATGTAATCCACCTGGATGGCCCTCACCTTGCCATCCTTCGTCGCCCCTGTTTTGTAGCGAATCTCAAAAGGACCTCGCTTGAAACGATAGGCGAAAGATTCATACCGGGAATAGACGATCATGGCCGGCCGGCCGAGTTTGACCGCGGCCAACGTGGCCAGGCTGCAAATGAGCGGCCCATAAGTATCTTTTCCTCCAAATCCCCCGCCAATATATGGAGTCATAACAGTCACGTCCGAATCTTTCCACCCCAGCACGCGCGCCACCGTATGCCTCGTCCGGAAAGGATTCTGGGTGGTTCCAATTACGTTGACGCTCCTTACTCCGGTGGGAATGGCCACTGCCGCTTCCGGCTCGAGATAGGCGTGATCTTGCGAGCCGGTCCGATAGACCCTCTCCACGATCACATCACAATGGCTAAAGGCCTCTTCTACGTTTCCTTTGAGGATCTTCACTTCAGTAGCGGTTCTGCTATGATCATGAATTTTTATATCGTTATTCAAGGCCTCTCGGGGATCAAAGATGGCCGGCAGTTCTTCGTATTCCACCCGCAACTGGTCGGCCCCTTGCCAAGCAGTTCGTTCGTCCCGCGCGACCACCAGGGCGACGATGTCGCCAATGTATCGGGCTTTCGGAGTAATGATGGGTTGATCATCCACCAGGTAGCCGATTTGGTTCTCCCCCGGCACATCTTGCGCGGTGATCACCGCCTCCACGCCCGGGACTTTTAGTGCACTTGCCTTGTCTATCCTTTTGACGAGGGCATGGGCGTACGGACTCCGGACGGCTTTCACGTGCAAAACTTTTTCCATCAGGTAATCGGCTGCGTATTTGGCCATCCCGGTTACTTTTTCCAGGGAATCCACCCTCTTTACGTCTGTCCCTACGACTTTGTAATTCCTACTATGCAGCAGCTTTTTTACTTCCTCCAGATACTCCAACTCCATACCAAACCCCCTTGATCTGCAACCTCTCGTTGCCTAATAACGCCTGCATAAAAAGTTCTGTCCAATCTTTTTCTTACGATCTCAATCTCTTTTCTTGCCTCATCTCCTCCTGGGAAAATACCTTCCTTCCTCTTTCTTCCGCTTAGCTGAAATGTGACCTAAAATCTCAAGGCTGCGGCACACAGGCCATGCATTGCATTTCCACAAGCATCCCCCGAAGAAGCCCAGCTTGGACCGTCGCCCGCGGTGGAGGATCTTGCGAGAAAAACTTGGCGTAAACTTCGTTCATCGCCTCAAAATGATTCAAGTCGGTCAAATACACCGTGGTACTGACCACATTCTCCATCGACGTTCCTGCCGCTTCCAGGATTGCCTTGATATTTTCCAACATCCTTTCGGTCTGAGCTTTGATATCTCCTTTCACCTCATGCGTCTTGGGGTCAATAGGGCCTTGCCCCGAGACGAATACCAAATTGCCCAGTCTCACCGCCTGGGAAAAAGGCAGGGGAAGGCGGGGAGCTCCATCGGTCTCGATGATTTCCCGTTTCATGGTCCCTCCTTTGTAAAAATAGTACCTAAAGTGATCCGCCTGATGCGAACTAAAGTTGAAAAAGGAATTTCCTATACAATCTCTTTAAAGGCAGCTGCAAATAAATACCCCGCAAAATGATCTCTGAAATGATCTCGCCGCAAGGGTTAGACGATTAAGTTATCATTAATCTATTACATCCATTCCTTTCAATAATTTTCATATCTAACCACCCGTTACCTGTCCTTCGGATATTCGGGATGATTTGCCGGAGGCAGTCAGAGAGGGTTAGAAGGGTTTATGGAATTGGGGAGAGTCAAGCTGATAGAAATTTTCAACTTCGTGGTTTTTTCACCGCCGAAGAAGGAAGGTAGATTATCTGGCGATCGATCTTCGCAAGACCTATGAACGCAGTCCCTCCCATCGCTTTTTTCTTCTCCGCCCCCTGGGGTTCAAAATATAAGTCGCAATGGGGGCAGTGAAGGGAGATGGTTAACTCGAGGAGATGAGCATCACAGTGGAAGCTCTGCGCGCATTGGGGGCATTTCACGTAGGCAATATCCATCGTTCCTTCCTCTCTCGCCTTGGGTATCTAAACCCAACGGAACTTAAGGTTTTAGCCCTGACCCTTCAGGGCCTTAGATAATCATTCAAAGGAAACTTTTTGAGAATCTCCGGAGGCAATCCCGCCTTCGGTGGGTAAGGCCGATCCACAGGACGGGTGGCGTCGATGACCAGACCGGCCCCTTTGATCTCTTGACGCAGGGAAGGATCCATAAGATGCCCCTGCAGGTTATTCAACAGGGTGATTCTGGAATCGGCCTGGACGCAATTGGCGATGGCCCACATGACCTCCCGGGCATTTGCCGGGTCCACATCTTCATCCACGACGATGACATGTTTGATGAAGTTACTGGCACTCAGGGCGGCCAGGGCGGCCCGCATCGGCTCTCCTTCGGTCCTTTTCTTCAGGCTGATCACGAGGTGGAAGGGCCCGCCCGAATCCAGCCAGGTCAGGTCCTTCACGCCCGCCACAGCCTGTTTGACCCTTTGGAAGATACTCGCTTCGATGGGAAAATGGGCGTAAAGGTGGTCCAGGTGGGCGGCAAAGGCGCAATGCACGATGGGGTCGGGGCGGCGAGTGATGGCCCTGGCGCGGAATAGCCAGGAGAGCCTCTGCGGCCCGATGTACCCCGTGAACTCCCCAAAGGGCCCCTCGATGGATCGCCTCTGGGAAACGATCTCGCCCTCGATGACCGCCTCGGCATCAGCCGGGACGAGAAGCTCCGGGCCATAGACCTCGGACGGGACTACGCGGAGGGGTTCACCCAGGATGCCTCCGGCCACCTCATATTCGTCCTCATCCAGCGGGACCAGCGCAGAGGCGGAGAGCATGAAGCCTATATGGTGCCCTAGGACCACGGCGACGGGAAGAGGCTTATCGGCAGCTTCAGCTTCTTGAAAATACATCCATAAGTGCCGCGGGGACATGTAGATGGCTAGGTGATGGGAATCGACATACATCATGCGGTTCCACGAAGTGTTGGGCCGCTCCTTCCCCGGTGCGCAGGCTACGACCACCGGCGTGAGGTAAGGACCTCCATCATGAAAATTGTGTCTCATGATGGGCAGGTCGGCCAGGTCGAGGGATTCCTCGCCGACGACCATCTCCTTTACAGGAGCCTCCGCGAGGGGAATCACCTGCACTTTTCTTTTTTGCCGGCCAAGATCCAAAAATTTTTCAAAGAGCGCCACCCGGCTGGTATCCTTGGATCCCAGGGATACCGCCAACTTTTCGCGGGTGGTGAAGGTATGACTCAGCAGACGAAAATCGGTCGGCTCGCCTTTTACACTGGTTACCTTTTCGAAGAGGACGGCCGATAAATTTCCTTCCCCCTCCAATTGATGGAGGATGGAGGCCACTTCAAAAGAAGATGGCCGCACGGCCTTCGATACCCGGAGCGGTTCGCCCGGGATACGGTCTCCTAAATCTTGAAGCCAGGTGCGTAAATCTTTGGACATGCTTTTTACCTCAAGACGACTTAAAGTTAGCGGAGCTTGGACCAGAGTTCCCGGAGGTCATGAGTCGACCACCATTTTGGGATATTCAAATCTTCGCATATGACCCCGGCGGCATTATAACCGGGGGCACCTGTGCAATTGCCGAAAGGATGGGACCCCGATCCGCAAAGATACAAACCTTCGATAGGAGTGCGATAGGGCGCCAAGCCCGGGAAGGGACGATTTTCCAACATCTGATCGAAAGTCGCCGCTCCCACGCAATGGTCTCCGCCTTTCATGTTGATCAGTTTTCTCTCCACATCGAGGGGGCTGAAAGCATACTTGGCAATAATATTCTTAGAATTACAATTGGGAGCATACTGACGCCATCTTTCGAGGCACACCTCCATGTATTCATTTTTAACCTTGTCCCAGGCTTCCGGCCCGCCATCTTTCAAGTTGAAGGGAGCAAATTGCCATAAGAAGGCTGTGTGTTTTCCTGGAGGCGCCTGGGTTGGATCATGTAGAGTGGGGACGGCGCACTGCATCCCGGGCTTTTTCGGCGGAACTCCTTCATTGATTTCTCGCACATGGGCTTCAAAATCGGATATGCTTTCCAGGCCCACATTGTAGTTGAAGCCGGAGTCGATATCAAGATTAAATTTCGCTGAGGTGTATTTTAAAGGTTCATTGAGAGCTAAGTGCGCGCTGAAGAGGACCAACTTGGCGAATTTGAACTGGCCAGCCTTCTCCGCAACATCCCTGGAAAGTTTGTCTTTCCCCACTAAATTTATAAAAGTCTGCGGGATATCGACAGAGCTGGCGATGCACTTCCGAGCATAAAAGCGCCGGCCATCATCGAGAATCACTCCCTTCGCTTTTCCCCCTTCAATGATAATCTCTCGAACCGGGCTGACCTCCCATATTCTCCCTCCGTGGGCCTCAATGACCTTGGATAGTCCATGGGCCAAATAATGAGATCCCCCTAAGCACATGGTTCCGCTGAGGCCTCCAACTGTAGCGGCCACCATATGGTACCCCAACCCGGGTTCATCCGCTAAGTACATGCGGGTGGTCACCATGAAGATAATCATCGACCTCATTTGCTCCGTTGCAAAATACCCCCTGGCCAGTTCGATGGGGGTCTTTTTGCTGATCTCCAAATATTCACGGCCCAAGGGGCTCTTTTCCAGGAGAGTCTTCTTCTCCGCCGCCGGAAGAGGCGGAGCATAGCCTTCCGGCGTGATGATTTTTACACTCATTTCCTTGAAACGTTTCAAAAGGTCCCGATAGGTGGCGGCGTCCTTTTTCGAAAAATAGGCAATGTTCTTAATGGTTTTTTCTTCATCCTGGTACATGACCAAACAACGCCCATCACTGAAAGGAGCAACGGTTTGGACTTCGGGCATCTTCATTTGGATTCCAAAGCGAGCTAGCTCCAGATCTTTATAAAACGGAAGGTCGGGCACCCACCGGAGAAAAAAAGCATGAATATTATGATAAAACCCGGGGATGGTAACTTCTTCGGTGCAAAGTCCTCCTCCCGGTTCCATTCTTCTTTCTAAAACCAAGGTTTCCAGACCAGCCTTGGTCAGGTACCCGGATAAAATTTGACCGTTGTGTCCCCCCCCGATAATGATCACATCGAAGGTATCCTTCATTGATTAATCCTCCTTTCGGAATTATCCGCTCGATCGGCACGCTTTCCGCCGAGGTAGGCCTCTTGGACTTTTTGATTCGATCGGAGTTCTGTCCCGCTTCCTGTGAGGACGATTTTTCCGATCTCCAATACATAGCCCCGGTCGGCGATTTGCAGGGCTTTCTTCGCATTCTGTTCAACCAGAAGAATTCCCACCTCGCTGCTTTTCAATTGTTTGATTTTGACAAAAACCTCATTGACCAGTACGGGGGCTAAGCCCAAAGAGGGCTCATCCATCATGAAAAGTCGCGGTTTCCCCATGAGAGCTCGCCCAAAAGATAGCATCTGCTGCTCCCCTCCGCTCAGCGTCTCACCCAATTGCTTTTGTCTTTGATGGAGTACGGGGAACATCTGGAAGACTGCATCGAGGGAAGGGGTCAAGTCCTCCGTTGGGCGGCTATACCCTCCCATCAGAAGGTTCTCCAAAACAGTCATTTTTTTCAGGATTGCCCGTCCCTCTTGGATTAAAAAGACTCCCTTCTCGACAATTTTATGGCAGGGGAGTCTGGTGATCTTTTCTTCTCCAAAGATCACCTCGCCGCTCGCTGGGTGAAGAACTCCCGAGATGACCCGCAAGAGAGTCGTTTTCCCCGCTCCATTGGCACCAATGAGGGTTACGATCTCCCCTTTTTTCACGTCAATATCAATACCCTTCAAAATCTGGATATTCCCGTAGCCTGCCTCAATTCCTTTGACTGCCAGCATGCTCTCTATCCTTCCTCTCTTCCCAAGTAAGCCTCAATCACGGCTCCATTGGTCTGGATTTCTCCGGGGGTCCCTTGAGCAATCAATTTTCCAAAATTCAACACCGAGATATAATCACAAATCCCCATCACGACACTCATGTCATGTTCGATCAAAAAGACCGTCTTGCCACTGTTGCGGATCTCCTGAATTCTCTCCAAGAGCTCCGCCGATTCCGCCTCGTTCATCCCGGCGGCCGGTTCATCCAAAAGTAAAAGCTTGGGCTGGAGGGCGAGAGCCCGGGCGATTTCTAATCGACGCTGTTCTCCGTAGGCCAAACTGGTGCTCTTTTCCTTCCGTTTCGGCCAGAGGCCCATATGTTTCAGCATGGCTTCGGCTTCCTCCAAGAATTTTTTATCGCTCCGTTGCACCTTAAAAATGCTCCCCACCCCTGATTGGGTATGGATGTTTTGGGCCACCAACACATTCTCCAAAACGGTCATGCTCGGAAAAAGGCGGATATTCTGGTAGGTGCGGGCGATCCCCAAACGGGCGATTTCATGGGGTCGCAAGCCTGTCAACTCTTTTTCCAGGAATTGAATCGCCCCCCCGGAAACGGGTAGCAGTGCGGTAATCAGATTGAAAAGGGTCGTTTTTCCGGCCCCATTGGGTCCAATCAGACCGTAGATCTTATTCGGTTCCAAATGAATGTTTACATCTTGCAGGGCTTTTAAGCCTCCAAAATTCTTGGAAACGTTTTTGATGGTAAGCATATCAAGTCCTCGCTGTTTGGAAGAGCTTGTCAAGTCGTTCACCAAGGTCCCTGACCATCTGGCGGGTGATGATGCCCGAAGGTCGGAATATCATCATGGCCACGAGGACCGCACCGTAAAAGGAAAGACGCCACTCATGGATGAAGCGAAGAACTTCAGGAAGGATGCTGAAGATCGCCGCTCCGATCACAGCGCCCCAAAAAGTCTGCATTCCTCCCAAGAGGACGTAAAGAAGAATCATCGTAGAGAGCAAGAAACTAAAGTTGCCCGACTCGATATAAAACATGTAATGGGCGTACAACCCTCCGGCGATTCCGGCTATAAAAGCGCCGAACCCAAAAGCCCACACCTTGTGCCAGATGACATCCAGTCCCATGGTACTCGCCGCTTCGGGGTCATCGCGGACCGCATCAAACGACCGCCCCAGCCTGGATCGATCTAAAAGCCAAAAAACAACGATGAAGCCAACGACCCAAGCATAAATGAGGAAAAGGGTGGTTCCCATGGGCCCCCGAAATCCCGAGGCGCCTCCGGTGGGCTCGAAATTTAAAAAGAAAGTCCGCACCATCTCGCCGAAGCCCAGAGTGGCTATGACCAAATAAAGTCCTTTTAATCGCAATGCCGGAATGCCAATCAACAGGCCGATCAAGCTGGCCAAGGCGGCGCCGATGACCAAAGCCGGCAGCAGCGGAAGTCCCATCTTGACCGTCAGATAAGCGGAAGTATAAGCTCCGATCGCCATGAAACCGGCGTTGCCGACTGAACACTGATCGGTCATCAGAATTGCATACACGCTCAAGGCTAAAAGGATGTTAATCCCCATTAATGCCAACACGCCTTCGATATAACCGCTCATGTGCTTTGCTCCTTAAGTCTCTTTTTTGAAGGCCCCGAAGAGTCCTTCCGGCTTGAAAACGATAAAAATGAAGAAGATGCCGAAGATGATTATGTCGCGATAACCCGCTGTAAAATAGGCATCATTCATCACCTCGATAATCCCCAATAAGAGACCGGCAATCATGGCCCCGCGCACGTTTCCCAAACCTCCTATCACCATGGCCACAATTCCAATCAATCCCTGCCGAATACCGATGAAGGGGGTAATCTGCAAATAAACCAAAGCTGTCAGAACACCGGCCACTCCAGCCAATGCCCCGGAAGAGAAGAAAGTGAAACTGATGACCCGATCGGGGTCGACCCCCAACAGGCTGGCATTGACTTGCCCCTCCGAGGTGGCTCTCATAGCCCTTCCCATCCGCGTTCTCCGAATGAACATGTCGAGTCCAGCCATCAAGGCCAAAGAGGTAATCAGGATGATGATTTGGATGGAGGATACGACCACCGGTCCCAAATGAAATTGGGCAATCTCGGCCGTTTGCGGGTATCGAGAGGGTTCGGATCCCCAAATCTGAGTGCCCACGTTTTGCAACAAAATTCCAAAGGCGATGGTGCTCACCAGGGGACCTAAAAAATGAGCTTTCTTCAGAGGGCGAAAACAAAATCGTTCGACAAGAATTCCCATGATGCCTGCCCCCACCATGGCCAGAATCAGGGAAAGGTATAGAGGAATCCCAAGATAGGCAAAAGTCAGACCCAGGAACGCTCCGACCATGAAAACATCCCCATGGGCCAGATTGATCATCTGGAGAAGGCCGAGCACCAAGGTGTATCCAATCGCAATAAGGGAATAGGTGCTGCCCAACATTAAGCCATTGATGAGTTGCTGAAAGAACATTGCTGACTCCCTAGCGAAGAATTATTCGAGCGGCCCGAGCGGCCGCCCGAATTGGATATTAATGATTTATTTTACTGGGCCCCATTGACCTCCCTTGATTTCAAAGACGATGACATCTTTGATGCCATCGCCGACCTCGTTGAAGCCTCGGCTGGCCACTCCCTTGAAATCTCGAAGGGTCGTAAGATATTCCATGATCTTGGCTCTATCCGCAGCCAAATCTCCCGGCTTGTTGGTCACTCTTTTCTTCTTGATCGCTTCGACAATCATAAATACCGCATCATAGGCGTTCACCGGATAATAATCCGGCATTTCCGTGTATTCGCTGGTATACATGGTCTTTTGCCGCTTCTGGTAAGCTTCGATGAATTTTTTACTTGCCGGGGTGGCCACGCTCATATGCCAAATCGTGCCGGATAAGGTCCCTTCTACAGCCTTGCCGCCTATTTCCGCTATATTCCCTTCCATAATCGGAGCGGTGCTCATGAAAGGTTGCTTCATCCCTTGGCGGCGGGCTTCCGTGATGATATTCAACGCATCCGGGCCCAGAGCCCCCATCCCGATCCCGTCCGGGTTCATGGCTTTCAGCTTGGTGATCTGGGCCATGAATTGGGCGTCGTTGGTCAGGAAGGTCACGGGACTATCACCGGTGATAACCTCGATCCCATTCGCTTTGTAGGCCGCGGGAAGAACCCCTGTTCCCACGGACTTGGACACGGCGTCTTTGATGTCCGCGATGATGGCCACCTTCTTGATGTTGTAGCGCTTCTTGAATTCCTTGACTACCGCATCTCCGATCTTATCCTCGGTAAGGGTGTTTCTGAAGGCATAAGGCCGGTTGGCGGCAGACAATCCAGGTTTGGACGAGGCCACGCAAATCTGCACGATTTTGAGCAGGTTCCCCAACGGGAAAGTGGCCTCGGCCTCAGAGCTGTAATGGGGGCCGACGATGGCCAGAACCTTGTGGTCTCCAGTCAACTTGCGAACTACGGTCACCGCTTCCCCGGGATGGCTTGCCGTGTCTTCGAGGTAAAGTTTCAAAGGCACGCCATAGACGCCCCCTTCGGCATTGATGACATCAATGGCCGCCTGGGTCCCAATGGCTTCCCGTTTTCCTACATTGGCGCCGTGGCCGCTAATGCAAAGGGCCGCGCCGATGCGAATCTCCGGCCCGGCGATCGTCTGCGCAGAAGAAGGGACTGAAATGAACAAGGCTAAAAAGAAAACGCAGATTGGAAGGGCCATCCAATTTCTCATCTTTCTTTCCATAATTCTTCCTCCTTTTTAAATGTGAGATTAACCATTTCTGAAAACCGCGAGCAACGAGTTTCTCTTTTCTTTCCGATCACCCCCTTCCTTGAAATTTCATCCGCCACAGATCGGTAAAAAAATGGTGATTTGATCACCGTCCCGGACAATTGAAGTGAGCTGTCTATCTTTCTCCATGCTGAGCCCGTTCAACATCACTACATGGGTTTGTTCAATATTCTTTTGGGTAAAAGTCCCGGATGAGCCCGTGATGGAAGCACAGTGCTTGCGACTGAATCGGTCAACCACTTTCTTTACGTTTGTTCCGGGGGGAACCTCCATCTCTTCAAACAATTCCCCCTCTCCTTTTACAAGATAGCCGTAAAATTTCACCAGGACCTTTATGTTTTTTTCCACCCCAGGGCCGCCTTTCCTTCTTCTTCAAGGTCGAGTTCTTTTAATTTTTCCGGTCTGGGCACGCCCTTCTCATCCCAGTTACGCACCTTATAATAATCCTTTAAGAGGGTATCCAATTCAACGATATGCCCTTTCGCCGGGCCAGCCGGCATGGGTTCTTTCAAAAGCCGCGGTGGCAGGGCATCATCTTTTCCAGTGAGGCCTTCCCTGAAATTGAATAATCTCTCCAGGTTCCAGATACGCTCTCCGGCCTTGAATAAATCCAGTTCAGGAAATGGTTCCCCAACCACAAAAGAAAAGAGGCTGGCGACTTCTTGAAAATCCATCCCGCCATTGTTAGGGGGGAAGATGCAATAACCTAAAGAATCCAAAAAGGCTGTGCGATCGTGATAAAATTGGGCGACGGCTCCCTTGCCTTCTATGGATAGGGGATCAAGGTAAGGGGGGGTCCCGAAGGTCTCCCGGGAAATAAGGCCCCTCTCATGGCAACCGCCCCGAGGAGAGGTGGAATAAGTAAGGGCCATGGACTTGGCTCCCCGAGGATCATAGGCTGGGATTTCCATGCCCTTTACCTGCATGGCGAAATGAATCGAGTTTCCCCCAATCTTCTCGGCTGCCCGCCGGGTTCCTTCGGCCAGAAGATCTCCGAGCCCCTGGCGATTTCCAATCCTGCGGACCATTTCGACCATAGCCTGGTGGTTCCCAAACTTTAAATCCAAGCCTCCCAGGTCCGCTTTGCTCAACAGCCCTTTTTCCGCGCATTCCATGGCAAACCCAATGCCATTGCCTGTGGAAATGGTGTCCATCCCAAACTGATCGCATAATCGATCCGCCGCAATGACGGCGTCAATGTTGGTATTTCCGCAGTGGGCCCCAAACGCCCAGAAAGTTTCATACTCAGGCCCTTCCGTCTCAAACCCCTCATAAGGGGCCCTGGCCTTCGTCAGATTACCGCAAGCGACCGGACAACTGTGGCAGGTCGTTTTCCGGATGAGCCTCTCCTGCTGTTTTATATAACTTACTTCGTGAATCCCCTCAAACATTCCGCCTTGATAATTCCGGGTGGGAAAGAGGCCCCGCTCATTGACGATGAGCTGATTCCTCGGCGTGCCATATTTCCCGAACATCACCAGCCGCTCGACTCCCCGGGCTTTTTTTCGGATGGCCGTCTGGAGTTCTCGGAAGGGACCTGGTTGAACGAGCGGAACCTTTCGGGTCCCGTTCACCGCAATGGCCTGGAGGTTTTTGGAAGCTAAGACCAATCCAGCCCCTCCCCGGCCGACGGCCCGATAGCCGCTGATGATGGAAGCAAATCGAACCCCTTTCTCTCCCGCCGGTCCAATGCAGGCGATTTGGATATTTTTGTCTCCTCCCAACTCTTGGCGAATCGTCTCCTGGCAGTCATCGGTCAGTTTTCCCCTCAGGTGAGAGGCTTTCCGGAATTCCACTTTTCCATCGTTGATCCAGAGATAATCCGGCTCTTCCGACCGGCCTTCCAGGATGAAGCCATCATAGCCCGAGTTGCGCATCCCGGCTCCAAAAAAACCACCCGCCAAGCTCATGAGGATGGTTCCGGTCAGGGGAGATTTGGTTTCCACACAGTACTTCGGGGCCCAGGGCGCTCCCGTGCCAATCATCGGGCCAGCCAAGAAGATCAATTTATTATCAGGAGACTGGGGATCTGTCCCTGGCTTTAGTTCGTCAAAAAGAATCTTGGCTCCGAGTCCCCTTCCTCCTATGAATTTTAGAATTTTGGATTGATCAATCTCTTCCTTTTCAAATTTTTTCCGGGCCAGATCAACCCTGAGAATAATATTCTTATACTTCTCTGATTTCATTTTCCCCTCTACCTGTTTTATGCTCTTCTCCTGGCTTCGGCTTGATTCCCCAATCAGGATGATTTCGAGGCCTTCTTGATCCAGGATTTAAAAAGTCCGCCCAAATACCACCGTCTTTTTCTTTTTCGTTGCCAGATTGCTCATCTGCTCCATTGGCCCGAATTCCATGCATTTTGTCAGGCAGTGATGGACGCAGGCAGGTTTCTTTCCTTCCGCGACCCGCTGCATGCAGAAATCGCAAAATTCCGTGGGGATCGGCACATACTCAAATACATTTTTATCTCTCCCCCGGTACATCCGCTCGATCACCCGGATGCCCCATTCGTCGGTTTTGTGACCATGTTCCTGTTTGCAGGCCAGTTCACAAGCATGGCAGCCGCTGCACCATTCGTAATCGATAAAAAGCCCGTAATTCATCATAGAGTCTCCTTTTGGTAAATCCCGGCGATCCCTTCTTCGGCTTTGTAAACTTTGCAAAGGATCGATTTGTATTGTCCTCCGCCGAACCCGCATTTGGCTTGAGTGCCATCTGGGATCAACTGGTTAATATTGACTTCCCAAACATCGAAAAAGTTCTTGGCTCCTCTCTCTGGAAGCCACCAGCCATGAGGCGCCTGGACAACTTGGGGGTGGATTCCGATGAAATATTTGGCCTTCCGTTTGCACCGGCCGTTTGGGTTTTCCACCCAAACCCAATCCCCATCCTGAATGCCAAGGGAACGGGCCGTATCTGGATGAATCTCGATGGTCGGATCAGGTTCCAGCTCCCTCAAAGATTTGATATTTCTGTGTTCGGCGTGGAAATAGAGAACACTGCGCCGGCCAGTCGATAGAATCAAAGGGTATTCTTTAGCCAATGCCGGCGTGCTGTACGGGCTCATATGGGGTTCTTGGTAGTAAGGAAGCGGGTCATAGCCCCAGCGTTCAAAATGGGTGGAATACAGTTCCACCTTCCCGGTAGGGGTATTGAAACCCGGTTTTCCATCCTTGCGCAGGAGACCTTTTTCATGCCGGCGGTAAGGAGCCGTAGGGTGGCCGGAAGGAGGAAAGACCCATCCTTTTTCTTTCAATTGTTCATAGTTCAAACCCGAGGGTTTCAAGAAGTCATTGAATAGATCGTAAAGATCCTTCCACTTCAGCTTGGGATTGAACCTCCGAGCCAGCTCGAAGCAAATCTCTTCATCCGGTTTGCACTCAGGAACCTCGATCGCTTTCTGCATGGCGTTCAAGGGCGTCCACCAGGCCCGAATGCCGTCCCGTTCCGCCATGGTGGCCGCCGGCAAAACGATATCCGCCAGGAGAGCGGCTGTTGGATTCATGAAGAGATCCACGACCACAATGAAATCCAGGCGATTTAGTGCTTCATAATACTTTTTGGGATTCGCCGCCGAGACCAGCATGTTGTTGCCGGCGATCCAGGCGCCCTTGAGCGGATACGGCTTGTCGGTCAAAAGGGTATCCAGAACAACATCAGCTTGGGCCCTCCAGTGAAATTCCTTGACAATGGGATATACGTCAACCCCCAGCCGTTTGGCCATTTGCTCCGGCGGCATCACATCGCCGTAATAGGCATCTATGGCCTCCTGGCTCATAGGGTAAGGGGGCACATCATGGGCCATACGGGCAATGGCCATTCCTCCCGGAATATCAATATTCCCGGTGACGGCCCAAAGACATATGACGGCATTGACCACCAAGGCCCCTTCGGGAGCCAAATCCACCGGGACTCCCCATTGAATGGAAGCCGGGTGGCTGGTGGCAAAAAGACGCGCTGCCTCGATGATTTTTTCCTTGGGAACCCAGGTGATTTGAGATACTTTTTCAGGGGAATATTCTTTTACTCTTTCGGCCAGCTTATCGAAACCATAGGTCCATTTCTCGATAAACTCTTTATCGTAAAGTTTCTCTCCGATGATGACATGCAAAAGCCCCAGCGCCAGCGCTCCGTCTGTGCCCGGACGAAGCTGCAGCCAAACGTCTGCCTTGGCGGCGACCCAGGTATAGACGGGATCCACCACGATGGACTTGCTTCCCCGTTTCATACAGTCAATTACCCAGGCGGCCATGAATCCATCGTTACAGGTGTAAGCAGGGTTCTGCCCCCAGATCATGATGCATTGGGGAAGAACGAACTCCGGATCGTCAAAGCGCTTCTGGGAAAACTGGGAGCAGTCCGGAACGGTGTAATCCCCTTGGAGCATGCGCATACACACCAGGCGGGGATGAAAACATGAATTTCCCGTCAATCCGCCCTGGAGCCAGTTGGGACTTCCGTAGGAATAGGCTAAAAGGAGGAGCCATCCGCCGACATTTCTTCCAGTCCCCTGGATGAAGAGCATTGACTCCGCTCCATGCTTCTCTTTGATATCCGTCATTCGCTTTTGAATGAGATCATACGCTTCATCCCAGGAGATTTTCTCCCACTTGTCCTCTCCCCTCTTGCCGATCCTTTTTAGGGGATGGCGGAGACGGTCGGGATGATAAATATATTCTTTAATCGCCAAGGCTCGAGGACAAAGTCTGCCGTTATTATAAGGATGGTCGGGATTCCCCTCCATCTTGATCAATTTTCCATCCTTTACATGAAGAAAGACCCCGCAGCCTCCATGGCAACCGGGCCCGGCGGACCAGGTGATCGTCTTCACAATCTTTTCGCCGTTGTTGCTTTGTTTCATTTTTAACCTCCTCCTGGATTATCCTTCCCCTTCAGGCATAACCAAAGGCCATTTTAAAGATCATTAAAGCGTCTCCCTCCCCGACTTCCCGAATGTTCATGGGTAAAAGTCTTTGACCCCCTCGGTGAGCCATGAGGGCTAAGGCCTGAACATCTTCTATATCATAATCCTTTAAATAAGGAGATATGCACATTTCTTCCAAAAGGCGCCGCACGGCATCGCAGGCTTTCTGGGACGCTTCCTGTGCCGAGAGACCTCGAATTTCCTCTCCTAAAGCCTCGGCGACTTCTGTGTAAAGCTCCTCATGGCCGATGTAATTAAATTGCATGACCCAGGGAGCGAGAACCGCCAGAGACTGGCAGTGGGTAAACCCCTTGTGCCCAAAAACCAGGGCCAAGGCATGAATGGCCCCCAGCCCGCTGTTGGTCATGGCGATTCCGGCGATCGTCGCGGCCCGGGCCATACCTTCTCGGGCCTCCATGTCCGAGCCATCTTTATAAGCCCTGTAGAGATATCGTCCAATCAAGCGCAGAGCTTCGCCAGTATACATGCGGGTCAGAGGGTTGGCAAAGCGGGACGTATGGCCTTCCACGGCATGTACCAAGGCATCCAGACCTGTCTCCGCCGTCAGTTTGGGTGACATCAGGCAGGATAATTCTGGGTCCACCAGAGCAACTTCGGGTACGATCCGGGTATCCCAGATGGACTTTTTAGTTCCTTCCTCGGGAACATTCACGACGACCGCCTGGGTTGTCTCCGTGCTGCTTCCCGCAGTCGTCGGGATCATGATGGTGGAGATGCCTTTCCTTATTAATTGATTGCGCCCCAAAAGAGGCCTCATCTGTCCGCCGTGAACAGCCACTACTGCCGCCCCTTTGGCTACGTCCATGGGCGAGCCGCCACCGAGGCCGATGATCAGGTCAAACCCCTTTTCCTGGACTACCTTTGAGCACTCTTCGACGATGTTGACATCCGGCTCAGGGCAAGGGTTTATGAAGGTTTCCGCGCGGGAGGCATAGTTTCCCATTGCGGAAAGGATCTTTTGAAGGATACCCAGCCTTTGCACGTTGGGACCGGTGACAATGAGGATTTTCTGGGGATTCATCTGCCCGAGAATCATCTCCAGAGATTTTAGAGCCCCAGTCCCCATGCACAGAATCCTGGGCTGCACGACTTGATACATCTATAACACTCCTCGAAGAGTTTCCTGAGAAATCTTTTCAAAAAATTTTTTATCAACCCCCTCGACACACCGGTCTATAAAAAAAAGGGGGGCGAATCTGGCATCATAAAGCCGCTTGCTGCGCTCCCTCGGAAAATCCTTCGATCGTGATCGACGTTCCTAGGGCTTTTCCTATATTGGCCACGAATTGGGATTCAATCTTGGCCCGCTGCCCGCTGATAACGGCCTCGTAAATCCTTTTCATTTGCCCGGAAGCCTCGGCGTTAATCTTATAGTGAATTCGGGTTTGGCTGGGATTGATCTCTTCCAAGTCCAGGATAATGTGCAGCTGCGTCTTCGATTCCGTGACCACTTTGCCGAATTTCTTGGTAATTTCCCCGGGTTCAGTCTCTCCACGCGCTTCCAGATGCCGGCGGTTGCTTCGGTCGGTGATGGAAATGACCGCTTTGCTATCCAAGGGAATGAGTCCCAGCTTTAAACGCAGATTACAATTCACCGTACTTTCGTCGATTTGGGTGAAAGACTTGCAGGTTGGTACGCATCCCGCGATAGCCGCCACGTCATTGAAAAATTTCCAGACCGACTCAACATCCTTTTCTACCGCGAGATAATTTTCAATCGTGATCATCTCTTTCTGCCCCCTCGTCTATTATTTCGATAGCCCATTTTAGGATTCCCACCATTTATTGAACCCAAGTTCATCCGCCATCACATTGGCCGCGATGAATCCCGGCGCCCCGATGAACCCTCCACCGGGATGGCAACAGGATCCGCAAAGGTAAAGATTCTGAATAGAAGTCTTAAATTGGGACAATTCCGGAAGCGGCCGGAAATATTCCAGCTGCCCCTGGATCATGCGTCCCATAAACACTCCTCCGTCTTTCATATTATACAGCTTCCTCACGATATCCAAAGGCGTCAGAATGGCTACACTCAAGATGTTTTTCTTGTCCAAATTAGGGGCATACCCCCTCCACTTGCCAATGAGGTAATCGGCATACTCATTTTTAATTTGATCCCATTTTTCAGCACCTCCATCCCTTAGATGGTAGGGAACGGGCTGCCAGATTAGGGCTGTATGCTTCCCAGGCGGGGCCTGGATGGGATCATAAATCGTTGGAACGGAGCAGAACATCCCGATCTGCTGCGGCACCTGACCTCTTCGAATTTCATGCCAAAGGATGTCGTAGTCTTCCGGAGTTTCCAAACCGATATTCAGTTTAAAAGCAAGGTCAATGTCGGGATTGAATTTGGCCGAGGTATGCTTTAGGGGCTCATTTAAAGCCATATGCACCCCGAAAAGGGAAAAATCATCGAGTTTAAAATTTTTGATCTTTTTCACAAAGGCTTCGTCCAGATTTTCCTCGCCCACCAATTCTAAAAAGGTTTGTTTCAGATCTACAGCACTGGCGACCAATTTACTGGCATAAAATTTTTTCCCATTGAGGGTTTCGACCCCCTTGGCTTCTCCGTTTTCAATGATGATCTTGTTCACATGATGATAGCCAATGGCCATGCCTCCGTTGGCAAAAAAGGCCCGCCACAAAGCATGCGCCATGACGTGCGACCCGCCGATGCAAAGCTGAGAATGTTCGACTTGGCTTACGGTCAGCGGGATCACGGTCCCCAAACCGGGAGAATCGGGAACAATCCCCCTGGGAATAGGCAGTTGATGGAGAATCAGGGCCTTGACGTGTTCGTTTTCAAAATATTCATCCACCACATCCCGCGGACTTAATTTTCCCATTCGGAGAAAATCCAGCCCTTCCGGGGTCGCCTGCAGAACGGTTGCTTGAGCGGCCGGGGGTTGAGGTTGAGTGAATAGAGCGGGGATTACGACGGACTGCATGAAATCTCCGTAGTTTTCGGCCATCTCACGGTAGGCGGCGGCGTCCTTTTTCGAGACCCGGGCGATGGAGGCAATTGTCTTTTCGATATCGGCGTGCATCGTGATGGCCTGGCCGTTTCGGAGGGCGATCCCGGCCGCCACGGGGGGGCGGAAATACCGGGCATTGAACTTTTCCAGCTCCAGATCTTTGTAGCAGGGCATGATGTTGATGGTATCGTGGAAATGGGAATGGAGATTATGAAGGAATCCGGGAATCGTGATTTCTTCGGTGCTCAAACCCCCTCCGATTTCAATCCGTCTTTCCAGGATCAGGGTTTTGACTCCGGCTTTGGCCAGATAATTCCCCAAGATCAGGCCGTTGTGGCCTCCTCCAATGATGATCGCATCGTAAGTTGACATCCCCTACCTCCTCTGAAGTAAAAATTCTATCTGGATCTTCGGAGCGGGTGCCGGCCTTGGCCGCACCCCAGCATTAGTTTTTATATACCACCACCAAGAAGGAAAGCTGGTAAGCGGCAGAGACGAAATGGCCGGCGCTGGGAACCGAAAAAAACATAGGCGCCATCTCCCACCATGGCCACCACGTACTCGCTGAAATCATCACTCGGAACCATCGTGCCCCTCCCCGCCAGCGCTTTAAGGGCGATTATGCGGGAAAAGGAACGGGCCGTCAAATCTATGGAAATAGCTCGTTTCCACTGCGGCCCGGAAGATTTATGCTGATTTTTTCAGGCTTTGTAACCGTAAGTTTTTACCCTCCCCCCACCCCTCTTCCCGCTGCGGGCGGGCAGTGGGGGGGAAGTGGCGAGGAATTTACTTGATGTAACCCTTTTCTTTGTAATACTTTTCCGCACCTGGATGTAGGGGTAACCCGGTTATCTTGGGGTCCCAGGCTTTGGCCGGGCTGAATACTTGCATCCCCTTATGGACGGCTTTCATTTTTTGCTCGCCCTCGCAAAGGGCCTTGACCACCGCGTAGGCGACATTGTCAGGCATATTTACAGAACCGAAGAGGCAGGTTTTATAACCGATCATCAGCACATCTTTGTCCTGCCCCTGGAAAGTTCTCCCTGGCAAAACCGCCGGCGAAAATCCGTACTCATCGCTCAACTTCTGGATGATTTCGGGTTCGTAGGGGAGAAACCTGACTTTGGTGGTCACAGCTACCGAAGCGATCGAGGGATGACCCGCTGTGGCTGGCATAAACCATAGATTTGCACGCCCATCTCTTATCTCCGAGGCAATCACATCGGTGCTGGTATGCGTGATGGTGCCCCCGAACTTTATAAGATCTTCCTTGGAGATCCCATAAGCCTCCAACACCATATAACTCATCACCGCGTTTAGTGTACCTTTCGGCTGAGTAACAATTTTCACTGCCAGCTTTTTCTCCTTAATCTCTTTTAATGAATTCATATTAAGATCTTCCCGGGTAATAATGGCATAATAATATTGGTCAATTCCTCCGATTAAAGCGCGCAGATTCGGATATCTTGTATCAAATACATGTTTGCCTTCATGGGCCCATTTGCCCACGATGCCCATGACGAGCCCCATATCAGCATCACCTTTGGTCACTAATTTGGGGTTGCCGATGCTGCCAGAATACGGCAGGACATCGACCCTCGAACCGCTCGGTAGCTCTTTGTTAATTAATTCGGCAAAAGTTGCGCCGTAAATATACCATGCACTTCCAACATCCAGAGTGGCGATCTTCAGTTGCACAGGTTTTTCCGCGGTCGCTGCGAGTAAAGGTCCATCCCAACCCCAGGTAATTGTAAGCAGTAGACATAGCACGAATAGAGCCATTCCCATCCTTTTCATCATTAAAACCCTCCTTTATTTTTTCTTACTTCTATAGTCCTGCGCCTCCTTAAGCCGGGTAAGGTTTTTAATCTTCTCATAACGCTGATTAACATATTTTTGCAAATGATATAATTCCTCCTCGGAAAGATGGGAGAACCGGCCCATAAGCCTGGTAAACTCTTTAATCGGCTTGGGATGGGGTTCTTCATGAGTAAACCCAAGATTGCCATGCTCGGCCTCCCAAAGAGGAAAGTAATTCGTTTCTACAGCAGTCCTACAAACTTCTAAAGTAGTTTCGGCCGAACACCGCCACCCCGTAGGGCAAGGGCACAAAACATGAATATAGGCCATGCCATCTTTTAAAGCGGACCGGGCCTTTTTCAATTTCTCAGAATAATCTTCGAGATAGGCTAAAGTAGCCGTAGCTACATAGGGAATCTCATGAAAGGCCATCAGGAGCGGAAGATTCTTCGGGACATTCTTTTTTCCCCTCCCTTTTTCGCCAACCGGGGTAGTGGTGGTCCAGCTACCCGGAGGGGTCGTACTGGACCTCTGAATACCGGTGTTCATATACCCTTCGTTGTCATAACAGATATATAGGATTTTCTCCCCTCTCTCGGCTGCCGCAGATAGGACTTGAAAGCCGACGTCCGCAGTTGTTCCGTCGCCCACGATAGCCACACAGGTGGCGTCTCGATGAATTCTTTTAAAATACCTCTTCACGCCAGTCATACTGGAGGGAACATTGGTCATTAAACAACCGTAATAGGCCACCTGGCATAGCTCACCTAAAACCGCGCAGCTGGGCGCGCCAAAAAGGATGATATCCTTTCCCAAGGCCTGCAAAGTAAACCTGGACAGCAATTCCATCAAACATCCTGAACAAAAAGGGAGGCCGGGCGAGAGAAGATCTTCACCAAGTTGGCTCACTAAAGGTCTGGCCTTCTTTACCGCTAAAATTCCATACGGGCAGGCTTCCGCGCACTTCGGGCTCCCCCCACAGAGGTCGCATTTGCCAGCTTTCTTCTGAGGAAAATTCAGATAAACGCCCCCGTACGGACAAACCAGAGTACAGAGACCACAACCGATACAACATTCCCCATTAATATTGACCACACCGGCTGATGAGCGTCTGATTGCGCCTGTAGGGCAGATATCTCCGCATTCCGGTTGACTACACTGGTTGCACAACAAAACACTATGAAAGTTTTGTTCAGGGAGATCAATCTTCTGGATAGTGCCCTCCCCGCTGGTTTCGCTTCTCGACCTGCAGGCCTCCACGCACAAATTACATGCCGGAGGGCAATTTGTATGATCTACCGCCAGGATGTCATAATACATTTTGGTCTCTTATTTTCCCCCTGGGTGGGCTGTGAATGACGCTGACTGACTCCGCCGATGGTTTCGCATCAACCAATTTGCGGTTTCCATGGGTTTGTTTGATAAAAGGTCTTTGTACCCCTTCACCGGAACCCTACGGGTGATCAGGTATCCAAAGACTCCGGGATTCATGAACGTCCTATTGGAACATTCGACTCCGATCAAATAATGGTCTTTGAATATCATCCGGAAAGACTCACCGCCTTCCCCCCTCTCTACCACCTCGGCCGTTTCCTCAATTCCAGTGCCCGTCAGTCCTATGTTAAAAAAATATTGGCCAAAACAACGTAAAAGATTCCAGGGCATCCATCCTCTATACTCTGCTTTTTGCCCAGCCATATTATATCCGGCGACTTTCCCCTGCTCCAAAGCTTCGGGAAGGATGGGATTTACTCCATTTTCTCCTCCGAAAAAAGCCGGCGCCGCGGCTACATCTCCGGCGGCATAAACATCTGGCACAGGGGTTTCCATGTGTCTTCCGGTTTGCACACCGCCTCCCACGATTGCCAGGGAAGAAGAACCCAATCGGTTTGGATCCACGCCTGTGGCGATAAGGAGTTGGTCAGCCGTAAGGGCGTCCCCGCTGGGGAGGCCTAAAACCAATTTCCCTCGCCGTTTCCGGACCCATTTTAAAGTGGAATTCAGGAGTACTTTTACCCCCTGCTTTGTTAACTCGTCCTGTAGGGTCTTCGTAATTTGGGAGGCGAAGTATCGGCGCAACAGAGAACTTCTGGCAATAATGGTTACGGAATGGCCCCCTAACGTTAGTTTTTCGGCCAACTCAACCGCCACCAAGCCGGCTCCATAAATGACAATGGCCTGTTTCGTTTGCAGGGCTTCTTGAATTTTTTTGTAATCTTTAAATGTCCGAATGGTATAAAATGAAATTTTCCCCAGGCCGTCAACCACAGGAACCCACGGCTGCGAGCCAGTGGCAATAAGCAGCTTATCGAATTCTTCCCGTTGACCATCCCGATATTGTATCTGCCTGGTTTCCGGAATCAGTTCTGTGGCCTCTTTCCCGCGGACTAACTGGGCATCCATGGCCCTCAGGCAATCTTCCCCTTTGGCAAAAAAATCGGATTCTTTCAACTCCTCGTTGAATAAGTAAGGTAAGGCAGCCGGTGAGTAGGGAAGACAGTCTTCCCTGGAAACAAGCTTAATCTCATCCTTTGGACGGAGGCCGCGAATGGCTTGCACCGCAGCCAAAGCAGCTGGCCCACACCCGACGATTAGGTGTTTACACTTACCCATTCTATATTCTGCTCCATCCCCATTAATTATTTTATTGCCAGATAAGCCAGGTTGTTTCCGGGACTTTTTTCCCTGCGGCCGCTTGAACAGTTAGGTCAAGCGCTTTCTCAATATGTTCCTCAGTAATGTCAAGATTGGAAAGCCCATCTATGAAATCTATCATTTTGGGAGGGTCAGCCAAATCCGGTAAAACGGCCCTTAGTTCCATAAATAGATGGCCGCAATTCCAACCCAAACATACACTGCGGTCAAGGACTCCTATCGCTTTTTTCCCGCCAAAAATCTCCTTCATCCTCTCCCTGGGAAAGGGCCGGAACATTCTAATTCTGGCTAACCCAACTTTCTGACCTTCTTCGTGGCGCTTATCAATAACCACCTTGGCCGTGCCTGCACAGCTTCCCGCGGTCACCAACAGAATTTCCGCATCTTCCGCCCGGTAAGTGTCCACCATCCCGCCATAACTCCGCCCGAAAAACTTTTTAAACTCTCCCTCAACCTTTTCAAACTTCAACTTGGCCCTCTCGTAAGCGAGGCTCCCTTTATACCGAAATTCAGCAAACAATTTTCCGGTATAACTCATGGCAAAACCAAGAGACTGACCCGGAGTTAGTCTGGGTCTCTCAGAATTTTTCAAGGGGGATAGGAAATGATCAACCGTCTTCTGCTCAGGAATATCGACCCGCTCCGATAAATGAGAAAGGTAAAAGCCATCATAACCCACCACTACGGGCAATAACACTTCGGAGTCTTCGGCCAATCGATAGGCCATCAGAATAGAATCCAATATTTCCTGGCAAGTTTCAGCTTCGATCTGAATCCAGCCTGTATCCCGCATGCTCATAATATCCTGCCGCCCGCCGCCTACTCCCCGCATGGCTGGCGTTTCCCGCGTCACATTGACCATGACGGCTGGAACACGCATCCCGGCGCAAAACATCAGGGCGTCATGCATAAAGGCCAGTCCCCAGGAGGAAGTCGCCGTAAATACGCGGCCCCCGGCCACGCAAGCTCCGGTGATCGCGCTCATGCTCGAGTTTTCTCCTTCGACCTCAACAAACTCACAATCGAGGATGCCTTCGGCATGCATTCGGGCCAGCTCTTCAACCAGAGGGGTTTGGGGAGTAATCGGGTATACAGCAACCACATCTGGTCTAGCTAATAAAACACCGTAGGCAGCCGCCTTATTGCCGCTCAGTACCTTGGTCAATATCCACCTACCTCCTCCATGACCATCCGGATGGCCTGAGCCGGACATTCGTAAGCACAAATACCGCAGCCCTTGCAATAATTCAAATCCGGATAAAAATAACCGTCCTCTCCCGGTTTCATACACCCCAGCGGGCAGTAAAGACTGCACCAGCCGCACTGCCGACAGGTCTTTTTATCGAGCACAGGTGCTATAAACCGCCACTCACCTGTACGCACCGTTACCAATTTTTGGACCTCCGCCCAGGCGGATTCATACGGACTTTGGAAGGGAACGGCCGCTGAAAAATTATCGTTAGGAGTCGGATTCGTTATTTCATCATTGAATACTCTATCCTTCTCCTGCCGTTTGATGGCGACCTCATGGAACCCTCTCTGGAGGGCACGTTTATTCCTGACCAGCATATCCCCTTTCAAGAACTCTTCAATGGCGTAAATCAACGTATCCAACTGGACAAGTTGGGTTGCCTTGGCAAAGGCCCCGAGCATGCAGGAATTTGTAATCGGCAAACCAATCTCTTGCAACGAAATGCCAGTTGCGTCCGCCGTGGCTAATAATTCAAGGTTGGTGACGGAAAGTGGAACGATCTCTTCATGTCTTGAATTAATAATAGCCATCCCGCCCTCTTTGAGTCCAGCGTAACATATGGGGTTGCCGGCCTGAACCCGGTCCAAAACAATCACGATATCTGGATTATAAACTCGCGTCTTTTCCCGAACAGGCTCCAGGCCGAAGCGCACAAAGGCAGCTACCGGGGCCCCTCTCCTTTCCTGACCGAAAAAGGGGAAACTCGCCGCATATTTTCCATCCAATACAAAAGCCGTGGCCATGATCTCTGCCGCAATCACCGTTCCTTGTCCTCCCCGGCCATGGATCCTTATTTCTCCCATCGCTGCTTACCTTCCCCATTTAACCAATGACCCGAGCAAAGCTTTGCCGCGTCCATCATCTCTCCTTTCTCAAATGCTAAGCCTAGGCCTTATTTTCTTCGGCAAGGACTCTTTCATCCTTGGCCCCAAAACGGCTCAACAACAAAACCAAGACCAGCAAGCCCAACCCAATAAGGTCAGTCATCTTGCCAGGGTCCACCAAAAGAAACCCGGCAACGACATAGGCTGGCCTGAATAACCATCCGAACCTGGACGGCCCCATGTAGATAACGGCTGAAGAGAGGGCATAGATTCCCACAATGACAGTGGCCAAAACCCATAAAAAATCAGGAATAGAAGTTATTTGCAGCAGCAAAGCGGGGTTGCGGGCGAAAGCAAAAGGAATGACAACCCCACCCACCGCCAATATAAAAGCGGTCCATCCCGTCTTCCATGTACCAGACCCGGCAAGGCTTGCGGCGGCAAAAGCCGCTAAGGCTACAGGTGGAGTAACCATGGAAAGGCAAGCAAAGTAAAAGCAAAACATATGCGCGGCAATAGGTATCATTTTCAATTCTACCAGCGCGGGGGCCATCACGGCTGCCGATATGATGTAAGCAGCCGTTGTCGGCATCCCCGTTCCTAGAATGATGCAGCCGCACATGACCAGAGCCATGGCTAAAAAAATATTCCCGCCGGAGATGGATACGATAAAGCTGCTCAGCCTTAACCCCAGGCCGGTAAAGACAATGATTCCAACAATAATACCTGCGATGGCGCACGGAATGGCTGCGCTTACCGCCTGCTTAGCGCCATTCTCTAAGGCAATGAGTATTTTCCTCCAGTTCATGCGGGTACTCGTCCGGAGCAGGCTCAAGGGGACAATGGTGGCAATTGATATGGTTGAGGACAACATGAGGGAACGTCCTTCAAAAATCAGGTAGACCAGCAGCGCCAGAGGGAATAGTAAATGGAATCTCTGGGCAATTTCTACTTTCGGCAATTCGGACGCCGGAATGGCCGCCAGGCCATCTTGTTTTGCTTTGCGGTCCACGATTAAATAAAGGGCCAGGTAGTAGGTTACGGCCGGGATGATAGCTGCTTTCACAATTTGGGCGTAGGGTACCCCTAACATTTCCGCCATGACGAAGGCCCCAGCACCCATGACCGGGGGCATGATTTGCCCGCCGGTGGAGGAAACAGCTTCTACGGCCCCGGAAAAGTAACCAGGGTAACCGCCCCGTTTCATCATTGGAATAGTAAAGATTCCAGTTCCTACTACGTTAGCCACCGCGCTTCCGCTGATGGTGCCCATCAGACTGCTTCCGACCACGGCAGCTTTCGCGCTCCCTCCACGCGCCCTACCCGTAATCTTGAAGGCCACGTCTGTAAATAACCTTCCGCCTCCGGATATCTCCAGAAAAGCTGCAAATAAAAGAAAGTAAAACACCGTATCCGTGGAAACCCCAATGGGAATCCCGAATAGCCCCGTGGGGGTCAATATCTGCATATCAATAAAACGGCTCAGGCTGATGCCCCTGTGCGCCAAGGATTGAATTGGGAAGAGATGCCCCCAAAAGAGGTAGGCCATAAAAAAAAGGGCCACGCTTGGAAGGGCATAGCCAAGGGTTCTTCGCCCGGCCTCCAAGGTCAACAGGATTAGACCCAACCCCACTATAATATCAGCAGTTTCCACGGGATCGACAAAGGTAACCCGTTCGATGATTCTCCCCTGGTCTATGAGAAGGTAGGCGATCGCCGCTGCGGCAAAAAGGGCAAAAATTACATCTTTTATGCCCGCCCCCAGCTCACCTGGGCTATCTGCCGTTTTTCGGGCAATCAGAGGGTAGGTAAGAAATGAAAGAATCAGGGCAAAACCCAAATGGATGGGTCTCTGGACCATCACATGGAAAAAACCCGTACCGGCTGTATATAGTTGAAAAACAGACCAGGAGATAGCCACCACACTGGCGACTCGAATAATCCATCGACTCCCGCTCCGCAAAAATTTGATCTCCTTTTGATAAATCAATTATTTGGCCATGGTCTTTTATTCTGGTAGTGGCCCTTTAATCGTTGATATATTCGATTACATCCTCATACAGGGTATCGTGCCATTGCGAACGAAGTGAAGCAATCTAATTTAATTGAAAAATCAATTAGATTGCCACGTCGCTACGCTCCTCGCAATGACTGGATGGAAAAAATTCCCAACAGTACAATTTATCAACTATTAGAGGGTCACTACCTTTATTCTCCCCAGCGCGGAAAAAGATTATGCTCCGTCCCTAAAAGGTCTAAAACTTTCCCTACTAAGTGTTCAACCAGGTCGGAAATCGATTTTGGCTTAAAATAGAAAGCAGCCATAGGCGGAAGTATGATCGCTCCTGCTTCTGCGGCGCTGACCAAGTTCTTCAGGTGAATTAAATTCAACGGGCTCTCCCGGGGAACGAGTATTAGCTTTCTCTTCTCTTTCAGCATCACATCTGCGGCCCGGATGATGAGATTAATGCTCATCCCGTGGACCACGGCGGCCAGGGTCTTCATGCTACAGGGGATGATGACCATTCCTGCCGTGGGAAAAGAGCCGCTCGAAATGGGCGCCGATAAATCATCCGCCGCATAGCATTTGCTGGCCAGCTTCCTCACTTCTGCCGGTGAATAATCGGTTTCCAGAGCGATGGTCTTTTCAGCCCAGTTGCTGATCACCAGGTGGGTTTCCACTGATTTTTCGCGCAAAACCTGGAGTAGGCGAATACCGTAAATCGCTCCCGTCGCACCCGTCATGGCAATGATAAGTGGCTTCATGGCTCTATGTAGTCCTGAATTTTAATATTTTCAAGTCCGGGGATCCGGACCTTCTCAAAACGCTCTCTTGGGCCCAGAGGCCTGGTGGCATCCATCCCCATCTTGGCGGTCAAGCCCCACTGCGAGCAGGAAGGGTCCAGTTCATTGCCTTTGGCCCCGGCGATAACCACCAGATCCCTGTCAGCCTGGAATCGGGTAGCTACCGCCCACTCCACCTCACGGAGATTATAAGGATCCACATCATCATCCACCACCGTAACCAGCTTGATATCACGGCAGCTGTTTAGGCCAGCCAAGATGGCCTTCTTCCCGTCCTCTTCATGATCCTTCAGGATGCATACGACCGCGTGAAATCTTCCGGAGCCGGAAGGCGTGACGTGTACGGCTTTGGTTCCAGGAACGTAGCTCGTGACCGCCTGGTAAACCACAGGCTCATAAGGAATGGCCAGGAGCAAATGATGCTCAGGGGTAAAGGGAAGGAGATCCTGGTAGATGGCACCCTTCCGGTGGGTGACGGCTTTCACCTTAAGCACGGGGCCCTCCCACGTATCTCCGTAGGTTCCGGTGAAATTGGCCAGAGGCCCCTGGGTTCGGCGAAGGTGGGGCAAAATTTCTCCTTCGATGACAATCTCCGCTTTAGCTGGAGCCATCACCTCCACTGTCTCGCCGCGGACGATTTCCACGGTCTTGTGCCGCAAGGCGCCTGCAATGGAGAGTTCGTCGAACCCCAGGGGAATCAGCGAGCCAGAGGTCGCGCCGGCCAGCCGGATGCTAACATCCAGGCCTATGGCCACGGCGACTTCCAGGGGTTTCCCTTCCTTTTCTTTTGCGGAATAAAGGTTCCAGAGGTGCCGGGGCTGGAGGAAGAGTCCGATCTCATCTTTGTTCATAACTTGCAGCCGGTGGTAGGAGAGGTTGCGGATGCGGCGGCCCGGATCTTCGGCAATAACCATGCCGGCAGTAATGAAAGGTCCACCATCCTTTTCATAATGGGTAATGACTGGCAACAATTCTGCCAGGTCGATGTTCTTGGTGATCCTCACCTCTTTTACAGGACCATCCTGAACCACTGTGGGTGGAAGAGGGTTACGGATCGCTTCCAGGTATCGCGGCGTCAAACCAAAATCATCCGTTCCCAGAACCCGGGCGATTCGGGAACGGCTGTTGTCCAAACCCACCAACACGGGCAGCGAATACCTTTTGACCTTTTCGAAGAGGAGGGCTTTATCTACCTCCAGTTTTTTACAGATTGCCGGGAGCTCGAACCGGGGATTCACTTCCCGGCGAACATGCAGCACTTCTCCCCAATCTTCCACGGCCTGCAGTTGGCTTCTCAAGTCATCGATCATCTTCTTCAAAAGATACCCGGATCCCGGTAGGTGCCAAAGACTTTCCGGAAAACATCGCAACATTCCTGCAGGGTGGCGTATTCCTTGACCGCATCAATCAGGAAGGGCATGACATTCTTATTCCCGGATGCCGCCTCTCCCAGTTGCTCCAAAGACTCCTTCACCCGGGGTTGATTCCTCTGGTTTTTTACGCGATTAAGCCTCTCGATCTGTTTCTCCTCCAGGGCTGGATCCATCTGGAGAAGTTCTACCGGCAAGGCCTCCTCCGTTGCATATTTATTGACTCCTACCATGATCTTTTCTTTCCGTTCCAGCTGCTTCTGAAAGTTGTAGGAGGCATTGGCAATCTCCTGCTGAGGAAAATTCCTTTCAATGGCCACCACCATTCCACCCAGGTCATCGATCTTGTTTATGTAGGCCATGGCTTTAGCTTCCATCTCATTCGTCAGGGCCTCTACAAAATAGGATCCTCCCAAAGGATCAATGGTATGGGGCACTCCCGATTCCTCCGCGATAATCTGCTGCGTGCGCAGGGCGATGGTCGCCGCCTCCTCGCTGGGCAGAGCCAGGACTTCATCCAGTGAACAAGTATGCAGTGATTGAGTTCCCCCTAAAACTGCGGCCAAAGCCTCAAGGGTAGTCCGAATAACATTATTGTAGGGCTGCCGGGCTGTTAAAGAACAACCGGCGGTCTGGGTATGGAAGCGCATCCACCAGGAGCGGGGATTTTTGGCTTGGAAGCGCTCTTTCATAAAGCGGGCCCACATGCGTCGGGCAGCTCGAAATTTGGCCACCTCCTCAAAAAGATCTATGTGGGCATCGAAAAAGAAGGAAAAACGCGGCGCAAAGTCATCTACATTTAAACCTCTCTCAATGGCTGCCTGGACATAGGCCAGGCCGTCGGCCAGAGTAAAAGCCAGCTCCTGAACGGCTGTAGAGCCCGCCTCGCGAATATGATAGCCACTGATGCTGATGGTATTCCAGCGGGGAACTTCTTTGGTTCCAAATTCAACGGTATCCGTAACCACTCTTAAAGAAGGCCGGGGAGGGCACATGAAGGTTTTTTGGGCGATAAATTCCTTTAACATATCATTCTGAATGGTTCCCCCCAGCTTATATCTGGGAATCCCTCTCTTCTCCGCCACGGTAATATACATGGCCCAGAGGACAGAAGCTGGAGGATTAATGGTCATGGAAGTGGTGAGGTGGTCGATGGGGAGGCCATCCAAAAGAATTTCCATGTCTTGCAGCGTATCGATGGCCACCCCGCATTTCCCGCATTCTCCCCTGGCCTTTGGAGAATCCGTGTCATATCCCATTAAGGTAGGGTAATCAAAGGCCACGCTCAACCCAGTTTGCCCCTGTTTCACCAAATAGTGGAACCGCTGGTTGGTATCCTCGGCTGAACCCCATCCGGCAAACATGCGCATCGTCCAGAGCTGGCCCCGATACATGGAAGGCTGGACGCCCCTGGTAAAGGGGTATTGGCCGGGAAAACCCAAATCTCGCTCATAATCCATTTCTTGAATGTCTTCCGGAGAATATATATTTTTTATCTGAAGATCCGATACGGTTGAAAAACGACTCTTTCTTTCCGGATTATTAGACTGCCGGGATTGCAGTTCTTTCTCCCAGGCTTCTTTTTCCTTGCCGACCTTTTTCATCTGTTCTTCTGTAAACATCTTGGACATGGCAACTGCTCCATGATTATCTAAGAAATCTTAATCTATTTTGTACTCTTTCCACTGCTTTTTCACCTTCTTTAAAACTTCCGTATCTGGCAGGGAGAGTGGAGGGGTAGGTCTTTGCCTGCCAGGTTCGTTGGAAAATTTTTTGGTGGCATCAATACCAACTTTGGAGCAGAGCGCGAAATTGGTATAGGGGAAATCTTTACTCTCGGGAATTCTTGATCTGGCCGAGGGGTTCAGGGCATTAACCGCCAGGGGAGGAAAAGTGACGATGTCGAGTTGCGGATCTACCCGCGTGGCCAGAGCAAACAGCACATCGTCCCAATTATATATATCGATATCTTCATCCACGACGATGAGCCAGTTAATAATGGCGGCAGCGAAACCAGATCCCAGGGCGGACATAATGGCCTGCTTCCCCCATCCCGGATAACGCTTTTGAATCTGCACGATGGCCATAAAATTTCTCCCCTGCAGCGGCAGATAGGCGTCTCGAAAACCCACGACCTCCGTCTTCATCCGCCGGTACCAGCTGAAGGGCTGGGGGTAATGGAGGATCAGGCACTCACTGGCCACATGAGCGCTGGTGCACGAAATGTAATAAGGATTCTTCCGGTGGGTTACGCATTTCAGGTGAAACGTGGGCTGAACCATTGCTTCCCCATAATAGCCGGTATATTCCCCGTATGGACCCTCTTCCCTGACGTCCTCCAGATCGATAAACCCCTCGAATACGATCTCCGAGCTGGCCGGGACATCGATGTCCACCGTCTTGCATTTGGCCAACTGGACCGGTTTCCCGTATAAGGCCCCGACAAAGCGGAACTCGGCATCCCGGCCCACTACGGGCATCTTCATGACCGAGGCCAGGTGGAGAAGGGGATCAAAGCCGATGGCGATCGCGCATTCGACCTTCGTCACCCCCCTTTTTCTAGCCCGGGCGCAATAGATGCCGCTATCCTGCGGGGCATTGATCACGATGGGAGCGGATCGGCCATCTACGATCATGATCCTATACATCCCCAGATTCTGCCCCCACTCCGGGTCTTTGATGACCACGCCCGGAAGAGTTATATAGGGGCCCCCATCGGTCGGGTGCCAGCGGAAGATGGGAAATTTGGAAAAATCCGGGTTGTCTTGGATGACCACTTCTTGACAGGGGGCCTGGGCGGTTATTTCGGGAGCAATCCAGTCCTTATCCGTCTCAATCTTCTGCAGCAGGTACTCTTTCAACTCTCTTATCTTGATATTTCGCCAGTCGGGAAACCCCAGGATCAAGGCCCATCTTCGTAACGCTCCGAAGAGATTCTTGATCACCGGGATATCATACCCTTTTATTTTTTCAAAGACGACGGCGGGCCCACGATTCCCCTTCCGGTCTTCCAGTTCCCACATGACCGCGGCGATTTCATCTCCTCCGGCAACTCCTTTTTCCACTCGAACAAGATCGCCCTCCCTTTCCAGCCTTCGGATGAATTCTCGGATATCCCAAATATCCGGGATGAAAGAACTCCTTTTGGCGATATCTGCCATTCTTTTCTCCTTTCCAATCTTGATGGCTTCGTAAAAAGTCCCTTTTTGGTCATTGCGAGGAGTTCCGCCAATGCGGGACGACGAAGCAATCCCGTATTTTCAAGGACTTCTAAAAACGAGATTGCTTCGCTTTTGCTCGCAATGACTCTTCTGCCGAAAAACGTATTTTCAGACTTTTTACGAGATCATCAATCTTATTACTCAAAAATGAAATATCTGCCCATTCGATTTTCTTATTTTCCCTCGATGAAGGATCCAGGGCGATCGGCCGATTTGCGGCATATTTGCAGGACAAAAACCCCGACCAAGATCGCCAATCCAATAATATCCGTCATCTTTTCAGGAACGATCAGTAATAAAGCCCCGATCAAGAGGAAGAACCGCTCCGCTATAGAAGTTTTTTTAACAAAATACCCGGTGGTTCCCCCGGCAAATCCGATGACCCCCACTATGGTAGTGGCACTCACCCATAATATCTCCACCCAAGACCCTTTAAACAAAAGCCCATTGTGGAATACAAAAATATAGGGGATAAGAAATCCGGGCAGAGCGATCCGGAAAGCCAAGAGTCCTGTGTTCCATAGATCGGATCCACTTATGGAGGCGGCGGCAAAGGAGGCCAGGGCCACCGGAGGGGTGATCATGGAAATAACCGCGAAATAAAAGATGAACATGTGGGCGGCAATGGGTTGGACTCCCAGATTGATCAAGGCCGGGGCCAGCAAAATCGCCCCAATCAAATAGGCCGCGCTGGTGGGCATCCCCATTCCGAGAATGATCACCCCCAGCATGACCAGGATCAAGGTGACGATAAGAACGCCCCCGGAGAGGTAAATCATCAAATCGGTGAACTTCAACCCCAATCCGGAATTGATCACGATCCCGATGACGATCCCGGCGACCGCGCAGGGGATGGCCACGGTGACTGCGTCCTTGGCGCCCTTTTCCAGAGCGCTCAACAGCCGCTGGGGCCCTATCCTCGTCGCCTTCCTCAGAAAGCTGATGATGATAGTCGCCAAGATCGCCCGAAAAACAGCGGTGACCGGAGTGACCGTTGCGGTGATGATATAATAAATTAGAATGGCCAGGGGGAGAAGCAAGTGAATACGCAGCTTCAATCCCGCCCTTACATCGGGCAGCTCCGATCGACTCAGCCCTTTGAGCCCCCCTTTGATGGACTCAAAATCTATGGTAAAAAAGAGCGCCACGTAATACAAACAAGCGGGGATCACGGCGGCGATGGCCACCTCCCAGTAAGAGATGCCCACGATCTGGGCCAAGATGAAGGCCGCCGCTCCCATGATCGGCGGCATGATCTGCCCTCCCGTCGAGGCCACCGCTTCAACCGCTCCGGCAAAAGCCGGATTCAGTCCGCTCCTTTTCATGAGAGGAATGGTGAACTGCCCCGTAATCACCACGTTGGCCACAGCGCTTCCGGAGATGGTCCCGTAAAGGGCGCTGGAAACTACGCTCGCTTTCGCTGCCCCACCCCTGACCCGGCCCGTGGCCGAATAGGCCAGGTCGTTAAACAGTTCCCCCCCGCCGGACCGTTCCATAAAAGCGCCGAAGAGGATAAAGTAAAAAACCAGCCCAGCCGAGACCCCGATGGGCAACCCAAATATCCCATTGGGGGATAGGACCTGTAAATCAACGAACCGTTCTATGGAAAGGCCTCGGTGAGCAAGTAACCCGGGCATGTATTTGCCGGCAAAGCCATAGAAGATGAATAAGATGGCGATCAGTGTCAGACACAACCCCACGGTTCTTCTGCAGGCTTCCAGAAGTAGGACGACCAGGGATACCCCAAAAATGATATCCATCATTGTCGGGGAATGGACAAAGGGGATCCGGGTCGAAAACCTTTGAAAATTCAGGATCAAATAAACCCCGATCGTAAAAGTGAACAGGACCAGAAGATAATCAAAAAGTTTATGGGTCTTCCCCTCCTTGCTCGCCGGGGAATTTAGGAAAACCAGGGCAACGGCAAAAGTTACGTGAATGGGGTATAAGATGAGTGGGTGCAGGAATCCTACTGCTATTGCATATGCCTGGAAAAGAGACCAGGCAATCGCCACCAAGGGCGAAGGTTTCAAAAAGGTCTTATACGCCGGAGAATCAACCACCAATTACCTCCTCATTCCGTTGACCCTTCCTTCCCGAAGGCAGGGAATCGGCTACGACTTACTTCATCATCCCTTTTTCTCGATAATATTTTTCTGCCCCGGGATGAAGAGGGATGCCATATTTGTCAAGTTTCCAAGCATCTTCCGGGGTAAAATCCTTGAATCCGGCGTGAGCTTTCACCAGTTTTTCCTTGTTCTCCACGATCGTCTTGGTGAGAAGATAGGCGGCCTCCGGTTTCAAGTCTTTATGGGCCATTAAAATCGTGGGCCATCCAACCAGAGGGACATCTCGATCCTGACCCTTGAATGACTTGGCGGGAAGAGAAGTTTTTTCATAACCCAGGGCGGTCAGCTTTTTGATGACTTCATCGCTCAGGGGCAAGAATACCAAATCTGTGGAAATGGCCAATTCCGATACGGCCGGATGTCCCGCTGTAACAACATTGATCCAGATCTCCGCTTTTCCATCCACCATCTGAGCCTGGGCGACCCCTGTAGAAGTCGGTGTTACCGCCCCTCCCCAGGATTTAATCTCATCATAAGTCATGCCGTAGGCTTCCAGAATCAGCCTCATGGAAAACTCTGATGCGCTTCCCATCGGTTGGGCAACGAATCGAACAGGTAACTTCTTCTTGGCAACTTCCTCCAGAGAAGTGATGCCCGACCGCCTGGTGGCCATCATCGCTGCATAGTATTTATCCAACCCTCCGACCAGCCCCGTAATGGCATCTATTTTCTTGGAGTAAGCCACTTTCCCCTGAACGGCCCAGTTGGCGGTGGCACCGAAAAGGAATCCCAGATCGGCATCCCCCTTGTCCAGGACTAAAGCATTGCCAATTCCTCCGGCAAATGGCAAGACATCAATGGTTGATCCTTTGGGCAACACTTCTCTCCACAGCTTGGCAAAAGTTGCGGCATACACATACCAGGCACTTCCCAGATCTAGTGAGGCTACCCGCAAATGTACCGGAGCTTTTACCTCTTGGGCTCCCGCCCTAACGGATAAAGCCGCGAGGAAAACAAGAAACACTACCAGTAACGTCTTCTTCTTCATATCTCCATCCCCCTTTCTTTAAAGGAATACAAGCGCCCGCTCCAGGCGAGCGCGGCAATCTCAATCTCGGAAAACCGTCGCGCTTTTTCCGAGTATAATTTGGAATTACTTTTTCGACGATTTCATCTTGAGGACCGCCTTCTTCATCCGGTCCATGGCCTCCTCTATCTTCCTTTCATCCGCCGCATAGGAAACCCGGATAAAGCCTTCATAACCCAAACCGCTCCCGTTTGTCAACACTACTCCTGCCTCCTGCACCAGGTATTCAGCAAACTCCAGCGACGGAATGCCGAGCTCGCGAATATCCGCTAAGGCGTAAAAAGCTCCCTGGGGAGTATTGCATTGAACGCCCGGGATGTCATTCAGCATCTTCACCAACAGGTCTCGTCTCTTTTGGTAAGCCTGCCGCATTTCCTCTACGCTGTCCTGTGGACCTTTCATGGCGGTTACACAGGCCCATTGAGAAGGCACATTGGCGCTGATGTTGACCGTGTGGTGATATTTCAGAAATTGCAAGAGCTTATCGGCGGAGGCGGCAACGTACCCGATTCTCAAGCCAGTCATGGCGTAGGTCTTGGAAAAACTGTTGACCTGGACCACATGTTCCTTCGCGCCGGGGAAGGAGAGCGCGCTGGTGTGCGTTAGGCCATCGTAAACGAGGCATTCGTAGACTTCATCAGAGATGATCATGAATTTGTGCGCCCGGGCGAGTTCGACAAGCCTTTTCAGGACCCCCGCCGGGTAAACGGCTCCCGTGGGGTTGTTGGGACTCAGGATGATCAGGGCTTTTGTTTTCGGGCTGACCGCTTTCTCAATCTCCGCGGCATCCGGAATAAAACCATCCTCGCTCCGCAAAGTTACAAAGACAGGCTTGGCCCCAGCCAAGGTCGTATTGACGAGGTAGGGCGGATAATAAGGCACCAGGATGATGATTTCATCCCCGGGGTTGGCGAGGGCCATCACAGCGATATGAAGTCCGGCCTGTCCCCCGGCGGTGATCAAGATTTCGTCTTCCCAATTATAATCGGCGCCGTATTGTTTTTTAATCTTTTGGGCGATGAGCTGGCGCAGTTCATGGCTCCCCCGGTCCGGGCCATAATGGGTATGGCCTTCATCCATGGCTTTCTTGGCCGCCTCCAGAATGGCCTTGGGCGTCGTAAAGTCCGGCTCCCCCAACTGCAGGTAGATACAGTTCCCCCTTTTTGCGGCCAACTCCATGATGCTGTAAAATGGGGACCTCTGAACTGCCAGAATCCTCTCCGCTAACATAAATGGCTCTCCTTGCAAATTTGGTTATGGCCTGCCCCGGGGAGGGGCAGGCTGATTTCATGTTCTACTTATAGATATGCCACCGCCCCTCCTTTATTTCCGCTACGAAGACTGGTTTATCCGCATCCCCATCCTGATTGAAGGCCACGGGGCCAACAATTCCTCTGAAATCTTTGATCGTGCTCAGGCCCTTCATAATCTTTTCCCGGTCCTTGGCCAGCTCTCCCGGCTTGTTGGTCACGGCCATCTTCTCGATCACATGTTTAAGGAAATAAATGGAATCGTATACATTGGAATCGTACATGATTGGTTCGGGTGGTTCATACCCCTTGGTCTTTGCCCTTTTGACGAATTCATCTACGAATTTCTGGGGTGCAATCGAATAATGGAAGGTGCACGGCGCAATGGTCCCTTCCACATCTTTTCCACCTTTCTGGGGAAAGTACTCGTTGATAAAGGGACTCCCGCCTACCAAGGGCTGTTTCAAACCCTGGCGGCGGAGCTCTTTGCAAAAGGTGATGGCATCAAAGTAGACTCCGCCGAAGGCAATCCCGTCGAACTCCATTCCCTTCAGTTTGGTAACCTGGGGCCGAAAGTCAAAGTCATTGGTTTGGTATGTTACATAGCCTCCCTCATTGACGATCGTAGCTCCCATTTTTTTAAAGACCGCAGGAAGCACCTTGGACCCAAGAGTCAGCCCGATTGCGTCCTTAATATCGTGGACCACAGCTACCTGTTTAATCTTGTACCTTTCCATAAAGGCCTTCACAGCCACCTTCCCCATTTCGATCTCATCGATGGTATTGCGGAAGGCGTAGGGGCGGTGCTCCTTGGCCAAACCGGGCTTGGAGGAGGCCTGGGAGATCATTACAATTCCGATATTGTTTCCCACGGGAAAGGCCACTTCAGCTTCGGAGGTGGAAAAAGGACCTAAGATTGCCAGGGCCTTGTCATCTTCCGCCAGCTTGCGAATCATCCGGGTGGCTTCCATGGGCTTGCTGGCCGTATCATAGGTGATTAAACGAACAGGAACCCCCTTAATCCCCCCGGCGGCATTGATCTCCTCGATAGCCATTTGGGCAACGATGGCGTTCTTGGTTGTCCAGTCACGCCACATTCCCGTCAGTCCCCAGGCCGCCCCAATCCGAACTTCCTTCCCGGCAAGCTTGGCTTCGGCCCCTAAGACGGAAAGAGGGGTGAGACCCAGGCTTGTTCCCAAACAGAGGAAAAAAATTATCCATAAAACCAGTTTCCGGCCACTTTTTGAATGAACTCTTGACCTGTACATAGAATCTCCCTCCTTTCATTTACGCCAAGCTGAAAAAGCTAAGCGTTTGAAAAATTTTTATAAAATCCATGATCTTCCTGGCCAAAGGGGTTTCCCTTATTCCCCCCCCAGATAGGCTTCCCGAAGTTCCTTACTCCTCAAAAGGTTCTGCGCCCTATCGGACATCACGATGACCCCGGTCTCCATGACGTACCCCCGGTCGGCTAATTGCAGGGCTTTTTTCGCATTCTGCTCGACAAGAAAAATGGTAATCCCCAATTGATGCATATCACTAATGATGGAAAAGATCTCCCGGACTAAAAGGGGAGACAGCCCTAATGAGGGCTCATCTAACATGAGGAGCCGGGGCTGGGAGAGGAGGGCCCGGCCAATGGCCAACATCTGTTGTTCACCCCCGGAAAGGACATTGGCCGATAGAGTCTTTCGCTGTGCTAAGACCGGAAAGAGTCTATAGACCTTTTCCAGATCTTCCTTCAGGGCGGTTTGATCCGGCCGGGCATAAGCTCCCATCAATAAATTTTCGTAAACCGTCATCCTTTTTAAAATACACCGCCCTTCCGGTACGAGGACGAGACCCTGCCGCACCCTAAACCTGGGAGATTGGCGATCGATGCGCACCCCTTCAAACTCAATGGTCCCGGCGCTGGGGGATAGGATCCCGCAAATCGTCTTCATCAGGGTAGATTTTCCCGCTCCATTGGCCCCGATCAGGGTAACGATCTCCCCCTTTTCGATTTCTAGGGAAACGCCCCGTAAAACGCGGATTTTGCCATACCCTGTCTCTAAATGCAAGATCCGAATCACTTATTCCTCCTGGCCCAGGTAAGCTTCCAGGACTTCCTCATTCTTACGAATCTCGGAAGGGGTCCCTTCCGCTATCTTCTGTCCGAAGTTCAAGACAAAGATATGATCACAAAGCCCCATCACCACCCGCATATCATGTTCGATAACCAAAATGGTGACCCCGAAATCATGGATCTTCGCTAACGCGTTCAGCACATCCTCTTTTTCCCGGGCATTCATTCCCGCCGTAGGCTCGTCGAGCAAAAGGAGCTTGGGCCGGGCAGCCAAAGCCCTGGCGATCTCGACTTTTCTCTGGCTTCCGTAAGGAAGAGTCACCGCCCTTCGTTCTTTCATTTCCCAGAGACCCAGAACTTTCAAGGCTTCTTGGGCCTGCTCTCGAAGAGTAAATTCCTCAGCCCGCTGGAGGGGAAGGATGCCTCCCAACCTGGGACGGGAAAGGAAGTTCTGGCCGATCAGAACATGTTCCCAGGTGGTCATGTTGGGAAACAGCCGAATCGTCTGAAATGTCCGGCTGATCCCCAGGCGGGCAATGCGGTAAGGTTTCAGGATGGTCAATTCTGAATCCTCCAAACGGATTGAACCATGGGCGCATGGATAAACACCCGTGATTAAATTAAACACGGTGGTCTTTCCCGCCCCATTCGGCCCTATAAGGCCAAAGATGTACCCTTGGGAAACCTCCAGGTTCAGGTCATTAACGGCTACAAGTCCCCCGAAGGTCTTGGAGACCCTATTCAAGGAAAGAAGGGGGGGTTTTTTCAAAGCTTCACTCCTTTTCGGTATGGCGTCCAAAAACTGACTCGCAACATTTCGCGAGTGATCAAGCCCGACGGCCTGGCGATCATGAGCCCGATAATGGCGATCCCGAAGAAGGCCCCCCGCCAATCGAGCAAAAACCGGAGGAACTCGGGGAGCAGGGTAAAAATTCCGGCCCCCAATACCCCACCCCAAAAGGTAAGCATCCCCCCCATGATTACGTAGAGGACCATATGGATGGATTCCCAAACATTGAAGAATTCCGGTTCAATGTAAAGGTAATAATGGGCATATAATCCACCCGCCACCCCGGCGATAAAGGCGCCCACGCCGAAAGCGCTTACTTTCAGGAGAACGATATGGATGCCAATCAGTTCACTGACTGTCTCATCATCGTGCGCGGCCATCATGGCCAATCCTACCCGGGATCGGGAAAGGAAAAAGAAAAAGAGCAAAAAGAAGGCGACCCACCCCCAGATCCATGATATGGAAATGGGAATACTTCCGATTCCGCGAAAACCATAAGCGCCCCCGGTCAAGGGAGTCAGGAAGTTCATGAAAAAATTCCGCACAATTTCTCCAAAGCCGAGGGTGGCCATGGCGAGAAAAATGCCCTTCAGCCGTAAGGCCGGAAAACCAACGATGACTCCGATGATCCCGGCGGTAATCCCTCCGATGATCAATGAGGGAAAGAGGGCAAGATGGAGGTGAACCGTGAGGATGGCTGAGACGTAGGCCCCTATGGCCATAAAGCCTGCATTGCCGATAGAAAGCTGTCCGGTCGCCATGGGGCAATAGACGCTCAAGGCCAAAAGAATATTAATGCCCAAGTTGGAGAGCAGGTCTAATTGATAACTGCTCATCTTTAGATCCTCTCCTTCTCGGGCTGGATCACGCCCAGGATCCCCTGCGGCCTCAACAGAAGGGCCAGAAACAAAAGGCCATATACTGCAAAATCCCTGGCTGCGGACCCGAGGTAGCCCACGCTCAGGACCTCTATGATGCCGATGAACATTCCCCCCACGATCGCTCCCCGCACATTGCCCATTCCCCCCACGATCATCGCGGCGATCCCCTTGATACCCGGCTCCATGCCCATAAAGGGGGAAACAATTGAAAAACTGAGCCCGAAGAGAATGCCGGCCGCCCCGGCCAGGGATCCGGATACGAAGAAGGTCATCAGGATGATACGGTTAAAGTCCACCCCCAGGATGCTGGCGGTTTCCAGGCTTTCGGCAACCGCCCGCATGCCCCGGCCGATTCTTGTTCGCTGGATGAATAAATCCAAGGCAATCATCAAGAGAATAGACAATGCCAGGATTACACCCTGGGTTAAGGAGAAAAGGACCGGTCCCACGGATATATTGATGGGTTCCATCCATGGAGGAAACTGGGAGCGTTCTGATCCCCAGAGGTTCACGGTTATATTCTGGAAGAGGATGGAGAAGCCGATGGTGCTCAGCAAAGGAACGAGCGGTGGAGCATTCCGGAGGGGTCGGAAGGAAAAGCGCTCAATGACCAGGCAGGAGGCCCCCGTGCAAATCATAGCCAGAGGGAGGGCCAAATGAAAAGATAGACCGAGATGAATAAAGGTCAGTCCGAAGATAGCCCCCAGCATGAATACTTCGCCGATGGCGAAGTTGAGCATATTCAAGATGCCCATGAGTAAGGTGAAGGCGATGGCGATCAGAGAATAGGTGCTCCCGAGCATGATGCCATTAATGAGTTGCTGGATAAACACCCATCCTCCTTCTGTTTTGTAAGGGTACCACGAATCCCCTTCGCATTTTTATTCCACTGGCTTGTCGGAAATAGGGCTGCCCCCTTCCGTGTATTCCAGCCACTTTATCACGGGCTTGGGACGTTTTCCGCGGATGATATCATCGACCCAGAGTAAAATCTTGATTGCCGCCCTGGAACGCGCGGCCGCCTTGGTGGAAAATCGGTGATACCAAACGTTAGGCCTGCTCCAGGGGCAGACCGCAATGCATCGGGCGCAATCATTCCATCTGTTCGGATTGGCCACCCAGAAGCGGATACATCTTTCCGCATCCACTTTCCATTTCTCCACTCCCCGCACGATTTCCTTACCCCCACGGGGAATGGCCTGGGAGGGACAATTCTCCGCGCACTTCTTGCAGATTTCACATGTGGAGACAGCTCCAATGTCCACCGGGCTATCGACGGCCAGAGGCAAATCTGTGGTCACGGTAGAAAGGCGGACCCTGGGGCCGAAAGGAGCGGTAATGATAATGCCATTTCGGGACAGCTCTCCCAATCCAGCGTCCACCGCAATGGGGACATGCAGGACCCATTCGTTGATGAAAAAATGAGCCCGGGCGGGATATCCCAGCTCGCGAATGTAGGCCGCCAGGGCCACCGCGGGCTTGGCAACATTTAAATATCCAAGGCCCACTTCGGCATTATCGATCCAACCGGGAGAGTAGCGCAGGTGCTTGTAGTTCATCTCCACCGCCAGGGAGATGGCGTACCGGTGGGGTAATTTGATCTCTTCCCCGGCTGTCCCTTTGGCAAAATCGATACGCAGCCCAGTGTGGCTGTAAACAGAGGCCAGGTTCAGCTCACAAATTCCTACCAGATCCGCCCCCAGGAATTTTCCTGCCTCCTTAATCCTGGCGGCCATCGTCTCCGGGTCATCCACCGGCATCCTTTCTGGATTGATCGGCCCATCCGCCACATCCCGCCAGGACCGCATGGGCACGTTCTTGGCCCTTTTTTCTGGATAAAAGATTCGCCGGAAGGGGTCGATGGATTCCTTGGTCCAACGCTCTTTGACTTTTTCTCCCACACCGCCTATGGCCGCCTGGGTGTGCATCTGATTTCTCTGGTCAAATCGTTCTTGAGGGCCAACGATGCGGGTGGTAATTCCTTTTCTCATCTCTTCCTTTCTCTTCTCTTTCTAAAAAGGTACATCCTTCCTCTCATCCACGATCCTCTTGGCCTTGTGGTCCCACCTGGGGAGTGCCCCCCTTTCCAGGATCTCGATGAAAGTACGGATCCCCAGGCCAATCTGCAGGGCCTTTTCCAACCTTTCCTGAAAGAAAACATAAGAGCCCCGGTCCAATTCCGGCATGGGGTCGATCCTGATGAAAACCTCATCGAGCTCCCGCACTCTTTTGAATACAACCTGGAATTCATCCACTTCTTTAAATCCCCGGACGATTTCCTCGATCTTGCTCGGGTATACGATGATTCCCCTGACTTTCTTCATATCATCCAACCTGCCCAGGACGCTGCCTTCCAGGGCAAAAAGGGTTCGTCCGCAGGGGCATTTCCGGTCCGCCACCTGAACGATATCCCGGGATCGATACCTCAGGAAGGGGTTTGCTTTTCGCTCCAGATTTGTCAGCACGAGTTCGCCCCTGCCGCCTGGGCCAACCGGCTGATCTGTCTCCAGGTCCAGAACTTCTGCATAGGCCCAATCCTCGTTCACATGAGTAAGGCCCGACTGGAATTCGCAGTTAAACCCCCAGGGGCCAATTTCGGTAGAACCCAGAAAGTCAAAGCATTTACAGCCATAGGCCTCTTCAATTTTTTTCTTTACAGTCGGGATAGCAGCTCCGGCCTCGCCCGTGTGCCAGGAGATTCGAATCTTGGCCCGCCGGGAGAATTCTATGCCGCTTTTCCCGGCCACCTCGGCCATATGAATCGCGTACGAAGGGGTGCAACCCAGGACGGTAATGGGGTATGTAAGGAGGGCATCAATGCGCTGTTCCGTCTTCATCCCCCCCGAAGCAAAGAGGAGACACCCGATCTCCTGGCAGGCGTAGTATCCCGCCCAGAACCCGATCCAGGGCCCGAAGCTGAAGGCCGGCATGACCATGTCCGTCTTGCGAATTCCGTAGGCATATAGATTTCTAGCGTATATATGGCAGAATCTGGACCAATCTGCTGTGGTGTCGAGGATCTTCAGAGACTTGCCCGTCGTTCCCGAAGTCAGGTGTATTCTTTGGCATTCCTCTGGTTTTACGGCGAGGATGTCTCCCCAGGGAGGGTGGGCTTCCTGGTCTTTCCGCAAGTCCTCCTTAGTCACAAACGGGAGTTTGGAAATATCCTCCAGTGAACGGATCCTATCTGGAGTCAGGTTTGCTTCCTCGAATTTCTTCCGGTAAAAAGGGCTGTGCTTCCAGGTGTGGCGAACGATCGCTTTGAACTTCTTCTCCTGCAATTTTCTGAGGGCGTCTTTTGAGGCAGTCTCGATTTCGGGATCATAATAGCGATTTCTCATGGTTCCTCCGCATCCATTGCGTCAAGGAAGAAGGATTCTTCCCCATAGACCTTGCCTCAGGTAGGGCGGCCGGCGATTTCCGGCTGATCTTTCTTAGCCCACGATGCCGTCTCGGGTGGCAGGGCTACCTCCCTGGGAAGCGGCCTTCGTTGCCAGCGAATTTTTTTCCCGTAGCATAATATCGAAATCCAGTAAAGGGCCCTGCGGGCTACCACGGAGCGGGTGACGGCAAAAAAACTGACCTTGTGCACAAAGGATCGGGGTTTATTCCAGGGACAGATGTTAATACACAAGGTACAGGCAAAGGTGTTGGCTCCCGAAACCCAGAAATTGAAACATCTATCCTGGTCCTGATGCCATCTCTCGTATCCCCGGATTCCCTTCTTATCCGCCGCCAAGGCGTCGCAGGGGCAATTCGTCTCGCAGAGCCGGCAGTTTTCGCAAAAATCCTGAACCCCGATATCTACAGGTTTGTCCTCCAGAAGTCCCAAGTCGGTGGTTACCGCAGCCAGGCGGACACGGGGGCCATATCTGGCGCTGAGGAGATAACTGAATCTCCCCTGCTCGCCCAGACCGGCATCAACCGCATGGGGAACGTGCATGATCTGGTCGTTCCGCAGGTGATGGGCCCGCGCTGGGTGACCCATCTGGCGGATATAGCCGGCCAGCGCGCAGGCAATCTGGGCAACCTCATTATAGCTCTTGCCGATTTCTCCCAGGCTTGCATTATCCTTTTCGTTTAGGGCCGCGCGAATGACGGAATAATTCATTTCCTTACCCAGGACGACCACGTACTTGTGTTCCAAATCTACGGGGTTGGTTACGGCTGGCCCCACTTCCAGTTTCGATTCCTCATAGGAAAAGGCCTCGCTATAAGTGAAGTCATCCTTCCGGAGGGTAACGCCAACCAAGTCGGCCCCCAGATATTTAGCCTTCTCTTTGATTCTCTTGGTGATCTCTTCTGGAGAATAGCCCTGCTGTTGGTTTGGCTTTACCTTTCCGTCCACCTGATATCTCAGTCCCATAACCAGGGTCCAGAAGAGTCCTCCAAACGGGTCCTGGCTCTGCAGGGCCCATCTATTCCTCGCCGCCTCCGGACCATACCCGCCCACATGGGCGATGCTGAAGGCCGTATCTTTCTGGTTGAATTTTTCTGCTTTGCCCCGGGCCATCCCTTCCGTACCCTTGAGGGCCTGAGGGTTGCGTCCCAGGGGCAGGAATATCAAAGCGGTAAACAGGACGAGGGCGGCCCCGATGATAACCTGGAAACTCAGAGCGATGGGGCCCGAAAGGTGTCCAGCAACTTTGGCCCAAGAATAGATGCCGAGCACAAGGGCCAGCAACAGGAATAGCACCATCCCCGTCCACCCGGCGCGAATACAACTTTCTCTGAAGGAGGTGAAAGCGAACCCTAGAGTAAATACGGCATAGATGGATATTAGAGCGAAAAGGAAGTAGAACATCCTTCTCCCTTTGAAGAAATTCTACGAACAGAAAATTCTTCTTATTTGGATTCTTACACCACAGTGCGGTGTGGCCACAATATCGTCCGATCGCCGCCGGTGATCACACAAATCCCTCCCCTTTTAGGAAAGGGGGATTGGGGGGATTTCAGGCGGGCGTTATCAAATCCATACGAACTTACCCTCCCCCTATTTAGGCTTCATAATAAAGATTCATCTCATAGGGATGGGGCCGATTGCGTATTTCATAATAATCTTTCATCTTCTGCTCGATCCACGTCTCGATTATGTCCGAGCTGAAGACTCCTCCCTCAAGCAGATACTGATGATCTTCTGCCAGGGCCTCCAGGGCTTCTTTCAGGGAGGAAGGCAAGGGCTTGATATGGCTCTTGATTTCCTTACTGGCCTTGTCCATGTCCACATCAAATGGTCCAAAACCTGCCTCCGTGGGGTCGATCTTTTTGCGGATGCCGTCAATGCCGGCCATCAAGATGGCGCTCATTGCCAGGTAGATGTTGCAGGTGGCGTCCGGAGGCCGGTACTCAAAGGTTTTGTCGTTGGGTGCAATGCCATATTTGGGGATCCGAATGGCGGCGCTGCGGTTGGCCAAAGAAAAGAATAGATTCACCGGCGCTTCAAATCCCGGCACGAGACGTTTGAAAGAGTTGGTGCTGGGATTGGTCAAGGCGGTGAGGCTGGGGCCATGGCTTAAAATTCCACCGATGTAATGAAGGGCCATTTTGCTAAGACCGGCATATCCCGAAGAATCGAAGAAAAGCGGCTCTCCGTTCTTGAACAATTTTTGGTGCATGTGCATCCCGCTGCCGGCCTCTCCATAAAGAGGCTTGGGCATAAAAGTGACAGTCCGCTTGCGCCTCTGAGCGACCACCTTGATCACGTACTTGATCCACATGGCGTGGTCGGCTGCCTCCACCAGGGGGAAGAAAAGGACCTCTATCTCGGATTGGCCGGGCCCTCCGACTTCGTGATGGTGATAGCGAACCTTAATGCCGCTCTCTTCGATTATTTTAACCATTTCCGAGCGAATGTTGAACATGATGTCCAGCGGAGGAATGGCATGATATCCCCCTTTGCGGGGAATTTTATGGCCCAGGTTTTGTTCATGCTCCATCCCTGAATTCCAGTCTGCCTCCTCAGAATCGATGATGTAACGGGCCATGTTGATGTCCGACTGGTAATTGATGCTGTCAAAGATGTAAAATTCGAATTCCGGGCTCCACTCGCTTGCATCGGCCAGGCCGCTATCTTTCAAGAATTTCTCCGCTCTTCTGGCAATTCCTCGCGGGTCGAGGGGAGAAATTTCCTTGGTATCGGCTTCCGCTGCTTCGCAAAGGAGGCTTACCGTTTTTGCCTCCCAGAAGGGATCATTCCTGGCTGTCTCCGGGTCAGGGATCAGGACCATATCCCCGGCCTCTAAGGTCTTGAAGCCGACGCTGGAACCATCGAAGCCTACGCCCCGCGAGAACGTCTCTTCTGAAAAGATGGCGGCCGGGATGGTGAGGTGGTGCCACTGGCCTAAAAGGTCGATGAACTTCAGGTCGATCATCTCCGCCTTCTGATCCTTGACAGATGGGATAAGCTTTTCAATCTTTTCATTCATTTTCCACTTACCTCCCAAGAATGGTTTGTCAGCCGGGGTTCTACTTCTTCCCAACATGGCTGCATGTTTTTAAGAAGGATTACGCCCTGACATGCGTTTTAATCGTAGCGCATGGGTAGCGTCCTTTTTGGCATACCCCTCCATGGTGCTGATGGAATTGGGTATGCTCCGTATCGCGCTGATGCCGAAAAAAATAATGCCGATTGCAGATGCGACAGTAGCCTCTTTGCTGTGAAGGCTGGGCCGCTGTTTTTGTTCCCCGGCTCATTTTTTTGTCGAAATCTTCCATGAAAATCCCTTACCAACCAAAAAAAGCCTCTCCTACATGAAAAGAGCTTCCTCTGGCTTGTGGCGCTTATGCTTTTGATAAAGATAACTTCTCTTTATTGAGGCAGATTAGAGCATCGACTGCCTTGACCCCATTGCCTTCTTCCAGAACCATTAGGGGGTTGATATCAAGCTCAGCGATGACCTCCTTTAGCTCCCGGGCCAAGCAGGCCACCTGCAGCAGAACCATAGAAAGGGCCTCTACATCCGCAGGTCTCTTTCCCCGAACCCCCTGCAGGATTTTATATCCCTGGATTTGGGGGATCATACCCTCAACATCCGACCTGGTCACCGGAAGAACTCTTATTGCTACATCCTGCATAATCTCCACGAAAATGCCCCCCAGGCCAAAAAGGATGACGGGGCCAAATGGTCTCTCTTGCGAGAGGCCGACAATGGTCTCAACCGCCTGTTCCAGAACCATCTCCTGGATGAGGATTCCGTCGATCCGGGCGTCGGGGCGATAAGCCTTTCCTTTTTTTATAATTTTCTGAAAGTCTCTTCTTAACTGTTCTTCCGATTGAATATTTAAGGAGATGACCCCGGCTTCCGTTTTATGGGGGATTTCCGGGGAAATAAGTTTGGCCACTACCGGATATCCGATCTCCCTGGCGATCATGGCAGCTTCATCCGGCGAGGTGGACAATGCCTCCTTGGCTGTAGGAATGCCGTAGGCCTGAAGAATCTTCTTTGACTCGTATTCATTCAGAGAGGATTCTCCCCTGCGGGTTGCCTTTTGAATAACCTCTAACGCTCTTTTCTGGCGATCTGCAGGTAGATTTATCAAGCCTTCATCCAAAGTTTTGCGTCCCCCATAACGTCGCTGAAAATCGGCGTAGGTGAACAGGGCTTTCAGGGTCTGAGCGCAGCGGGTGGGAGTGACGGAAACAAAAATCCCCCTCTCTATGAGGAACTGGGCCCATTCCTTAGGACCCTCGGGCCAACAAACGACCAGGATCTTATTACTCCTGAGGTCCTGGAAGAGTTGCCAAAGATCCTTGGCCTTCTTTTCGGCAGTGGCCTTGGACATCAAAAGCAGGGGCACTACGATGTCAAAATCTTCGGCATCCAGCATCACTTCAAGGGATCCCTTTACCAGGGAAGGATTGCTAAGGGACTGTCCAGTTAAGTCTACCGGATTTTTTATTGAACCCAGGGAGGGGACCACCCCTTTGAGCCTTTCCCGAGTGGGCCCGAAGATCTCGCTAACTTCCAATCCTAATTCGGAGCATCGCTCCGTTAACAAAATCCCTCCACCTCCAGACTCGGTCATGATCCCGACCTTCTTCCCTCTGGGCAGAGGGGTTAGGCAGAAGGCCATAGAATAATCGATCAATTCCTGGATGTCTTGGGCCAGGAGGACCCCTTTCTGCCGGAAGACCGCATCATAGGCCCTGGCCGACCCGACAATGGCTCCCGTATGGGAAAAAGCCGCCCTTTCTCCGGCCTCTGTGCCTCCCACCTTGAGCAAAACCACTGGTTTCCCCTTTTGGGCAGCCCTGTCCAGTCCCTGGATCAGCTTTTGTCCCTCCTCCACGCCCGCCAGGAATCCGGCAATCACCCGGGTATGGGGGTCATCCACCATGTACTCGAGAAAATCACAAAATTCGAGGTCCGCCTCATTTCCTGTAGCTGCCCAGTGGCTTAAACCCAGCCCCACCCTCATGGCCCGAACGAATATGGCGGCCCCAAAGGCGCCACTTTGAGTGATCAGGCCCGTCCTCCCGGGAACCATATCCCCGATGACCTCAAGACCCTGAGAAAAAGTGGCCACCGTTCGATTCACCAGGCTCAGGAAGCCGGTTGTGTTCGGGCCATAGATGAGCATCCCCGTTTTCCGGGCAAAGTCAGTAAGCTTCTGCTGTAACTTTCTACCCTCGTCTCCGGTCTCGGCAAACCCACCGCTGACAATGATGGCTACTTTTACTCCCTTATGGAGTGCCTTTTCTAAATTGGCCAGAATCTCCTCCGCTGGGATGATCACCATAAGGGCGTCGATCTCTCCCGGGACTTCCGCTAAGGAAGGAAAGCACTGAACCCCGGCAATCTCCTTGTACTTGGGATTTATGGGATAGATCTTCCCGGGGTAACCAAAACGAAGCATGTAGGCCAGAGGTCTGCCGCTGACCTTGTTGAGGTCCGAAGAAGCGCCCAGGATCCCGATCGAGCGCGGGTTAAAAAGAGATTCTAATTTCTTCTGCCTATGATCCATCTTTTTCTCCTTTGCCTGCTTAAACCGCGACCCTTACCCTCAGCCAATAGGTAAGTTCCCCAGTAATTCTGGGGTAAAAGGGCCTCGTTCATCTTCTTTTAGATTACTCGAGACCCTTCATTCCTGGCGATTCTTTACTCTTCTTTGGGGCGGGTATACCTTTGGTCCGGGTCCAGCTCTCGCAAGGTGCGCAGTTCTTTCTCCGTCGGTGGTTTGGTGTATTGGATTTCTTTGGGGATCAGGAGTTCAAACCCGGTCCTTCCCTTCACTTCCTCAATCGTACCCCCCGGATGCAGGGTTTCCAGACGCATGCGGCGCGATTCTTCGTCGAACCCGAAGATCCCCAAGTGCGTGATCACCTTGTACGTTCCCCCCACGGTCATTCCGGCCTTTTCCCGGCTATCTCCACCCCGCAAGTATCCGGGGGTGGTGATAAAATCCACCTTTTCCACGAAACGCTTCTTCTCATGGTGCATGGCCACCAGAATCTTTGAGGCCAGGCTGGCGATATCATTGGCCCCGCCCGTTCCGGGGAGCCTCACTTTCGGGTTGTCCGCATCGCCGATGAAAGAGCTGTTCAGATTCCCGTACTGGTCGATCTGGGCCCCACCGAGAAACCCATAATCTACGTATCCTCTTTGCTGCAAAAGTAGAATGTCGGTGATCGAAAGAAGCATGTTAGCCCGGCGAGCCGCTCTCTGCTCGTTGGTGGAGGGAGGCATTTTGCCGATTTCTACATGGGGTCCGATCACGCCCCCTTCAAAAAGGATGGTGAGCCGGGGAGCATGGATCTTCTGGGCCAGGATACAGGAGATCAGCGGCATGCCTGCGCCGCCAAAAACGATCTTCCCATCCTCGAGAAATCTGGCGCTCATGATACAAACCAACTCAGCGGTATTATAATTTGGATTAGTCATTGTAAACACTCCTTCCCATCACCATCGCTTGCAGGATGTTTTTAAATCCGGTCATTTCCAGATAATCATTCCAGGACTCCGGACCGAAGACAAATTTGTCCAGATATTCCTTCACCCCTTCCGGCCCCTTGCCCATCATCAGCTTCACGTAGAAATCCATGTGTTTAAAGTCCGGCTCGTACTCCCCGTAACATTCATGGGGCAGACAACCGAAGGGAACCTCCACCACCGCATCCACGCAGAAGAAGGGAGTTTTGGTATGGTCGGGGCTGCGGCGAACCTGATCGTTGCTGATAATGCGCTCCGTGGTGACGATGACTTTGTTGGCCGCCAGGGCAATGTCCTGATCCATAAAAGGAAGCCCCTCACTCTGGACATTGCCGTAGGGATCGCAGCGCTGTGTATGCAGGATGGCCACATCTGGGTTCAGGGCCGGGATTAAAGCCAGTTTATCGCCGGTGTACGGACATTTCATCTCCTTGATATCGGACAATCGGGGGAAGATGTCGGAACCCAGCATGGACCGGGCCGGAACAAAGGGGATCCCCATGGCGCCGGCCCGGAAACGTAGTCCCAGGGTCATATGGCTCCATTCCTCGAATACGGCCAGCTTTTTTTCCGTGTAATGGCGCATCACCCGGGATACCCCCCAGGTGACCCCCGGGCTGAACCAGCTGGTGATCACGTGCTTCGTGGCCCCGGCAACCAGAAGAAGATCGCCCTCCGTGGAAGTAATGCTGCGGCAATACACCAGATCCTTCTTCTTCTGCCGGATTATCTCCCAGACCACCGCCATGGGCGTTCGGGAATAATGGCAGCCCCCGGCGGCAATCTGATCCCCATCTTGGATCAGGCTGACCGCTTCCTTCAGGGACATGACCTTCTCCCTCAGCCCTCGGTCTTTTTTGTCGATCACATCTCTCAATTCTCTGTAGGGTTTTATCATACGTGCTTTCCTCCGCGTCAAGTATCGAGCCTATCGCTCGCGATCCATCTCGTATGCCCGCAAGGTATTGGCCTTTCGAGCATGGGAGATGAATCGGCCTGGCTCCTAAATCCCTTCTTTCCCCCCTTTTTTATAAAGGGGGGAAAGAAGGGATTCTTTTCGCGCCTCGGGCGGAACATAGTTCGCAGGCGACGAATTGGTCATCGGGGATTACTTGGCTACAAACTTTCCCCCCTCCACCACTAGGGACCTCACTCCGCCAATCCCATCACCCACCTCGTCCATGCTGGTTTCTCCGGAGATGCCCGGATAATTCTTCAGTTTGGCCCAACCCTTGCGAATTTTCTCCTTGTCCTTTTCCAGGTCCGCCGGCTTGTTGGTCACACCCTCTTCTTCCATGATTTTTTTGATGATGTACATGTTGTCATACGAACGGGGGCCGCTGTAGGGCGGCTCTTTGCCGCCCGGAGAGCGCTTCCTAAACTCGGCCAGAAACTTCTGCATTCTCGGGTCCGGATTGCCCACAATCCAGGCGGCGGAGGAGCCGTAGTATCCTTCCACCGCCTCTTTTCCGATCTCAATCAGCCCTGGGGTGCTGTTACAGGCTCCACCCAGAAGGGGAGCCTTAATTCCCTGGCGGCGGGCCTCGATGCCGATCTTGGCCCCCTGTTCGTAGCAGCTTCCCACCCCGATTCCGTCCGGGTTGAGGGCCTTAATCTCGGTTATGAAAGGGGCAAAATCCATGGTGTGGGTCTGGAAGGTATACATTTTGAGCAGCTTGATCCCGTATTTCTCGAAGAGGACGGGCATGATATTCTTCCCTTCCACCGTAGAGACGGCATCCTCCGAGTTGTACAGGACCACTGCAGTTTTAATGTTATATCTGTCCTTCCATTTTTTGACCACCGGATCAAGCTGCTTGTCGCTGGTCAACGTGTTCCTGAATCCCCAGCCTTTGCCCATGGCGGATAACCCGGGTTTGGAGGAGCAAAAAGAGATACAGACCAGCTTGAGCCTTTCGAGCTTCGGGTAAATGACCTCCACCGCAGAGCTCTGGCAGGGGCCGTTGACCACCAGCACTTTGTCCAGGTTGGCAAGTTTTTCGATGATGGGGATGGCCGGGGGAGCCTTGCACTCATAGTCGTACCAGGTCACCTCGATGGGAACGCCCCCGATTCCGCCCGCCTTATTAATCTCTTCCATGGCGATCTCGCCGCCGATCTTCGCAGCCATGCCCCACTCGGCGCAGACTCCCGAGATGGCATACATGGCGCCAATGTGAACTTTTTTGCCGTGGAGCCTGCCCGCCTCAGTGGGCGTGGAAAAAACTAAACTCAGGCCAAAGACCACCAAAATGATGGGAACAAAAAATTTCTTCTTCATCTTTTCACCCTCCTTCCAAGATCTGCCTTTGGTTAATGGGAATGGCTGCAACCGAAACGTCTTCCTCGATCACCTCCTCTCCTCTGCGACATGGAACCCAGCGCCATGGCTGCTGGCCATGGCTTATCCTTCCTGGCGGTCGGCTCATTAATTTTTGGCGCTGCGAGCAGACCTGCCCAAGTAAGCCTTTTGCACCCCTTCATTGGCGCGCAAGGCCTGACTCTCCCCCTGAAGAACCACCCTTCCGGTTTCCATTACATACCCCCGATCAGCCAGGGCCAAAGCCTGATTGGCGTTCTGCTCCACCAAAAGGATGGTCAAACCATCTTTCGTCCGCAGTTCTTGGATGGTCTCAAAAATGAACTCTACCAGCCTGGGGGAAAGACCCAGGGAGGGTTCATCCATGAGCAGGAGCTGGGGTCTGGCCATCAGGGCCCGGCCGATGGCCAGCATTTGCTGCTCCCCCCCGGAGAGCGTCCCCGCATTCTGGCCCAGCCGTTCCTGGATCCTGGGAAACCTCTGAAAGACCCGTTCCAGGTCTTCGGCGATTTTGTCCTTGTCCGAACGTAAGTAAGCGCCCATCTCCAAATTTTCCTCCACCGTCATCCGGGAGAGTATGCCGCGGCCTTCCTGAATTTGAATGATCCCCATCTCGGCGATGGAGTGGGATTTTTTTCCGTCGATTCGCTGCCCCTGGTAAAGAATATGGCCTTGGGTTGGTCTCAAGGCACCCGATATGGTCTTCAGAAGGGTCGATTTACCCGCCCCGTTCGAACCCAGAAGGACCACGATCTCCCCTTGGTGGACCGCGACGTTCACGTCTTGGATGGCTGAAATTTTTCCGTATCCAGAAGAGACTCCTTCTATGGATAGCACTTCAGTTACCTCTCTTTTTGCCCAGGTAAGCTTCGATCACGGCTGGGTTATCTTGAACCTCGGAGGGATTGCCCTCGGCAATCTTCTCCCCAAAATTCAGGACCGAAATAATCTCCGAGATTCCCATAACCAGTTGCATATTATGTTCGATTAAGAGGATGGTTTTGCCCATTTGGTTGATCTTGGCAATGAGTGCGTCGAGGTCTTCCGTTTCTTTGGGGTTCATCCCGGCCGCGGGTTCATCGAGGAGGAGCAGATCGGGCTCCAGGGTAAGGGCCCGGGCGATCTCCGTCAGCCTTTGCTCGGCATGAGGGAGGCTGGAGGCCAGCTGTTCCGCTTTAGGGGCCAATCCCACAAACTCCAGCCATCTCAGGGCTTGCTCCCGGGTGGTCTTCTCTTCTTCCAGCTCCTTCATGGAAAATTTAAAAAAAATCTTGAAGAGCCCCGCTTGGGTCCGGCAGTGTCTCCCCAGCATGACATTCTCCAGCACAGTCATGGAGTGGAAGAGACGGACGAGCTGAAACGTGCGGCCGATTCCGAGTTCGGCGCGCAGATGGGGTTTAAGGTCCTGCAGCGGCTTTCCCTGGTAATGAATTTCCCCGCTAGTGAGGCCGTACATGCCGCTGATCAGGTTAAAGAGAGTGGTCTTCCCCGCGCCATTGGGGCCGATGATGGCATGAATCTTCCCCTCAGTCACCTCCACGTCAATATCATGGAGGGCGCAGAAGCCGTCAAAGTATTTCGTCACCCCCCGGATTTCGAGGATCATTCTTCCCCCCGTTTAAATATGGCCACATAACTATTCTTAATTTTTCTGCCCGTTACAAAAATTTCAAAAATAATATCCACCTTCGAAATCCCAAATAAATTCCAATGCCCCAAATTCTAAATCCAAAATTGGGAGGACTCGCCGTTTGGAACATTCGATATTTGGATTTGGATATTATTTGGAATTTGGTGCTTGGGATTTGGAATTTTTTACTCCATGAATTCAATTCATCCTGGAAAGGTCAGTCCCCCATCAGGCTATCTTAAGAAGTTTCTTGATGGCCTGAATTGTATCCAGCCCGATGACCCCCTGGGGCCGGATGATCATCATGACGATCAGCAGAAGCCCGAAGAGCTCCATCCTCCAATTCTGTATGGCCCGGAAGAATTCCGGAATCAAGGTCAAGACGAAAGCCCCGAATACGGGCCCCCAGAATATCTGGATTCCCCCGAAGATGGTGAAGACGAGGAATTCAACGGAGTGCATGACGCCAAACATGAGCGGCTCAATATACTCCTGGTAATGGGCTAAGATTCCCCCGCCGATGCCCGCGATGAAGGCTCCCACGGAGAAAGCCATAAGTTTGGCGGAGGTGATATTCACCCCGACGATTTCTGCCGCCGTTTCGTCATCCCCGACGGCCTGCAAGGCCCGGCCCATGCGGGACTTGCGCAGCCGGCTGAAGAAGATGATCAGGGCCACGACCACGGCGTAGGCATACAAGCCAGTATATTTCTGATAGGGGATGCTGGGAAAGCCGGCTGCCGCCCCGACGTAATCCAGGTTCATGAAGATGACCCGGACGATCTCGCCGAAACCCAGCGTCAGAAGGAGAAGGTAGATTCCTTTGATCCGCAGGGCCGGCAGTCCCAAAATAAAACCAACCAGCCCCGCCAGGACCCCACCAAACAGGACCGCGGGCACATAGGGAACCCCCCATTTCGCTGTACAAACCGCCGACCCGTAAGCTCCGATGGCCATGAATCCGGCCTGGGCCAGGGAAACCTGGCCGGTGATGAAAGGTATATAAAAGCTCAGAGCCATGATGATGTGAATGCCGGCTATGGTTGTTACAGAAATCAGATAGTCCACGGCCTTCTCCTTATCCCTGTGAAATCCTTGACCCGAACAGTCCCGTGGGCTTGAAGATCAGGATGAGGATCATAATGCCAAAAGAAAAGATATCCTGTAGATTGATCTCCGTCGGAAGCAGTACGATACTGATGACTTCGGCCAGGCCGAGGATCAGCCCGCCGATCATGGCGCCGCCCACATTTCCCAGGCCTCCCAGCAGCATGACCACCAGGCCTTTCAGGGCAAAGGTCAGCCCGATAAACGGACTGACCGCGTGGAAGGAAATCCCCACCATGACGCCGGCTGCCCCGGCCAGGGCCGAGGCAATCCCGAAGGTGATCAGAACAACCCTGTCCACGTTCACCCCCAGAAAACCAGCCGTCAGGTGGCTCTCGGCCACGGCCCGCATGGCCCGGCCCACCTTGGTTTTAGCGATGACGAAGTAGAGTACCACCATCAGGAACAGGGAAATTCCCACAATCAGAATCTTGGCCGAACTGATCAGATAAGGCCCCACGCTGAAATCGGCGATTTTGATGGCCTCCGGGAATTTTGTCCCGTAACCGCCGAAAAGTTTGACCGCCAGGTTCTGGATAATAATGGTGACTCCGATGGTGCTCAATAGGGGGGCTAAATGGAAATCCTTACGAAGGGGGCGGATGGCCAGGAATTCAACGATGAGCCCCAGTACACCCGTGGCCACCATCGTCAGGGGGAGGGTGATGTAGAGAGGAAGGCCGGTCCACAGGATGATGAAAATGCCCATAAAAGAGCCGGCCATCAGGACTTCCCCATGGGCGAAATGGAGGACCCTCAGTACCCCAAAGATCAAGGTATAGCCGATGGCCACCAGGGAATAGGTGGAGCCCAGCATCAGACCGTTGAGCAATTGTTGAATGATCATTTTCCCTTCATCTTGGCCGCGGCGGCCATCACCGAATCGATGACCTGCTTGTACCCCGTGCACCGGCACAGAACCCCGGACATGGCCAGCCGAACTTCCTCTTCGGTTGGGTTCCGATTCTCTTTGAGGAGATGAAAAGCAGTCATCAGCTGCCCGGGGGTACAAAAGCCGCACTGCAGCCCATGGTGTTCTTGAAAGGCCTCCTGAAGCGGGTGGAGCTTCCCATCCTGAGCCAGCCCCTCCACAGTCATGATCTCCGCCCCATCAGCCTGGATGGCAAACATGAGGCAAGACCGGACCGGCTCCCCGTTGAGGAGAACCGTGCAGGAACCGCAAATTCCATGTTCACACCCCACATGGGTTCCGATAAGCCCCAGGTCCTCCCGCAGAAAATCGACTAGATGTTTTCTGGGCTCTACCTCCCCCTGAACTTCCCGCCCATTCACCTTCATGCGAATGCGACGCCTCTCGGCCATGTCATTTACCCCCTTTAACCTTGTTCCATGCCTCGGTGAGTGATCTTTGAGTGAAAACTCTCGCCAGATTCCGGCGATACTCGGCAGAAGCGTGATAATCGGACTCGGGCTCCGTCTCTTGGGAGGCCTGGATCCCCGCCTTCGCAATCAAGGCATCTGTGATGACCTGTCCGGCCAATAGCTTTTCCGCTTTTCTGGTCCGCAGGGGAGTCGGGCCGACTCCTCCCAGAGCCAGGCTCGCCTTCTGGCAACGCTCTTTATCCCCCATGAAAAGGAGTGCCGCCACCGAGACAATGCCAAAATCCCCATAGCGCCGGTTGAACTCCATAAAGGACCAGCCCGTATTCGGGGGAAGAGTGGGAATCCTCACTTCCACCAGAATCTCTAGAGGATCCAGGGCCGAAGTGAGGTAGGTTACGAAGAATTCATCCGCTCCTAAAAGTCTTTCCCCGGAGGGCCCGGCCACTTTCATTTTGCCCTCCAACGCAGAGACGACGACGGGGATCTCTGCCGTGGGATCGGCATGAACCAGACTGCCCCCCATGGTCCCCCGCGTGCGAATGGGAAGATGACCGATGTAGGAGATCGCCTCGGATAGAATGGGGCACTTTTTCTGAACCAACGGAGAAACCTCCACGGCCCTCTCTCGCGTCAGACCCCCGATGACCAGTTCATCCTTTTCTTCTCGAATATAATCGAGATCCTTCACCTGATTGATGTCCACCAATACCTTTGGCCGGGCCACGCGGAAGTTCATCATGGGAATGAGACTCTGGCCGCCGGCCAGGACCTTGGCCTCTTCCCCGTAACGTTCCAGGAGTCCAATGGCTTCGGTCACCGTAGCAGGAGTAAAATATTCAAAGGCGCTTGGTTTCATTTTTCTCTCCTATCTCTCACCCTGCGAGTTTCAGGATTTTTTCCATATTCTTGAAAAAATGTTCCAGCAGCATCTTGGCCACGCCCCCAATCATCCTCTGCCCAACCCCGGCAAGCAATCCCCCCACCTGGACATCCCCTTGGTAAGAAATGAGGGTGTTCTGGTCCTGGGGCGTTAATTGAATGAGCGCCTCCCCCTTCACAAAGCCAGGGAGCCCTTTCCCCTCGCCAATCAGGCGGGTACGATGGGGGGGCTCGGCATCGGCGATTTCCATTTTCCCTTTATAGGACCCTTTTACTGCGGCTATGCCGATCTTCAAATAGACATCAAATTTCCCCGGCTCCCGCTCCTCCAGTTTCTCACATCCCGGCAGGGCCTCCTGCAGGTGCTTGGGAGTATTTAAGACCTCCCAGACCCTTGCCTGGGGGGCTGAAAAGGTATAGGTTCCTTCGATCTTCATCCGGATTCTCCTTTTAGCCTAACAGTCTTATAGTCTCGTGGTCTTTGGTTATTCTTTTCTTACGCTATGCGCTTTGCTATTTCTTCTTCTTGGACTTTTGAATCAGGTCCCATATCTTGTTCGGCCCAAGAGGCAACTCGTCGATCGCCACCCCCAGGGGAGCCAGAGCATCGGCAATCGCGTTGCCTATGGCCACCGGCACAGACATACTGCAAGCTTCACCCGTTCCTTTCGATCCCAGGGCCGTCAAGGGCGAAGGAGTCTCCAGGTGGCCAATCTCGACTTTGGGGACTTCCATGGCCGTGGGGACCAGATAGTCCTGGAAGGAGGCGGTCAGGCATTGACCGTTTTCATCGTAGGCAAACTCTTCGTAGAGGGTGCCTCCCAGAGCGTGAACCAGGCTACCCATGACTTGTCCTTCGACGATCATGGGGTTGATGATCGTCCCGGCATCGTGTACGCTGGCCCATTTTAAGAACTTCACCTGCCCGGTCTCCGGCTCCACCTCCACCACGATGGCTTCGGCCACAAACCCGTAGGTATTGGAGGAATTCACCCGATCAAGTTCATCGGGCGGCTGGGAGGTGGGCATGCTATAGAGGCTGGCGCCGAAAAGACCCGCGTCCATTCCTTCCGGTAGGGCGGACTGGTCCCAGTGGGCTACCCCGGCCACGTGCCGGAGGCGGATGGATTTTTCCGGAGAGCCCTTGACGAAAACCTTGCCCTCCTGCAGCACCATGTCTTCTACGTTGGCCTCCAACATGTGGGCCGCGATCTTTAACATCTTCTCCTTAACCTGCCGGGCGGCCCGGACCACGGCCGTCGTTCCCTGCGAGGCAAAGCGGCTGGAAAAGCTGCCGGTGGTGATGGAGTACAAACGATCATGGGTATCCACCACATTGCTGACGGTTACATCCTTGGGGTCGATGCCAAACTCATCGGCCACAATCTGGGAGATGACCGTCTCGTGCCCTTGCCCTTGCGGGTTCGTGCAGACCATCACATGAACACCTCCCAAGGGATCCACTTTCACCACGGCAGATTCTCCGGAACCGGACTTGGGACGCTCCTGTCTCCGTTCCTCTACCGTTTTTCCGATGGTGACGTAGGCGATGTTTGTGACCGAAGGGTCCACCACTGAAGAAAGGCCGATGCCCATGAGTCTTCCTTCTGCCCTGGCTTTCTTCTGCTCTTCCCTTATCTTTTTATAATCGATCATATCCAGGGCCATCTGGAAGGCCTTGGGGTAGTCGCCGGCGTCATAAACCCCTCCGGTGGCGGTAGTGTAAGGGAATTGATTAGCCTGGATAAAATTCTTGAACCGTATCTCTGCCGGGTCCATCCCCAGTTGGGCCGCTACCATGTCCACCAGACGCTCTAAGCTGAAATAAAGCTCCTGACAGCCGTACCCTCGATTCGGAGCCGTGAGGCACTTGTTGGTGCCCACCACCAATACTTCTCGATCTAAGTTCCTGATTTGGTAAGCCCCGGTATGATTCCCGGTACTCCGATAAGCACAGCCGGGCTCGGGAGGCCGGATGTAACCTCCGGTGTTATCGATGGCCTTATCTTTTAGACCCAAGATCGTTCCGTCTTTTTTGACGGCAGCTTCCATGTAAGTGACCCGGTCCGTTCCGGTAGCGCTGGCTAATAGATGCTCCCTCCGGTCCTCGATCCATTTCACCGTTCCCCCAATCTTTTTCGCCCCTAAGGTAATCAATGCGACATAAGGATACATTCCAGTCTTGGTTCCAAAACCACCTCCAATGTCTGCGGGAACGATCCAGCGCATTTTGTTTTCAGGAATTCCCAGGGCAATGGCCACCAGGGAGTGATTGACAAAGGGCCCCTGGTAATTGTTGTAAACCACATACTCATCAGAAAACGGATTGTAGGAAGCAATCACCCCGTAGGTTTCAATGGGAGTAGAGCCGTATTTGGGAAATTTAAATTTCCCCTTTACCACCAGGTCTGCTTCCCTGCAGGCCTTCTCCATGTCCCCGTACTTAAAGAATCGATGGTTATAGATGTTGCTTCCGATGTTTTCATGCAGGATGGGGGCCCCAGGCTTGATGGCCTCCTCAATGTCTACGACCACCGGCAAAGGATCGTATTCCACCTCGATCAAGTCCAGGGCATCTTCAGCCAAGTAGCGGTTATCGGCCACCACTACGGCCACTGGTTCTCCCACAAAGCGAACCTTATCCACCGCACAACAGTAGTACTTGGGCGGTGCCGAAACGCCTACGGGGAAAGGCTGAGACATCTTGGCCACCTCTGCACCGGTTAATATCCCCAACACTCCGGGAGATTCAAGGGCTTTCGAAATATCGATCCCCTTGATCCAGGCATGGGCATAAGGGCTTCGCAGTATGGCTGCCTGCTTCATGTTGGGCAGCCGGATGTCATCCATAAAATTCCCCCGCCCTGCCAAAAGCCTCAGGTCTTCCTTCCTTTTCATGCTCTTGCCGACCCATTTCCTTGGAATCTCAGGCATATGTTCTCCTCTTAAGCAAGATTTGCCTCTCTACAAAAATACTTACGAAAATATCCCGAACGAATGTTCGTTCACCATCCGCGTCTGTTTCTATCACAGCCCAAATTTCGTGTCAAGTATTTTTTCGGCGCGCGCAATATTTTTTTGATCGGCTAGATCAATCTCGAAACCAGGACAAGGTATAAATGGGATAATGGAAGGTTAGCTTCTTCTTAAGGACTGGATCGTAAAGCTCCCCTTCAAACCGATCGGCAAAGACGATCTCCCCCGTCTTCAGGGGAAGGGTTCCAGAATAAATGGCGATCCCTTCGAGGGATCCCCGAACTTTCTGCTGGACCAGGCGCATTAACTCTCCCGGAGGAAGAATGGTGGCCAGGCTCGATTCCTGGTAGAGCACTTTCTTATCCTCTCGCGTGGCCCAACTGCGAATTTCGATTTTGTCCCAATGCTCTTTGATTTCATCGTAATTCCACAAGCTCCGGGAGATAATGGTGGGACAAACCTGCTTGGATTTCAAAATATCGAGCCTCTCCAACTCCCGGTCGGTGTGATCGCTCCCCAATCCTACCCACACACCCTTCGGGTGAACCAGGAGAACATATTCAATCTCTCCCGAAGTCTCCCGGCCTTGCACATACATGTCCCCGTCAAAGGCAACCCCCTGAGCGGGTTTGGGGTAAAACATGGGCACAGAGGGTGGGGGTTTGACTCCTTCTTTTTTCAACTCCTCGATATGTCTTCGGACCGCCTCCTGATTGCGGCCGGTGTATCCACACAAAACGGCTCCTTTAATTTCCAAGGAGATCTCCCTCTTGCCCGTCTTCTCTTCCAACTGAAAGGATAGATTCATGATTCTCCAATCCTTCTTTTTTTTCTCTTACACTAACACTTTCAATTTTTTTTCTGAAGCTTCTCCTTTTCGTATCTTCGAAGCTCTCTCCTCAGGATCTTCCCCGAGGAGGTCTTGGGAAGCTCCTTTATAAACTCAATCTCCCTCGGGTATTTATAGGGTGCGATGGTCGCCTTCACGTGTTCCTGCAGCTCCTTGGCCAGCTCTGGGGTCGGTTCATACCCTTCGTGCAGGACCACCCAGGCCTTCACCTTCTCTCCCATCTCCGGGTCCATAACCCCGGCCACACCGGACTCCAGCACCGCTTTGTGCTCCTGCAGGGCTGTTTCCACATCCGCCGGGGAGATTCGATAGCCATGGCAGGTCATGATGTCATCGGACCTGGAGCCATACCAGAAATAGCCTTCCTCATCCATGTAAGCCAGGTCTTTGGTATCGTACCACCTGTTCGGCAAGCGCACTTCCTTGGTGCGCTTCGGGTCTTTGAAGTACTCTTTGAAAAGGGCGGGATGGTTCCTACGGATGGCCAGATGTCCCAGTTCTTCCGGGGGAAGCTTTTCGCCCTTATCGTTTACGATGGCCACTTCGATTCCCGGCAGGGGCTTGCCCATGGACCCGATCTTCACCTTCAGGCTGGTCTGGGTGGTGCAAAATTCATGGCATTCGGTCTGTCCCATGCTGTCGATGATCTTCACCCCGAACCGGCGCATCCATTCCCGCCAGGTTTCCGCCAACAGGGGTTCCCCGGAACTCAGGCAGTATTTGAGAGAAGAGGTGTTGTATCTCTTTTCCGCATCATTTACGGCCAGCATCATCCGGTAAATGGTGGGGGTTCCTACAAATATGGTAATCTTATACTTCTCGATAAACTCGTAGGCCCTCTCCGAATTAAAACGCTCATCGGTATAGATGGCCGTGGAAGCACCCCACCGGAAACAGAAGAGAAAGTTATGTCCCAGGGCATACATCCACGTTAGCGCAGTCGGTCCGCCGACGATGTCTCCTCTTTCCACTCCCATGGTGAATTTTCCGATGGGGTCTCCCGCGCCGATGATGAAACGGTGACAATGAACTACGCCTTTGGGCGCTCCAGTGGTGCCCGAGGTGTAAAGGAAGTAGGCCTGGTCGTTTTTGTAAGTTTCCACGAAGGGAAGGGATTTCCCATCCGCTTTTAGAAGGTCCTCGAAGGCCAACTGATCTCCCTTCGCTCCACCCACGACGATCACGTGCTTTAAAGTCGGGCATTTGGAGCGGATATTCTCAATGGCGCCACCCTGCTTGGCGGTGGTGACGGCGGCGACCGCTTCGCTGTTATTGATGATGTGTTCCATCTCGCCTTCCCGGAGCATCACATTCGTCGGGATGGGAACGGCGCCGATCTTCTGCCCTCCCAGGAAGGCGATCATATACTCCGGTTGGTTCGGGGTGCGGATTACATATCGATCCCCCTTGGCAATGCCCAACTTGTGCAGGGCACTGGCAAAACGATCCGAAAGGTCCTTAAACTCGCCATACGTGATCTTCTGATCCAGATAGTAGATGGCTACATCCTGGGACCTCCCGTGTTCCGCCCAGTAGTCCACCATCAGCCGGGCCATGTTCAATTTTTCAGGAATGTCCAGTTTAAAAAAGCCCTGGCTATCCATGCGATGATAAAAATCATCCAATCCCATGGCGATTACTTCTCCTTAAAATTTTTTCCTGTTAGTCTATTTAACCGTACATGAAATGTCATAACACTTTAGCTGTTTGAAAACCATCCCGAACAGAGTGATTTTTAAGGGCGTCATTCCGCAAGCAGTCCGCCTCAGGCGGACTGCTTGCGCAGGAATGATGGCTTTTCTGACTTTTTACGAGATCATCAAAGCTTAGAATTTTCTCTTTGATCCCTGAGGTATCCCCTGGCACTGGTCTCCATCGTATAATGGGTATCTGGGTTGATAAATTCGATCTCCGGTTTCGGCATGATCCTATTCTTCTTTCCTTCTGGCTTTACCTTTTCATTTCCATATGCCCTTCCAGGGCAGCCAGTTTACTGTTAAGCAAATGGATTCGGAGAGCTTCCTTGGTTCTTTTGGCATCCCTTGTCGCCAGGCCTTCCACAATCGCCTTATGTTCCCGCAAAACCTTTTTAGCCCTTCCTTTTCTCTTCAGAACTTCCCTGGCCGGAATGGTTATATAGTCTCGAATGTTATTGTAGGTTTGAATCATAAATCGATTCCCACTGGTTTCGATAAAAAATAGATGAAATTTTCGATCAAACTCTAAGAAATGATTTTCATTATATTCTTTTTCTTTGAGGCACATTTCTTGTTCCCCAATGGTTTTTTGGATGGATTGAATCTGATCAGGTGATAAATTCTTTGCCATTTTTTGAACGGCTGTTTCTTCGATCGCCTGCCTTAGTTCAAACAAATTTTCAATGTCTTCTTTACTAAAATAATTTACGGAAACCCCCTTTCTGGGGTGGAAAATGATTAAATTTTCAGCCGCCAGCTTTAGAAGGGCCTCCCTCACGGGGGTTCGGGATATTCCGAAACTTCGCGCCAGGCCGAGCTCACTATAAATCTCCCCCATGAATAGCTTCCCTTCCAGGATGCCAGCCTTTATATTCTCGTAAGCCATATCATTCAAGGACCGGGGCCTCGGTAGGTGACCCAGATCGATCGATAAGTTTTTGCTAATTTTTTATCTCCTTCCCCGTAGGGTTAGAACAATGTATCTTAAATACAATATTTAATATTCAGTGTCAACAAAAATTTTACCTTTTGTTCAAATCAGACATAACAGGGGGGCGGACCCCATGCCTCCCTGGAAACAAGATTTGTTCCTTAGATCCCCTATCAGGTGGTCAAGTAAGGTATCTTTGTGGCATGGGCAAGCGAGAAAGATTAAAGAAGAAGGCGATGGCTCATCCTCAGCCGGGCCGCTTCTCGTGAATGAACCAGAATGTCCGTATACTCAGCCATGCCAAAGACCCCAAAATATTTCCCGGCACAGACAATCACCGCATCTTTTCCCAATCTCTCCTCTTGCTTTAAACTCTCGATGGTCTTGGTCGCCAACTCTTCATTATGAGTGGCTTTCAGGTAAAAAGGTGAGAAAGATTTTTTGGAGATGCCCCGCTAAAAGGCCCGCTTAGAAGCGGGCCTTTATTCATCCCTTGATGAGTCTCGGGAGCATCATGTGGTGGTGAGGGCAGATTGATCTGGGGTTTTGATAGACGGAGCCGGTAAAGGCTACCATATACTTGCGGATATCGGCAAAAGAGACCACTTCATCGATAAGTCCGGTTTGGGCACAGTAAATCGGCCGCGATTTTTCATAATACTCTTGGGCCAGGATATTCATTTTTTCAATGATAGGCTTTAATGGACGACCCGTATCTTTTTCTTTAACCAATCTTCTGGCAAAAGAGGCCACAGCGGCGGTTTCTCCATGCATCACGTAAATTTCAGTCGTAGGTGTGCCCAAAGTAAACGCATTGTGATTGTTGGCCTGGGGCCCGCCCATGATGTAATGGGCCGCAGCCGTCCCCTTTCTTAGAACCACGCACATCATCGGCACATCCGTCTGCTCGATGGAGTAAATTAAGGACTGTCCTAACCCCAAGAGTTCGGCTTTTTCAGCTAGGTCTCCTACATCGATGCCGGTCGTGTCCTGGAACCAGACGATGGGAACCCGGTCTCTTCCGCACTGGGTGACGAATTCATTCATCTTGATGAGACCCTGGCGGTAAAACTTTCCGCCCACGCCCGGATAGGGCGCGTATTCCGGGTATCCACTAGGCAGGAATCCCTGCCGGTTTCCGATGATTCCCACCAAAAAGCCGTCGATTTTGGCCAAGCCGGTATAAACTTCCGGTCCGTAATCAGGCCTGAACTCCATATGTTCGCTGTTATCGGTCAGTCGGGCGAGAACCTCTTCAAAATGGTAAGCCATCTTTTGGTTGAAGGGAACCAGTCGGTCGATCTCGGCCGGGGAAAACTTAGGTTCTTTGGGGTCGGCTACCCTGAAAAATTTGGGATGATAGGCGGGGATATACTTCATGTATTCCTTCAGAGCATCCAAAACCCCTTCTTCCGTCTCAAAGACAGCCTTAAAGAAACCGGTAGAGTCGTAATGGATCTCCGCTCGTCCAGGCGGAACGGCTTTGAACTTTCTTGTGGCCTCAATAATAATCTCTGCCCCTTCCTCATCAAAAAACCCTCTGGGACTCATCCCACTGACGATGCCGCCGCCTCCGACAGCGATATTGCAATTCTTATGAGCCAGAAGAATAGTGGGGCTGATTCCCTGGTATCCTCCTCCAGCCGGGTTGGTTCCATAAATTCCAGCAAGAACCGGAATCCCCAACTTTTCAAGTTCGGCATGCCTGAAGAAGGTGGTCCCGCTTCCTCTCCTATTGGCATAAACCTTCTCCTGCTCGGGAAGTTTCACGCCACTACAGTTGACCAGCCAAACCAGAGGAAGATGGAAACGCTTGGCAATGTCGGTGACCCGTAAAATATTTTCTGACTGACCGGCAATCCAGGCCCCGGCCATCACTTTGTTGTCAAACCCGATAAGCGCCGCCCATCTTCCGCTGATCTTACCCAGGCCATCGACCACGCCAGTTGTCCCTGACTCTTCACCCATGGGGTCAAAGAGGGTGTGTAAGGGGCACCAGGTGCCCGGGTCTAACAAATAATCCAGCCTCTGATATACAGTCAATTCTCCTCTTTTATTAATCTCCTCCGCGGAGATCCCCGCCTTTTTCACTTTTTCTACGGCCTCGGCGATCTTCTGTTCAACTTCTTTGATCTGTTTCACATTCTCTGCGGAACTTTTAATCTGCCTCTCCGTCAAAGGTTTGCCGAACTCGGCCATCTTCTCAAAATAGGGTCTCATCTAGCTATCCTCCTGTTTTATGGTTTGAAGTTTTTTCTACACCATATCCAAAAAAATATGGAGTAGCAAGGATTTTTTTGTCTTGAAGACCCAAAAAGCTTGACTTATTTTTTTATTTTGAATATATAAGACCCGGTATAAGTGCCAAAGGGAAAAAGGTATTTAAAGGTGCGAGAAAAAAACCATGCCAATTGTGGCTCAAAAAAATTACGGGAGGCCTGAAATGTTGAAAGAGCATCTGGAATTTTTTGCCCTGGACCTTTCCTCCGGCTGGGAGACTCCCCCGGGTTACCCTAAGGGAATCGAGCAAAAGATCATCACGGGGGCCCTTAACGAAAAAAACAAGAAAGGGTCCAGAACTCGCTTGCTCCGTTTTCAACCCGGGGCTTTTACGACCCAACCCTTCGAGCATGATTACTGGGAAGAGGTCTTCCAGGTCTCCGGGGATATGACGGTTGGCGGAAAAACCTTCGGTCCCATGACCTACGCCTGCCGCCCCCCCCATACTCCTCATGGACCCTTCAGCAGCAAAGGAGGCTGTTTGCTTTTCGAGATCCATTATTTCTATCCTGAAGGCTGAGCCTCCGGAACCAGGAATTCTGGATCTCATCGGTGAAGCAGGGTCTGGCCTTTTGGCCGTTCTTCAAAAAGGCTGAAAGGCCCTTGCACCAAGAGGGTGTTGACTTTTCTTATTCCCTCTTTCCCGGCTGGGCAAAGAGGAGTTTTGACTTGAGGAAACGGAGAATTAAAAATGGGAGAGGATTTTAGAAGTTTTTTGAAGGAGATGGAAGAGACCGGAGAAGGTGGATTTTTCCGCATCAGTAAAGAGGTGGATACGCGCTACGAAGTTTCGGCTATTGTCACTAAACTGGAACAGGCCAGGCAGGTTCCGCTTCTTTGGTTTGAAAAGGTGAAAGGCCACACCCTGCCCGTCGTCGTCAACTGTTATGCGGATCGGGGTCGAGTGGCCAGGGCCCTTGGAGTTTCCAAGCGCGCATTAAACCAACGGGTCTCCCAGGCCTATCAGCATCCCATCCCTCCGGTCGAAGTTTCCAGGGCCCCTGTGCAAGAGGTCGTCATTCAGGGCACGGAAGTTGACCTAAAAAAACTTCCAGCCATGATTTACCACAACACCGATGGGGGGCCTTACATTACAGCAGGAATTGTCCTGGCTAAAGACCCTGATACAGGAGATTATAACCTCAGTTACAACCGCCTGATGGTTAAGGAAAAGGATCGCCTGGGAATCTTCGCGACGGTGGGGAAACACCTTAATGCCATTTATTCCAAAATGGAGGAGCGGGGAAAGCCCCTGGAAGTTGCCGTATCCATCGGCAATCACCCAGCCTGGGCCATCGGGGCTCTGGCCATAGGGGCTTATCATGAAAATGAGATCGGGATTATCGGAGGGCTCAAGGGTAGCCCTCTGGAAATGGTCAAGTGCAAAACCGTCGAGTTGATGGTCCCCGCCGGGGCAGAGATCGTGCTGGAGGGGGAAATCGAGCCGAACCTACGGGAAGAAGAAGGGCCTTTTGGCGAGTTTACGGGCTATGCCATTCGTTCTGCTAAGAACCCAGTCGTTCGGGTGAAAGCCATCACCCATCGCCAGAGCCCCATCTACCAGGATATTTGCGGTGGCCAGCACCGGGAACATCTCACCATGGCGACCATCCCCATGGAGGCCAACTATTTGCGGGTGATCCAAGGAGCCGTTCCCGAAGTAGAGGCTGTCAGAGTGGCTGCTCCGTTTACCCTGATTATTTCCTTGAGGAAGAAATACGAAGGGCAGGCCCGCTCTGCTCTTTTGGCCGCCTTCAGCGCCGACCTCTATCTGAAGCATGCCATTGTGGTCGATCACGACATTGATATAGCGGACCTACAGCGTGTCCTTTGGGCTATGGCCACGCGGGTCCAAGCATCGAGGGATATTTTCATCATCCCCCGGGCTCGGGGTTCATCTCTGGATCCATCCGCTGAACCTTTGGGCGTAGTGGATAAAATGGGCATCGACGCCACGGCCAAACCCTCCCTGGAGCGGTTTTCTCCAGTCAACAGAGTACCCAATGAGGTCATGGACCGAATCAAGTTGGAGGACTATATAAGCAACTTTTCTGTACTTAAAAAGGCTTAGGTTAAGATTTATCCTTTTCCATTCCTAGCGTGACTTTATTACGAATGCACCATGATACTGAGAAGTGCAAAGGATTTCCATATGGATATCGAGCGGTTAGCCGATTTAGCCGGGTCTAAATTGTGTATACACTGATTTGTATCTTTTTATA
>Ga0194110_10000197_pt1 | contig 74689 bp, 84 predicted proteins | sample TA2Kig1200mmetaG_FD_146192 | JGI IMG/M metagenome (GOLD analysis project Ga0194110, IMG submission 146192) | Freshwater microbial communities from Lake Tanganyika, Tanzania - TA2015032 Kigoma Deep Cast 1200m | ecosystem: Environmental > Aquatic > Freshwater > Lake | place: Tanzania: Lake...
TACGACGCATTTTTACAAGCGTTCCGAGACTGAAATTAAAGAAGTCAAAAAACGCCATAAAATTTATGGTGACTACATTTTAAGCGTCGGTAATATTGAGCCGCGCAAAAATCAACTCTCACTGGTAAAGGCAATGTATGATTTGCCAGACGAGTTAAAGGAAAAATATACCCTATTGTTTGTGGGCGCCGGTGGCTGGAAAATGGAGCAGATTCAGGCCGAGATTGACGACGCGATAAAGAGCGGCTTGAAGGTGCAGATTTTACAGGGCCGAGTTTCGGACGAAGACCTGCCAGCGATTTACAGCGGGGCCAGCATGATGGGCTACGTGAGCCACTATGAAGGGTTTGGTATGCCGATCGTTGAGGCTATGGCCTGCGGTGTGCCGGTAATTACCTCGAATACTTCTGTTATGCCAGAGGTGGCTGGCGATGCAGGCGTATTGATTGACCCAGCCAGCGTAGATAGTATTACGGAGGCGATTAAAACTATCGACGGGTGGAGCGATAGCGAGCGCCAAGAGAACATCACCCGTGGTATCGAGCGAGCGGCACATTATAACTGGGCAAACTCAACAGCTAGCTTACTAGCCGCAGCGCGAGAGGTGAAATAATGAAGATAGGATTTGATTTACGAGCACTGCAGATTGGACACCAATACCGAGGTATTGGGCAGGTGGTTAGAAGAGTACTACAAGAGTATGCAAAGCGCGGCGATAGCCATGACTTTGTATTTTTTCAATACGACAGCAAGGTAGATGTAGCTCAAGATGATTTAAAAATTACCGCAGGAACTACTGTGTTACTTCCTGGCACCAAACAAACTAAGTTCACAAAGTATGCTGCTGGTGGCATGTCGCAGGCGCAAGAGAAAATTATTCGTGAATCGTGCGATGTTTTTGTGCAATTTGACTTTGAATTGGGCCTACCTGAGGGACACAAAAGTGTAATTATTATTCACGATCAAATTCCGTACCTGCTTGGAAATAAATATCCGTCATCGTACCATGCGGGATATAAAATTGCGCGAAAGAGCGGCTTTGGCGCTAAAGAGGCAGCTAAAAAACAGATAAAAAGAAGTCAGTACCGTACGCAGCTGGTAAAGGTTTTACAAAGGGCAAGCTGGGTGTTAACAGTTTCTGAGTATACCCGCAAAACGACAAATGAATTTTACGATATTACGGGTAAATCATCGGTAATGCACCTAGGGTTCGATGATAAAAAGAGCGCCGGTGTAAGCGAGTTAACTCGACTTGAAAAAACACGGTTCAAAGAGATTGGTTTAGCGAAAGATAATTTCTTGTTCTTCTTAGGTGGGGTAGATGAACGCCGCCGCATTGACTATCTTGTACAGGCGTTTAATCAGCTACGCGCCCGTGGCGATAAGCTACACCTTGTGCTTGGTGGCTACGACTTTCAATCAATTGATCATATATATAACCCTTCGGCGCGGCGAGCAATAGAACGATCGTCGTACAGAGACGACATTCACCTACTAGGATTTGTATCGAATACTGAACGTGCGTGGCTGTATGAAAACGCGCTTGCCTTTGTATTTCCGTCTGAGTTTGAAGGATTTGGACTGCCAGTTATTGAGTCGCTTAATGATGGTTGTGCAGTGATTGCGTATAACCGTACTTCGGTGACTGAGTTATCGGGTCCTAATGTGTATGCCATCGACACGTGGAACGGTATTGTGGATGCAGTGCATAAAATTAAATCCCTTAGCCCGTCTCAGCGCCAAAAAACCGTACAAGATGGTAAAAAATGGGCCAGTCAATTTACATGGAAACAATCGGCTCGTGTATTGGCTGAATGTATAGATAATTTAATGTAAGACGATAATTACAAAAATAGACCCGCACGTTGGGTCTATTTTTGTATGCAGTGTTTAGTTTAACTTATTGGCGCCCGGCGGTATTAGATGCCCACACTGGTCGTGTAGCCGAATAGAGCACTAGATTTCCATCATCTTGCATAACAAGCGTTTCACCGCTACTGCGGGCAGTATTAGACGCCCATGTTGCACGGTTAGGTGAGTAAATTACAAGGTTATCATCGTTTTGTACAAAAAAGCCGGTTGAGCCTGTTTGGGCAGTATTAGATGCCCAGATTGCACGGTTAGGCGAATATATTACTAGATTTCCATCATCTTGCATGCGTAACGTATATTTTTTATTAGCAGAGTTTATCGACTCATTTAGCTTAAGTGATTCGCCGGCAGAGAGGGTATTTAGAGGTTTCTCTATCACGCTAAGGTTTGTCGTTATTAAGTTGTCGGTAATCCAGCCAACTCCATCATTTACTAAGCCGTACGACTCAGTATAGTTGCCGGGCGTATTAGGCGCGGTAAGGGTAAAATCAATAGTGCCAGTTGAGTATAATGGTACATTTGCACCTATTTGCCTAATACGATTCTCGGATCGCCAACTAGAATTATAGAATGTGCCACTATGGTCGCGCGGATTTGAGGTGGCTAGTGCGGTTGTTGAAGTGATAGAAGAAGACAGAGTATTCCTGAAGGTAATGCGTCCGAAAACATTTGTTGACGGATAGACCGATCTGGTAATTTTCTGTGTTCGAGCTGGGTCGGAATATAGCGTTATTGTTGAGATTGGCGAAACAGTGATAGGGAAATAAAGTCCAATATCATTAAGCCATGCCTCTCCTTCAATTACAATACTAAAATACTCTTGGCTACTGAATGTGGTATTAGGAGCGGTTATTTTAGCAGTAAATGTGCCGGTTTGCCCCGGGTTTACGGTATTTTCAGTAAGCGTTGCCACTCGATTACTACTAATCCACTCATTTGATTGGAATCGACTCGAACGATCTTTTGGATTAGAAGTTGCAAGGTAGGCTGAGTTCTTTTTCCACGGTAGATTGCCAATGTTTTTAGCCTTAATACTTATCCAGTACGATTTGCCCGGCTCTAGCACTGCATTATAGGGTAGCGCAGACGTTAAGTTTTGATCTGTATATATGTACTGTCCGTCAGATTGCCATAGGTATTTTGTAATATTGGTACTATTAGCCTGCAAATTCTTCCAGTGATCGTCGCCCTTTAATCGCGCGTATAGGGTAAATGCTCCCATGCGAGTATCGGTAGCAGTAAGAGTGGCGCCGCCATCAGTTGTAATTAACCCCATAGATGCGCGCTGACAATCAAACTTACTCATTACATACGGTGAGCCTTCGTATGGTTGATCGGTTCCATTAAAGCCGTATTTAGTAGCTTGGTTTGCATAGGCATAGGCGCGGCCATTGTAGCTAAATAATACATTTTTAATCAGTTCTATGTTGGTTTCGTTAGCGGTAAGTTTTCGCGGTGAAACATAGGCAGTTCGAAAGTTGACGGCTTTACCCTGAATAAAGTTAGCCGCTAAACGGGTTTGATGAATAAATTCATCGCGCGAAACCGACCCTGGCCTAAAATACTGCCCCGAGCTATAAAGTTGATAGATGCCTTGCCCATTGTTAGGGTTAGATACTGCCGCGTTAAATTCGCGGTAGTGAACAGCTGCTAAAACTTCCCATGGCACACCGGTTTCGCCTGCAACCTGCACGTACACCGATTTATTATCGTTAATGCGTGTCATTAGCCACGAAGGTATCGGGTCGAATACACCGGCACAAGTAGAGGCAGACGAGACGCGTGGAGTGAGAAGAGTAAAAAAGATAGCAGTAAAAGTGGCGGCGGCAAAAAGCGATCCAACCAAAAGGAGCGGGGATTTACGTAGTGTTAGTGTTGAACTAGAGATCTTTTGCTTCATCGGGTATCCAAGTGATTGTTAAGTTGTTGAGTGAGCCGTAGCGATTTTTCAAGTAATCTGAGGCTTCGGTTTTATAGGCGCGGAGTTGGGCGTCATAGTCGGTGTAGTCGGGGTTGTTAGCAATAGGGTAGAGTGTAACGGTGAATGAAGTGGCGGCAGATTGTTCTATGCGGTAATGTTCGTTTTCGATTGGGTAGGGATCGTTATTTGCAGGTGGGTTTGAGATTGGCGTGTCGAGATATTCAGTTGGCTCGTTAGAGTCTCCCCTTTCATTTCTGTCTCGCTCGGGGGTAACAGGTGCGTCTTCTTGCGGATTTGATTCTTCGGTAAAAGTTTCTTGGTTAGAAGAGTTCGAAAACGGCCCAAGTTGATTTAGGTAGGCGTAGGTTGCGCCACCGCCAAGCAAAAGCGCGGTAATAACTGCAACGGTTATAATGAGTGGTTTTTTTGATTTTTTTGTATTAATTTTCATATGTATATCAGTTATGTTTATTTATGTTATTCTTTCCTTTGATTAAAACATATAGCTACTGTAATATCAATAGAGCTTATGCTGTTTTATAGCAATAAATACGGTATACTGAAAGCTAATGGACAGATTAAAAAATGTAGCCAATTCGATGGTGAAATGGCTAACGCACAAAAGACCTTTTCTTGCTGGATCTTATCTTGAGTATTTATTAATATTTATAATTTTTTTATCTGCAACGATAATCTATACAGATTTTGTAGTATTCGATATTACTAGCCGGGTATTTACCAGTTACGAGGGTGATGGAACTGGTGGGTTAATGTGGTATAACGCCATGCAGCCAGGCTTATCTGTTTTTTTATCGCACAGCGATGTAGTTAATTACCCTTACGGCGAAGCCATTGGTGGTGCTGGTCTCGCTACCTACATGGCAGTATGGATACCGTTAAGGGTGATATCGCATGTAGTTGGCCCAATTGCAGGTATCAATATCCTTATGCTGATTGCATTTTGCTCGGCAGCTATATCAATGTACTGGCTTGTTAAGCGCTTAACTAAAAACGTACCGGTTAGTTTGTTTGCTGGTTATACAAGCGCCTTTTTACCGTATGCAATTATTAAATCTATGAATCATATCACCTATCTATTTTCAGTGGTGTTTGTATTTGTAGTGGCAGCGTTTATAGGGTTATGGAAAAAACCGTCTTGGAGCCGGTCAATTATACTTGGCCTGGCTATCGGCCTGTCTTTTTATGTTGACGGTTATTATATATTACTGTCTGCAGTGCTAGTTGCGGGATTAGCACTGGGTGGTTTGCTATGGAGTGTTCTTACGAGAATGTCTTTTGGTAAAATTATTTTAAGGGTAAAACATTTATTCTACGCTGCCTTCATAGTATTAGTTGTCGCTTCTCCCTTGGCATTTATGCAGCTATCGCAAGGCGGTGAGATAAAAGAGTCTCTCGAAGGACGTCGCTCAGACTTTGCGCATGAAATTAAACTGTATAGGTCGCATGTAGTTGACTTTATTATTCCGCCGTACATGCACCCAGTGTTAGAAGATGTGCCTATTTTTCAGCAGATTAACGACTTTAAAAATGAGCGCTCCAATAGGGGAGAGAATACAAACTACCTAAGCTTTACGGTACTCGTATTGATAGCAATTGGTGGCACGTTATTATTTATATGGTTAATAAAAGGTTTGAAAAGAAAATTTAAATATGACGAATTCGACGCATACAACATAAAAAATTTTATGCTTGTTGGTTGTATAGTTGTTACAACTTTGCCGCTCATACTCTCGTTTATGTTTTCGCCAGAAATAATTGTAGCTGGAGTTAGGATACCGTTACCGGGAGAGTTATTTATTACTCATGACATAACATTATGGCGTGTTATGTCTCGCTTTTTTGTACCTCTACAGGTTTTAGCTACGTTATTTGCAGCGTTGTCTCTATGGGTGATATTTTCATCATCACAACTACTACGTAAGCAAACTTCTCGCAGGCGTACGATAATAGAATGGATAATTGTAGTGCTATTATTGATAGTATTTGTTGCAGAGACAGCCACAACGGTGCATCGACCATCGTTTGATTTTGATAGGTATCAAGGTGTGTACGAGTGGCTAGGTAAACAGAATAATATAGAAACACTCGCCGAACTACCTCTTGTAGATCCATTGGATAATAAAACTGCATCATATGTTACGGCACAAGTCGTTCATGGCAAAAACCTTATAAACTACAAGGAATATACGGGTGCAAGACTAACGAACGTTCTTGGGGGTATCGAGAATCCTGAAACAGTACAGTTTATATTAGAGCGTCAAGCCGATGCGGTAATGACTCGACAAACTGAAGGGTGTAAACCTTTAGAGTGGGCTAATCTAGCCTATAAGCACTACAACGGAATGGATAGTGAGAAGCGCAAGAAGTACCTCTGTCTTTATTGGATTAACAATGACGTAACTCATACAGATGATATATATATTGAATACGGGGAAGGGTTTCAGTATAGGCCGAATATGGATAACCAAGACGAAGTTATATTTGAAAATTACACTGGCGAGTTAAACTTTATGAAGGCAGATTATTCAACTGAAGAGAATAACAGCCTAGTTGGTGTAGCTATGAATTTAAGTAGCTCCAGTACTATCAGTGATGAATTTGAGTGGCATATTACACAGGACGGTAAAACCCTCTCAAGCGGATCTGCCGAGAGGGAAAATCAAATTAGTTTTCAGGCTCTGCAGAATCGTCCAATAAAAATTGAAATTAAATCTAGCGATAAGGTGAGCGTACCGCCCGAAACGATTAAATTAAGTAACGTAGTGGCTACAGAGATTACTAATTAACATGTATTTAAAAAATAAAATAGCTAACAGCGATTTTTTACGACATAACGCTATTTTTTTTGCAGGAACGCTTGCAATCGCAGTGTTTAATTATCTTTACTATCCTGTTATTAGTCGGCTTGTAGACGTGGCTACTTTTGGTGAAATACAGGCTATAATTTCAATTTTTATGCAATTGGGCATACTTCTTACTGCATTCGGTTATGCAGTAACTCATGTAAGGAATAATAGCCAAGGTCTTAGAACTAACTCAGACTCTGTAATACTTAAGCTTGAAAAAATTACACTCACCATAAGCCTACTTGTCGTGGTTGTATTGGCTACAACAAGCTACTTTCTTAAAGATACACTGCAGTTTAGCTCGGCGTTACCTTTTGTGTTAGTTGGCGTACTGGTGATTATAAATATCCCCTCAACTACTAGAACGTATGTACTGCAGGCAGATAAGCGGCTAAAAGAGGTTTCTGTGAGCGGAATTATATTTGCTGTATCAAAACTCGTATTTTCAGTTATTCTGATTCTTGCAGGTGTAGATGCGGTAGGGGTGATGCTCGGCTATATATTTGCTCAGTTGCTTACTGTGTGGTATTTAAGCAAAAAGTCAAAAGGCAGCTTTCCTGATTTTTTTGATGGAATACGACAATATTTTACGAAAGAGTCGATAGACCAGCTGAAATTGATAAAAAGAGAGATTAAATTTGCAGGAATTATTTGCCTACTACTGTTTGGAATTACGCTACTGTATAGCTTTGATGTTGTTATTGCGCGTATGTATTTAACGCCGTACGAAGCGGGACTATATAGCGGCATATCATCGGTGGCGCGTATTGTATTTTTTGTAACCGCATCAATCTCCGGAGTTCTAATAGCTAGTGTGACCGTACGGCAGTCTGCGGCTTCTGCTTTAGGTTCACTAAAAAAATCTATGGTGTTACTGTTGCTTATCGGGGGAGGAATCGCAATATTCTTTTCTGTTTTTCCAATGTTCAGCCTGCGATTGCTATTAGGAACTGGCTACGAGTCTGTGGCCACTTTACTTCCGCTTGCTAGTCTACTTATGCTTACATGTGCTTTAAATAACTTACTCGTACTGTATCAAATCGCTCGACGTAGCTACATAACCATTATTCCCGTAATAATAGGTTTTATTATATTAGCAACAATGATTTTAACCGGTTACACAAATATGGTAGGCATATTATGGTCATACCTAACTGCGAATGCCGCGGTTTTTGTTATACTAGTAATACAAATTTTAGTGCGAGAAAAATATGCCAAAATCAGCCAAGTCTAAACCTCTTCTTTCTGTTGTTTTACCTAGCTATAATGAAGAAGTTAATATACCGATCACCTACAATGAACTTACCAAAAATATTGATACAACAAAGTTTGACTATCAAATAATATTCGTTAACGATGGGAGCCGGGACGGCACTTGGAGTGAGATTGAAAAAATTGCGCGTAAGGATAGCGGTGTAGAAGGGCTTAATTTTAGCAGAAACTTTGGTCATCATGCTGCGCTCGAGGCAGGACTTCAGCAAGCCATAGGCGATGTGGTAATTATGATGGATGCAGATTTGCAGCACCCACCCTCGCTTATACCCAAGTTGATTGAAGAGTGGGAAAAAGGTTGCGACATAGTAAATACAGTAAGGCTCTCTACAGAAGATGCTGGCTTGTTTAAAAATGTGTCTTCTAGGTTGTTTTACGCATTTATGAATACTTTTTCTGATCTTAGGCTTAAAGACGGTGAAGCAGACTATCGATTAATATCTAAACGAGCCTTAGTGACACTCAATTCTCTTCCAGAAGCGCCTAAATTTTATAGAGGCTTAATAAACTGGATTGGCTATGACGTGGCGCGTGTCGAGTATGTAGCACAGGCGAGAATGCACGGGAAGTCGTCGTATACTTTGAAGAAAATGATTGAACTAGCTAGACTGGGTTTAACATCATTCAGTATGAAGCCTTTAAAAATCATTATTACTATTGGTATGGCGCTGACCGCCTTGTCTCTGTTGGCGTTAGTGGTAATGATTGGGGTAAAGCTGTTTGTTAACCCGGAGTATTTTACGAATAACGCTATTTTAATTATGTTCTTAGTTTTAATGACTGGTGTTTTAACAACGTTTCAAGGTATTATTGCCGTCTACCTTGTCGACATATTCAATGAAGCCAAAGGTCGTCCTACCTATATAGTTAAAGATATAACAAAGAAACGTGACGAGTGACCCATGCAAGCAGTGCCACGCGTCTCTGTGATTATACCGGCGTATAATGCCGAAGCGTATATTAGTAATGCTATACAAAGTATTGTTGAGCAAACATTTCAGTCATTTGAAGTGATTATAATAGACGATGCGTCGAGTGATACGACGTACGATATTGCACGGGCATGGAACTTGCGTGATACGCGTGTGCAAGTTTACAGAAATAAGAAGAACTTAGGTATTGGTGCTAATCGGTCTAAGGGTATTGAGCTTGCGAAAGGCGAATATATTTGTTGGCAAGATGCGGACGATATATCGCTACCTAATCGCCTTGAGCAACAAGTCTCATTTTTAGATGCGCACAAAGATGTAGGTATTGTTGGTGGGTTTATTACGCTTTTTGATTCGCATGGTGACATTGCTACGCGAAAATATAATAAGAATGACAAGGAATTGAGGGAGAATATATTTAAATACAATCCTGTAGCTCAACCTGCGGCGATGTGCAGGGCGGAGTGTTACAGGACGGTTGGATTATATAAAGCCGACTACACAGTATCGGAGGATTTAGAGATGCTTTTTCGTATTGGGACTAAATATAAATTTGGTAACGTGCAAGAAGTAGTACTTAAATATAGGCAACTTGATAACTCGCTTACAAAGTCAAACCTAAAAAAAATGGAACAGGCAACTTTGCGTTTACGTAAACAGTATCGGCACCATTCAGCGTATCACTTCTCGATAGCCGATTGGTTATTTAATGTCGGTCAGCGTTGTACGGTATGGATGCCGCTCTCGTTGCGTATGAAATTATTTACCCTAATAAGGGGCGATTCATGAAGAAAGTGGCAATTGCGTCGCATGTGGCGATGGTAGAGGGTGCCGAGTATGATGGGATTGGTAATGCACTAAAAGAAATAATGCCCGACGTTACCGATGAATATATTTTTATTAAGCACTCCATTGATGGTAATACACGATCGAAGATTTTACATTTATCAAAAAGTAAGCAGTTAAAATTAGAAGCCATGCTAGTCTTTGCTCGACCTAGTCCGTTGCGGTATGTTAGTGAAATATTTTCAACTATAAGTAAGTTTACTTTCCGGTATAAGATAGATGTGTTTATTGGGATAGATCCCTTAAATGCACTGTCTGGTGTGTTGTTAAAAAAGTTCAATCGTGTAGAGACGGTTATTTTCTACACTGCCGATTATTCAATGCAACGATTTTCAAATAAAGTATTAAACTCAATCTATCACTATATTGATCGAGTTTGTGTAAAACATGCCGATCAAGTGTGGTCGGTTTCTTCAAAAATTGTTGAAGTGAGGCGTGAGATGGGGTTAGAGGAAGGTAATAATGTTTTTTTACCAAACGTACCACCTGAAAAGTTTAATAAATATTATACCGATAATCGAGACAAGCACACTCTTGTAACGTCTGGAATTATAGATACACAATTGGATTTTGTGAATTTATTTGACGCTATTAATCGGTTAAAAACAGATTACCCTGATATAAAACTTAAAGTATTTGGTAATGGACCTCAGCGGCCTAACCTTGAAAAGTATATACGTGAGCATAAACTTGAAGAACAAGTGCTGTTTATGGGTAAAGTGCCGCTTAGCGATATGCTAAGCCATGTAGCAAGGGCTGGCGTAGGCATTGCACTTTATACTGGCGAATGGGGCTTTAATGAGTACGGCGATAGTACAAAGTGTCGAGAGTATTTTAATTTTGGCTTGCCTGTTCTGTCTACTGATACTCATTCGACGGTAAAAGAAATAGTAGAATTTGGCGCAGGTGAGATTGTTTCCTTGAGCGCAGAGCAGTATGAGCAAGCACTTCGAAAAATATTTAATAATTACGAAGTATACTCCAAGCAGTCAAAAAAGCTTGGCGAAAAGTATAGTGGACTCCACACAAAACTACTTTACCGGTTAATTAACCGATAAGCGTTTTACAGCTCTAGCCACTCCAAAAAACACAAAATCTAACAGCACGCTCCATAATCTGGTAGCTACGGTAATGGCGAGGGCATACTCCGGGGGCATAATAAGACTAAGAAGCACGAGCTGAATTCCCTCGCGCACACCGAGGCCGCTTGGTGCAAATATTGCCAGCATGCTAACTGCGCTTGCAAGTGTGGTAGCCCCCATAACAAACAGCAGTTGATCAAAGCCGAGTTCGGGGTAAATAGCCTTGGCAATAAAAAATTGTGATAGGGCGCCAATAACACTGGCAATTATGTAAAGGCTAAACCCTACGCGAATACTGCGACCGGTAGCGTAATGTTCTTTAGCGAACGGCTTTTTTTTGATTAACCCATAGGCTTTAGAGATGACGCGGTTAAATAGCGGCGGATATAATACAGTGAGTGATACGATAACAATTGCCAACATTCCAAGTTTAAGTGGCCACGCAATAACATCTAATCGTGAATCGAAAGCAAGTAGCGAAAGGGCAAATGCCATTTGTACAATAATTTGCAGTGCCGCTTCAAGGAGTGAGCTGACGGCTAATTTATTTTTTGAAATTCCTTGTCGAGAGGCGAAATAAATTTTACCTAAAATCCATGGTGCGGTACCAGGAATGTAGCGACCCAGCCACGATTTGGCATAGATATACACAAGCTCCCTAGAGAGTCGCACTGATGAAGCGCCGAGCGAACGGAGTAGAGTCACCCATATGTGAGCACCCCAGAGTCGAAAAGCCAACCCTAAAAGGCACGACAGTATAAAGTAGCCCGGGTGAACACGAATAGCTGCAAGCACCTGCGGATCGATACTTTTTAAATAGAGCACCAAAAATATAGCCAACAATCCATAAAATGTACCAGCAATAAGGGCGTGTTTGTGGCGCTTAAGGCGCAAGGTAAGCGCAGTATGCATATACGTTAGTGTACCAGTTTATCGAATGAAACGCACCTCTTGAGGTGAAGCGAAAACAGAGGGCTATTCATGGTAAAATGAGACAATGAAACATTCACGTCTTTTGGTGATGACCTCCACATACCCGCGTTGGTCGGGCGATGCAACGCCCGATTTTATTGAGCGCTTAGTAGAGAATACCGAACAGGCACACGAACGTACCTACGTGTTAGCGCCTCATGCTGCTAGAGCAAAGCATTACGAAACAATAGGCCGGCGACGGGTGATACGCTATCGCTATAGTGTGCCGGCAACCACGCAAAATATTACCTACGATGGCGGCGGAGTTGATAAGGTAAAAATAAACGCACTGTACGGTATTAAGCTTGTACTACTTATGGCAAGCCAAACGGCGTATGCGCTTTGGCTGGTTATTTTTCGCCGTATAGAGGTTATTAACGCACACTGGATTGTACCGCAGGGATTTATTGCAATAGTCGTAAAACTTATTACCGGCACACCAGTGGTAGTGAGTGTACACGGCGGCGACGTGCAAAGTTTGAACGGCAAAATTATGCGTGCATTTAAACGTTTTGTACTACGGCGAGCCGACGCGGTTATAGTAAACAGTTCGGCTACACGCGCTGAGTGTAAAAAAATTTATGCCGAACGCGAGTATAAAATTATACCTATGGGTGTAGATTTTACGCAGTTTACGCCGCGTCAACCAAGTAGTCAGCTGCAGCAAAAATATCAGCTTAACTCTAAGGAGACTACTTTTTTGTTTGTTGGCCGATTGGCAAAAGTAAAAGGCACCAACTACTTAATAGAGGCGGCGCAACGTCTGGTGGCTGACGGCGTAGCCTTTAAGTTGCTAATTGCCGGCGATGGACCACTTAAAAGCGAAATTGAAGCATTTATTGCGAAACACAATTTAAGCCGGCGCGTGCAATGTATAGGTTGGATTGATAAAAGAGACTTAAACGCACTCTACAGTTCTGTCGATGTGCTTGTGGGCCCATCTGTGCACGAGGCACAAGGTTTGGTGTTTGCCGAAGCGTTAGCAAGCGGTACTCCGGTAATTGCCAGTCGCGTTGGTGGGATTGTTGATATTGTAAAAGATGGTCATAACGGATTTTTGGTACCGGTTGGCGACGTAGAAGGTTTAGTTGAGCGTATGAAAACGCTTGCGACTCAACCAAAATTATTAGCAAAATTTAAAGCCAACACGCGCAGCGGAGTTGAAGAAAAATATTCATGGCAAAATGTGGCCACGCAGTACGCAAAAGAAATTAAAGGGGTTATAAGATGAAAATTTTAATGACAGCATTTATTGGAAGTCGAAATTTAGGTGACGAAGCAATTTTTCGATCAATTATTACCGGGCTTAGGCTTGATCGCTCAGAGGTAACTGCCCTTAGTGTAAACGAGCAAAAAACTAGAGAGCAGTTTGGTGTTAATACCCGTTTTGCTAAAAGTGTTCCGCAAATTGTGCGTGCGATTCGTGAATGCGACGTGATGCTGGTTGGCGGTGGCGGTATTATTCAAGATCAATCTAGTATTCTTAACTTTTTTCTGTATGCTGTTCAGATTGCGTTGGCAAAATGGTTTAAAAAACCACTCATTTTTACGTTTGTTGGCGTAGGACCGTTAAAGTTTGGTGTAAGCAAATGGTTAATGGCTCGGTTAATGCCAAGTGTTCACTTTGCAGTAGTGCGTGACGAAAAATCGGCTGCCACCTTGCGCCGTTACATGCCAAAGGGAGGTCGAATAGTTACGGCACACGATCCGGTGCTTAATTTTCCGTTTAAGCCAGCCGAGCTACAAGATATATATGCCGAGCAAACGCCATATGCCGTGGTCTCGTTACGTAGGTGGTTTTTTACTAATCCGCTTTTACCAGTATTTATCTCTCGTAAAATAAATAAACTACGCATATTTAGGCGCCGATATGATGAATATATGAATGCGCTATGCACTGATTTTGACTCTTACTTAGATGCCTCACCAGAGATGAAGCTGGTACTGGTGTCGTTGTATGATTCTGAAGATGATATTGTAAACGCTGATGTAGTAGCCCGCATGCGAAACCGTGAGCGGGTAATTGTGGCCGATAATAAATTGGAAGAGATGCGATTTCTTTCTATTGTAAAAAATGCTCAGTTTACAATTGGTATGCGCCTACATTCGCTTATTTTAGGAGCCAACCTAGGTACGCCGTTTGTGGCGCTGCGTTATTCAACAAAAGTTGATGAATTTACTGATCAGATGGGACTACTAGACCACTCTATTCACGTTGAACGCTATGATAGCGAAGCGCTGCAGGCTGCACTGCAACACGTAGAGGCAAACCGCGAAAAAATTAAGGGTGACATTACTGAGCGCGTTACTGCCTATCGGGCACGCAACAACGAAGCTTTTAAGTTAATTCGTCAAGAGATTGAGAGGTTGCGAAATAAGTTGTAGCGCGTTAACGTCGGTATTGAATTTGCTTTGTACGTTCTAATTGATCTTCAGCTAAGATTCGATTTGCACGTTGCAACTCGGCAATAACCATAAGTGCAAAGCAAAACAGGGCAATTGCAAGAAATACCGATCCAAACAGGAGCGACTGCAGGTGCTGACCTTGTATTCCTAGGGCGAATAAAATGGCAAAACGTACAAACGGCACCAGCCCAACAGCTAAGGCAATACCGCCGAGCAGACCGAAAAACACAAGCGGTTTAAAAAGGAGATAACTGCGGATAATAGCTTTAGCTGATTGCGCCATATGCTGCCAAATGTTTTTAAATAGCCGTGATTCACGAGTTTTAGGATTTGTGGTTATCGGAATACTTACAATTGCTAAGCGTTTTTGACCAGCTTGAATAATTGTTTCCATACAGTAACTAAACTGCGTGAAAATGTTTAACCGTAACAAAGAATTACGGGAGTAGGCACGAAATCCGCTGGCGGCATCGGGGAGTTTGGTGTCGGCGGCATAATTTACCACCCAACTACCGAATTGCTGCATTTTTTTCTTAAAGAAAGAGAAATGCTCAATGGTGGCAGTCTGGCGATCAGCAATAACAATATCGGCTCGCCCCTCGATGATTGGCTGTACAAGATCGGCAATTTTATCTTGTGGGTACTGATTATCGCCGTCGGTATTAACGACAATATCTGCGCCATGACTAAGGGCGTAATCTATGCCGTCACGAAACGAGCGAGCTAACCCCATATTACGGGTGTGGTGTACAAAGTGGGTAACGCCAAACTCCTTAGCAATTTTTACAGTGCTATCGGTGGAGCCGTCGTCAACAATCAATATCTCAATTTCACTAACGCCAGCAATCCTTTTAGGAATAGAATTAAGAACCAGTGGCAAGGTTGATTCTTCGTTAAGGCACGGAATTTGAACAAAAACTTTCATACTGCTTAGTATACCATTTAGCGATAGCCGTTTGGATTTTGCGATTGCCAGCGCCACGAATCACGGCAGGCATCAGCAATAGACTTAGTTGGGTGCCAATTAAGTTCTTGTGCAGCCTTTTGGGAGTCGGCGTAGCACTCGGCAATGTCGCCGGGGCGACGAGCAACAATGCGGTATGGCAGTTCTTTTTTGCAGGCGGCACTAAAGGCAGAGATTAGCTCTAATACAGATGTTCCTTTACCAGTACCTAGGTTGTAGGTATGGACTCCAGGTTGTGCTGGAGCGAGGGCGGCAACGTGTCCGCGCGCCAAATCTACCACGTGAATGTAGTCACGCACTCCGGTGCCATCAGGGGTTGGGTAATCATCTCCGAACACCTGTACTTCTGGGCGCTTACCTACCGCAACTTGGGCAATGTAGGGAAGAAGATTATTAGGAACGTCGTGCGGATCTTCGCCTATAGCGCCGCTTTCGTGTGCGCCAATTGGATTAAAGTAGCGCAAAAGGGTAATTGCTACCGTGGGGTTGCTCTGTGCAAAATCACGCATTATTTGCTCAATCATATATTTTGTGTGGCCGTAGGGATTAGTGATACCAATACCTGTGCGGCTATTTTCAGTTAGTGGCAAAGACTCCGGCGTACCGTATACAGTGGCCGAAGAGCTGAAAATAAGGTGAGGAATGTGATATTTTTTAATTACCGAAAGAAGATTAAGACTGGAAGTGATATTGGTTGAGTAATAGCGAAGCGGATTTTGAACCGACTCGCCAACCGATTTCAAGCCAGCAAAATGAATAATTGCATCAAACGGCTGGTGAGAGAAGAGTTGATCGAGAGCTTGAGCGTTGCAGACGTCAAGCTGGTGAAATGGTATAGAGACGTCGAGCATTTTTTCTACGCGGCGTACGGCTTCGACGGAGCTGTTCGCCAGATTATCGGCTACTTCGGCGGTGTGTCCGGCGTGGTAAAGTTCGATAAGTGTGTGACTGCCAATGTAGCCGGCACCACCGGTAACAAGAATATGCATAGCCTTAACTATACTATATTTTAAGCCTAAGCGTCGAGCTTATGGTATAGTGAGGGTATGATTACCGTGATTATCGCCGGAGGGTCGGGTACGCGCCTATGGCCGCTCTCCACACCAGAGTACCCAAAGCATTTATTGAAGCTAACTTCGGAACGTTCGATGTTGCAGCAGGCCTATGATCGCGCCTCTCACCTTGGCGACACCGTGTATGTAGTAACCGAGGCTAGTCATTCCGACCATGTCTACGAACAGCTGAGTGAGCTCGACCCCTCGCATATTTTAATTGAACCAGGACGCAGGGGAACTGCGCACTGTATCATTTTTGCGCTTGATTACATTGCTCGCCACCATGATAAAAACGAGCCGGTGGCCTTTATTCACTCCGATCACCATGTGCGTGATACCACTGGTTTTGCTCAGTCGTTTAATCTCGCTGCCCGTATTTCAGGTGAGCAGCAGGCAATTACGCTTATTGGGATTGAGCCAACGTTTCCAGCGACTGGATTTGGTTATATTGAGCGTGACGGCGTACTCGATGCTGATCGAGGCGTATATAGCGTACACAGCTTTAAAGAAAAGCCTGATTACGACACTGCCCAAGGTTACGTTGAATCTGGCCGCTACCTGTGGAACTGTGGGTACTTTGTGGGTTCGGTTGATGTATTCTTGCGTGAAATGAATCGTTCAGCGCCGGATCTTCTAGCTACATTCGAAGCGCTTGCAGCCCAGCCATCTCACGGAGACGATGCCTACAATGCGGCGTATTTGAGTCTAGGAAATGAAGTAATTGACACGGCTTTAATTGAAAAAGCTCAGGCATTGGCGGTGGTTTCGGCCGACTTTGACTGGATGGACGTAGGAAACTTTAAAGACTTACATGACGTGGTGCCGCGCGACGAAGCCGGCAATTACGTACACGGACAAAACGTACACGGACTCGATATCGAAAACGTCTATGTTCGCAACGAAGAAGAAAAACCAATTGCAGTAATCGGTCTTGATAATATTGTAGTAGTAAATACCGCCGAGGGTATTTTAATCTCTCGTAAAGATGTGTCTCATCGAACTGGCGAAGTAGCTAAAAAGCTACAGGCCTAAATAAATTCTAAGGTTTGAGCGCCGCACCCCCATAAAATGTGTGGCGCTCTTTTCGTGAGCGCATACAAGTTAGGGGGTGCGGCCGCATGATGGACAGGGGAGGCTGAAGACAGAACAGCCTTCATGTACTAGCCGAAGAGCGCTCTGAACGTGTCGTTCACGAAGCTGATCAACTGATCGATCCAGCCGCTCACCACGGGCGATGCGAAGTAGAGAACCGCGAGGGTGATGCCGAACATCAGTCCGCCCTTTTGGGAGGGGCGCCGCACGTAGCCGATGCCCACCCAGATGGCGACGAGTCCGAGAGCCCCCGTGATCAGCCACGTGGCCAGCCATCCGCTCTGGGAGAGCGCCACGACGGCGAGCACGGTGAACACCCAGAAGATCAGACTGACGACCCCGAGTACTGCGACCGGACCTTCTTGGCGACCCTCGTTGATGAGGGTTAGCACGACGGCGAGTAGTCCGCAGATGACGGCAGTGAGCAGGGCGGCGGGAACCACCACGCTGCCCTCGGTGCTGATCAGCGGGCTTGCTGCAATGTACGGTATGGATTGCATGACATTTCACCTCCAAAAGTGTTGTCTAAATCATGCCTTTCTATCATAAAACATTCTTTTTGCAAATACAATGCCATGATTATTAATATTTTGCAAAACAGTAAAAGGGTAGTGCAGTGAGCATTAAGCGCGGTATACTAAAAGGTAATGAGGCAGCAAATAGAAAAAATTTATGGCCGATTGGCATCGCCGTTATTTTTATGGCTAGTGTTTGGGTTTTTTATTCTTCAAAGCCTAGTATTTGCGGTTATTGTTGAGCCATCGTACATAGAAACTAGAAGTGACGGGTATGAGACGCGAACTGGTGGCGTAGTGCCAGATGGTAATCGGCACATTGCAGCAGTTACCTACTATGCCGAGCAGCCACTATCTGCCGGACCGTTTATACACGATATGTCGGCGAATGAATTATGGCTGGGCGATCTGGAACGGTTTCCAAGTTACCTCTATTATTATTTGTTAAGTTTTCCTATGCGCGTGGCCATTGGGCTTGGTTTGAGTGATGCAATGATGGTGCTAATGATTCGATTAATAGGCACGGTAGTTGGCGTAATTGGTCTGTGGGTAGTGTACAAAATTGCTCGAGAACTGCGTACTAGCCAACAGATTGCGCACTTATCGGTTTTAGCAACCGCGTTAACGGGCGTATACGCATGGTTAGCACCAGCAGAAAATTATGATATGCTGGCGCTATTATTGTGGCTGGGATTTGTGCTTATGAGTTTGCGGCTATTTACACGCCAACATGCTAAATATCTTGTGCCTATGGCAATTTTGTTTTCTCTCGGTTCAATTACCAAGTATACCTACATACCCTTTATGACAATTGCAGGCGGAGCGGCGCTTGCACTATATATTTATGGCTTACGTAACACCGGTGGTTTGCGAGGAGGATTTGAGCAACTAAAGCTGTGGATAACATCGCAAAAATGGTGGAAAACTACTTTGGTGTCTCTGTTACTTGTGGTAAGTGCTGGTTTATTTACGGAACGAATAATTGGCAATCTGCTTGTGTATCAATCGTTTAGTCCCAGCTGCGCCGTTGTACACTCCAAAGAAAATTGTGGTAATTTTGCAATTTATGATCGCAACGTTACGCGTAAGGCAGCCTACGAGGCTGAGATTGCCCGCGGCGAAACGGAGCGAGTTATTTATAATCCACTTACCTACACACCGTTTTGGATTGATCGATATTATGCCTCGATTTTTGGTTATGTGGGGCACATATGGATTTATAACTTTTGGCCAGGAATGTACATAGGAGCAATCGCGGCTTCCCTATTAGTAGCCTTACTACTGGTGGTGGCGAAATTACGACGAATTCGGCTGCTACAAAGTACTGGTGAACGTTGGCTGGCAGGTGTAATAGCGATGTTGGTGATTGCTCAGTACACTATTAATGCCCGCACATTTGTAAATTATGGCGGTGAGCTATACGCCTATGCTCACCAAGGGCGATATTTACTTTCAGCTATTTGTATTGGTTATATTCTTTTGCTGTTGGTAATTACCAGAAGCTTACGCGCGCTTGCACCGTCACGTCACTATAGTTGGCTGTTGCCGCTAAGTGTACTGGTGCTTGTAGCTGCGGCGGTGACAAATATGGCATTAGTTACGTTTTTTGTGCATGCTACAGGTAGCGATTGGTATTCAACATTTGCCGAAAATTTACTATAGGTTTTCTATATGTTTGGTGTATTCGTCGCTTACCACTTTGCGTAGCTTGGAAATAAATAAGTTTTTATCAAATCGTTTGGCTTTTCGCTGCAGGGTAGCTGGCAAAAAGGTCATAGATTCGGCCTTTTGTATTGCTGCTATTACGGCAGTTTTTGTTTGTTCGCTAAATAAAACGCCACTTTCTCCGTCTTGCACAATATCAAGGGTGCCACCCTTGTTGTAGGCAATAACGGGTGCGCCCGCAGCTAGCGCCTGTACCTGTACAATGCCAAAATCTTCCTCGGCTGGAAATATGTAGCCTTTTGCAGCATTTAGAGCCACGGTAACCGCTTCATCTGAGGCGTCACCAAAGCGATCGGTGTAAAACTCTACAGTAGAACCAGCCATAGCGACTAGTCGCTGGTGTTCGCTGCCATTACCAAACACCTTTAAGGGAATATTAAGACTGGTAGCTGCTTGAACCGCTAGATCAATGCGCTTATAGGGAACTTGACGACCGAGTGCTATGTAATAATCTTCGCGCTTGCGCGCCGGCGAAAAACGCTTTACATCAACTGGTGGATAAATCACAGTAGACGGTTTATTGTAATACGTAGCAATACGCTGTTTTACTTCTTCTGAATTAGCAATAAATACATCTACCTCTTGAGCCGCCTTATAGTCAGCTTTTTTTAATGGGGGAACCATTAGCGGCATTGCAAGGCGTACTAGCGGGTTAAGTTTTCCGAAACCAGGGTCGCGTTTGTAGTCTTTGTAATGACTCCAATAGTAACGTATTGGCGTGTGGCAATAGCAGATGTGCAGCTGATTTGGGCGCGTTTTGCGTACCTGTTTACTCTCGGCACTTGAACTTGAAATAATAATGTCGTAGTCGCTTAAATCTAAATTTCGAAAGGCACTTACCCGCTGCATAGGAAAAAATTTATGAAGTTTTTTAAATGGTTTTGGTAAATTTTGCAGATGCGTAGTGCGCACGTCGAGTGTTTTAAATGCTGGCATGGTTTCGGGCGTGTAGGTGCTGGTAAAAATTGGCGCGCCCGGAAAAGCTTCGGCAAGCGCAAGTACAACATCTTCGGCGCCACCCATGTTTGTAAGCCAATCGGCAACAATAGCAACTTTAGGTGCAGGCATAGTTAGCGCGCCCCTCGCCTAAACACTACAACGGCAATGGTTTTAAATAAAATTTTTATATCGAGCCAAAAGCTCCAGTTCCGAGCGTAAAATAACTCTAATTCAATTCGCTCTTCGAAAGATAAATTGCTACGCCCAGAGACTTGCCACAACCCAGTAACGCCAGATTTAACACTATGAAGCAATGCCGTTCGGGTGCGTGAAAAGTTTACTTCTTGCGGTAGGATTGGCCGCGGACCAACCAGACTTAAATCACCACGTAGTACATTAAAGAACTGCGGTAATTCATCAAGTGATGTTTTACGAAGAAAAGCACCGAAACGAGTAATTCGTGGATCTTTACTTACCTTATGGTGTTTTTTATACTCTTTTGCAAGGTCGGCTCGCCCAATCTCTTTAAACTCTTCCGCGGCATCTTTTTTACCGTAACGAGCATCCATGCTGCGAAATTTAACTAAATTTATAGGTTTAGAAAACTGACTGAGTCGCTTACTGGTGTAAAACACTGGGCCAGGATTAAAAAGTTTTTGCAGAACAATAAGAACGATGAACAATGGCGAAAGAAGCGTGATGCCTATCACGGCAGCTATGCGATCGAAGACCTCTTTTACGATTGCTCCCCAGCCAATAAGCGGAGTCTGACTTACGGTGATCATTGGGTAGCCCAAAAAAACATCGACGGTATTTTTGCCGGTATAAAACTCAGGCTCACCCGGAATAAAACTATATTCAATATGATGAACCTGCGCGGCTGTAAGTATTTGCTGATTACGTTCTTCCGAATCGTAGAGGTCGGTTTGAATGATAGTTGATATTCGTTGTGACTCTATATCGCTCAGTGCTGGAGTGACGGATTTGTAATGGGTTACTGTGTGTGATTTTGGTGTAAACTTTTTAGGGCCGGCTACTGCAATAATTTTGTAACCGCTTCGGGCGGTGTCGGCTAAGGCTTCGGCAATATCTAATGTAGCCTCACTGGTGCCAATAAGTAGCACCCGACGCACGCCAATTCCGTAGCGAAACAATGCACCTCGCAAAATTCGTAACACCTCGCGCTCAAAAATGGTAAGCAATAAGGTGGCGATAAAGGCATAGAGTGCGACGAGTCGAGCGGGGAAAAGACGAGCTTCGGATACGTATTCTACGCCAATCACTAAAAGCACACCAATAAATACACCAATACCAATTTTTGCCCATTCTACCAAGCGGCGATTATAAGTGCTTGAGCGATACAAGCCCAAGGTAGCGAAGATCAAAATCCAGATTGGTGTAATAAGCAGAAACGACAGGAAATATTCAACAGCGTAAACTTCTGCAAGGAGTGGTCGGGGGTCGTACTGCACGCGCAAAATGTAGGCTGCGGTGAATGCCAGCATAAGTGTAAAAATGTCGGCAAATATAAGAATAACACTGTAAAACTTGGAGTTTCTGGTTGGCATATATGACAATTATACCACTGTTTTACGCTTAACTAGACTAGTTTGAGCAGTTGTAAAATGGGATCATAATTGTTGCAATACCTTTATTAGAGGTACCTGCGGTAACGCTATCTCTGTTAGAGCACTGTGCCGCCTGAGTTGAGCCTTCGCCTTCATTTTCATCAATGCCGTACGGGTCACCCCAAGGGTTGCCGTCTTTAATGCTGTCAAGATTGGTTTGACTAGCTGCAGCAATACGATCGATGCTTAAAACGTAGCGGGCTGGGTCGGTTGAGCAGCGCGTGCAGTTAGATCCGGTAATAGAATAGAGTGTTCTATCGGTGTTAAGTCTGGCGGTGTGAATAGCTTTTATAAACATGTTTAATTCGCTATTGGCTTGTGAAACCTTTGCTCGTTCCTGAATGCCGTTATAGGCAACTACAGTAATTGCCGCCAGAATGGCAATAACAACAATAACAATAAGTAGCTCTACAATAGTAAAGCCGCGTGGTGAATGGGGCTTGTTCATGTGCTTAGTATAGCATAAGCCTAATTGCCACCGGCCCAACTTCGCCATGGTCCGGTACTGGTGTCGGTTTGAGAGTAGCCAGCCTGCTGCCAGCCCATCTCACTGTTTACAATACTATTACAGTTAATGCCAGTCGGGTTCCAGCTGGTCGCTCCCGTGTATTGCTGCGGGCCACTATTATGAGTTATATAATAAATATTTCCAGAAATACTGAGAGCTACTACTGCGTAGCGTATGCGTCCACTGTTGCGGCAATACCATAAATTTCCTTCGGTGGTAGGCGAGGTAGCGTACGATTTTTTACTCGCTTTAAAATTAAAAGCCTCTAGTTCGGCAACCGAATTTGCGCCCGCCGGGTACAGGTCGTTTTCTGCCTTGTACATCTCAATTTTAGTGCGCAGCGTACGAAGATCACTCTGCACTGCCGTATCATTAGCCCTATTTTGAATGCCATTATACGCAACAATCGTAATGGCCGCTAAAATGGCAATTACCACAATTACAATAAGCAGTTCAACAATGGTAAAGCCACGCGATTGTATATTTTTCATGAGCTTAAGCTCCATTTGGTGGTGTTTCGTTACAGCCAGTTATATTTGAGAGTGTGTAGGAATGTTTGTAATAATCCCAGTTAATGTTATAAGTTCCCGATGATGCGCCACCAATGTTGGTGTGGTTGCAAATATAAAACTGCGAGCTTAACGAAGCTTCTCGAAAGCCAAGACGACGATATAGGGTATTGGTCTGTGGTTCACCGGATACCATATTCCATGCAGAAACTACATAATTAGTGCCATCGCTTGCATAAATATAACAACCACCCCGCGAACTCACACCGCTTGGGAGCGTGTGACTTTGTGGTAAGGATATGTCTGCTGCTAAATCTGGTACCCAATTGGCAGTGCGGTTAGTGCCTGGTATGTTGCAGTTAGCATCAGTTAAAGTAGTGTTAAGCCCACCCGTAGATGGATAGCTGCCGTTTTCAGAGGCGTAAAGCTGCACAAGTTTATGAACGCGATTAAGCTCTGATTGCACCTTAGAATTATGGGCGCGATCTTGAATGCCATTATACGCAACAATCGTAATGGCGGCCAAAATAGCAATGACCACAATGACAATTAGAAGTTCTACGATGGTAAAGCCAGTGCGTGAAGTAGAATTTTTCATATTATATTGCTGGCAATCCCGTATGACAGCCAGTTGTTTCTGTGTCGAATATACGATTAATTTGTCGCAACCCCGAACCCACGTCGCAGCTGACATTGCCTTTTAGGTAGTACATTATTTCTGCCGAAGTACCGTCACTGTTTCCATGAAACCAAGCACCGCTATAGCTGTCGCCTCGACATGTCATTCGTTGGGCGCTCGGCTCTGGTACTTGGCCGTTAAAGATAGTTTTCATCTCGTCTTCAAACCCTATTTGGCTGCCAGCGCCACCGCCGATACACATGTTTGAGGTGTTTGAGGTTCGTTTACCGCAAGAAGTGGGATGCTTACCTAGGCAGGGCCAGCCGGCGAATTTTGGATAATGTCCATTTTGCGCCTGATACGACATGATGGCTGTTGCATATGAACGAACCGCCGACATTGTTTTGGTGTTTTCGGCGCGGGTTTGTATACCATTATAAGCCACAATAGTAATGGCGGCTAGAATGGCAATTACCACAATTACAATTAGAAGTTCGACGATGGTAAAGCCTTTGTTTTTAACCATAAGTACTTTAAATAGTAACTCAAACCGACTATTTGTTCAAATGCTAAAGCCCTATTACTCTATGTTTGCTACGGTGAATTGCTGCCGATAGAACGGAACTAACCCAAGGCAATTACTGTGTGCAAGCCGCGCGGTCGCGGCAGTACGGTTAGTAAAAAATATCTACTTTATGAGCTTGCATGGATATAATTAAATGGTTCGCCATCAAAGGTGAAGGTAGAAGCCGAGCTGCCCTCAAGATTGCCGATAATTACGTAGTCGCTGTGGTTGCCGCCAGTAATACTTAACCCATCGCTCGATTTTCTCATTCCTCGTGCGTACACATAGCGGTACGTGCCATCGTTGATTGGATCGGTCGGCAGCGTAGCATTACCAAGGTATTGAGAGATATTGCGCAAACTATTGAGCGACTCGCAACCGGAGGCGACGTTGCTACGGGCGTGATAGCAACCACTCGTGGTAGTTGGCGGTGCGCCATTATCGGCAACATAAAGCTTTACATAGCGCTCAATTGATGCCATTTCACTCACACGTTCGCTATTACGGGCGCGCTGCTGTATACCGTTATAGGCCACAATTGTAATGGCGGCTAGAATGGCGATGACAACGATGACAATAAGGAGCTCAACGATAGTAAAGCCACGTAACTGCATAGATTTTCGGGGAGAATTCATTATAAGTTTACGCCTCCGGCCGACCACACACCCCATCCTCTACCGGGTCGACGAGTATCAAGACTAGGGTGTGATTTCTCTATTTCAGGAAATTGCTCAGCCAGATTTACGAGGCGAACTACCTTATATTCTGTGCCGCCGGTTGTCCATATATAAGCATAATAACTATTTGGGGCGTTCGGTAGAGGGGTTCGCGGTAAATAATTGCTACCAAGCATGGCACCTATATTGGTATTTGTTGTACTGCCAGCACCTACGCCGTTATGCGGGTAATGTCCGTTGTCTGCGTGGTACATTTTTATAGCCGTATCAATATTTTTAATATCTGACTGCATTGAACTATATCGTGCTCGTTCTTGAATACCATTATAAGCCACAATCGTAATCGCCGCCAAAATGGCAATCACTACAATTACAATAAGTAATTCAACGATAGTAAAGCCGGGCGACCGCTTAAGAGTAATAACCATAAGTATTTTAAGTATACCCGATCGCGCAGCGCTTTATCAAGGTAGGGGTATTAAACGTTAAACGACCAAATTTGATTATTAGATTCGGGAAGGGCGATACTACAGGCTCGTGTACCGGTACCGGTACTTGCTACAGAGGTGTCGTAGGTTATTTCTATTAAGCCACGAGACGAAGTGAGAGCCTGTAGTGTGTCGCCGTTTGCAACTGACGTGCTTGGAGTAAGTGGATCGAAGGCAATAATAGCAAACTGAGAATTATTTGCGCCATTATAGCAAAACGAGAATACTTTTTGGCGAGTAGACGTCGCCTGATACATGCCAGACTCTTGCAGTATAGAAGTAATTGTTGAGGTATTGAGCGGCACGCTGTCGGCTGTTTTAAGGCGAACAAGTTGCGACAGATTACGTAAATCTGATTGGACTGCTGCAGTACGACTGCGCTCTTGAATACCGTTATACGCCACAATTGTAATCGCCGCCAAAATGGTAATCACTACAATCACAATTAACAATTCAACGATGGTAAAGCCGCCGAGGCGCCTATGCGTCATCGTAAATCTCCTAAGAAAATATAACACACAGTTGTAACTGTAGAGCGGTTGGTGTGGTCAGCTCCAGAAAGTGTCATTTCGTGCCAAGGTAAACTAAGAACATTCGGAAGTCCGCACGGTTGGCTAGCATCGACCCCATATACAAGCACCTGGTAATCGCCAAACCAGTTTCCGTGGTAGTATAATCCACCATTATTCCATTTTGGGTTCATTCGTGTCGATGAGCTAGCGCCAGCCTGGGCTAATCTTTCGTTCAGGTCGTTATTGACACTACCGGTCGAACCGTTAAATGTACAGTTACCACCCGAATATACAGCTGGATCGCCAAGACAATGTGCACCAGAGGGTAGAGACCCTTCTTGCTGCAGTAACTTAAAAGCAGTAACAAATGAACGTGCATGAGCAACATTTTTAGCCGTTTCGGCCCGCGTTTGAATACCGTTATAAGCCACAATTGTAATCGCCGCCAAAATGGCAATGACTACAATCACAATAAGTAATTCAACGATTGTAAACCCGAGTTTAAGTTTTATTTTCATAACGTATTATAATTTTAGCATAAGCAGTATGCTTACTACAGGTTCGCAAATCGATACACGCACTGAGTAACTAAGCCGCCTTCGTTGGCCGAGGTGCTGCCAGGTAGACAGGGTTGATCAGTACCTTTTAGATAATAAATTATTCGCTCACCCCCACTGTTTTGATACATTGCACCTGCACGCATATTATCACCAATACCAATTGAAAAGCGGCTTGTAGCGAGCGTTGGCTTACTGGTAAGTACCTGAGAAATTTGGGTATCTAAGCTAGCATTGACTGAAATATTGCCGCTTGTACCAGCCCAGCACTGATTACCTGGATACCCGGCGCCAAGACAGCCTAAGTGTGATGGGTAACTTGAATTAAGGGTTGCGTATTGTTGAATGGCGGTAATATAGGTGCGTACGCCAGCGGTTACCTGTGAGTTGGTTGCTCGATTTTGTATGCCGTTATACGCCACAATTGTAATGGCCGCCAAAATGGCAATTACTACAATTACGATTAACAATTCAACAATGGTAAAACCGCGAGATGTTGCTGTATTTATTTTAAGCATAAGTAATTTAAGTATAATTCACAATGTGTTCACCAGCAAGTTGAGGCATGATTTTTAAACACTAGGTAGGTAGATACGACAAAAAATATCATCGCCGTAAACGGCGCGACTCATAAATCGGGCACCTGCAATAGAAGGACAATCTCCCGAGCCTTGGATTAAAAAGCCAATATAGTTACCGCTTTGGTAGTAAAATATTCCTCGCGCTACACTGGCGCCATTAACAGCAGAATTCATTGGTACAGTTGGCGGCGAAGAGACATAGGGTCGCAGAGCATTCTCGAGCGCTGAATTGTAGTTGTATGTTCCCGCACCTACGTAGCATGGCTGAGAATTATAGGCTGATTCTGCACCAAGGCAGCTATTAAATGCCGGCAAGCTACCATTGTCAACACCATAGGATTGTAGTGCGGTGTAGTAAGTGCGAACGGCTGTGGTCATTTGTTGATTAGCTGCTCGCTCTTGAATACCATTGTAGGCCACAATCGTAATGGCCGCCAAAATGGCAATTACTACAATTACAATTAGTAACTCTACGATAGTAAAACCAGATTGTTTTTTCAATAAACTCATCTAGTACAAGTATACAGATTGATTAAGCATAAGCAAAATTATAGGGTTGCCGGATTGGGCAGTATAACGCGGCAAAGGGAGGTACCCGAGGTTTGCTCTGTCCAGCCATTTTGCGTAGGAGAGCTGGTGGCTGCCGACCATGAACCACCACTCAGGCCGCTTAAGGTGCAGCTTGCGTTATGGGAAAGTACATAAATTAGATACCAACTATGTGGTTGTTCATCGAGTGGGACATTTGAAGCGGAGTAAGAAGCACTAATGCGACAGCCCGTATACATTGGCAGGCAGCGGGTTGAAGGTGCTGGATAGCTGCCACCCAGAAACGGTCGCAGCCGTGCCATAAAGTCGTCATCTACTGTACCACCGTAACAGTTAGCGCTATAAACGGTAGAATCGCCAAGACAAACTGATTTTCGGTTAGTGCCATCTGGATAGCTTCCGTTTTCGATTGCGTACTGAATAAGAGCTTTTCGATACGCATTAACTGCAGATTCGGTTTTAGCGTTCTCGGCTCTCCCTTGAATACCATTGTAGGCCACAATTGTAATCGCCGCCAAAATTGCAATGACTACAATTACGATTAGTAGCTCGACAATTGTAAAGCCGCGCCGATTAGTAGTGGAGGTTATGGTAGCCATGGTGCCCAGTTGTTATTTAAGTATAAAATATCGCGATCGGTACTAGCGGCTTGTGGTATGCCGGCATTATTGCAGATAGTGTGTGAATAATCGTGATGCCAAGCCGAGGCTTCTGTATAGGCTCCGGTGGCAGAAGAGTAGGTAAAGACAGTACCAGATTTACTAGAGGCAAGTAGAGCAAATTGTGTTGGCGGCGTATCAACGGCAACACGGCAGTAGATAAGATTGTGTATACCGCCAGCAAACCCACTACCGTAGGCATTTCTTGAAACACGCAGATCTAGGTTAGAAAGCTGAGCAGTGCCTGCTGGATACACCTGATGTTCGGCACGATAAAGTTCAAATTTCTTTACAATTGCAGCCATGTCAGCCTTTACTGAGGTATCGTTGGCTCGATTCTGTATACCGTTGTAGGCCACAATTGTAATCGCCGCCAAAATGGCAATGACTACAATTACGATTAACAATTCAACGATGGTAAAGCCACGCTGCCGCAAGTGTGAGATGGTTTTGTTTACGCTCATGGCTATTGCTCCTTTTTTCCAACAATAATTACATCGTCTATAAGGCCGTTAAAATTACTGGCAGTTCGATGAGCACCAATATTAACACCAGACTCTACTGGGTTTAAAGCAGGATGTCCGGTTGATTCGCGTATTTTTTTGCCGTCAAGAAACAGGCTGTAGGTACCATTATCAAATTCCACTGCCACATGATACCAAGTGTTTAATTTTAGTGTTTCGCTTGAACTAATGCGACCATAACTACCATTGTGACCGGCAAAAATACGCGGTTGACAGTTTGATGCAGGTGAAGTTGGAATGTAGAATGGCGAGTCTTGGCCACCAGTGTCAGGACTAGAGATAATATTATTGTTAGCATCACAGCGGGTGAGATTAATCCAGGCTGCCTTGAGGTAGTAATTTTCACCTAGTGTGGCGTTAGTGCGAATACGGGTTGAGCCATTAAACTGGCCGGCACAGCCGCTGCCTGTGGGAGTGTTACTTGACCACTCAAGAGTGCCGACTATATTGCTAGTTATCTGGCTACTCGCGTTGTTGGCCGCGGTTGTACCGCTACATTCATCAAATGACCATACTCCGTCGGCAGACAGTAAATGTTTCTTTTTTAGCTGTGAGGCAAACGCCGTAGCCGAAGCCACGCGTGCCCGTTCTTGTATTCCGTTATAAGCGATAATTGTAATGGCCGCCAAAATTGCAATGACTACAATTACAATTAGTAGCTCGACAATTGTAAATCCACGCTGAGTAAAAGAACGCTGTGAATAATTCATAAGATTAGGTTGTCCAGTTTACCCAACCGCCATTAGTAAGACCCCAGGTTCCAGCCGAAGATACTCCTTGATTCGAGCAAGTTGTAGTGTGAGTAACGAGCGCGCCAGCATCGCGTACAAGACCGCCCTGAGAGCGAAACGCGAATGTAGTACCAGATTTACTGCCGGCTACAATGGCAAAGCGGGTGCCATCAGAACAGTACAGCAAATTATAATCACTTAAGCCGGAAGGCGTATAGTGTGCCCCATAGGCGCGCTGGGTGGCAGTAAATCCTAGCTGATCAAGATCTGCGGCGTTAATTGCCGGAAGTCGATCATTAATCACTTGAAATTCGCGAATTTTACCAGCAATGTTACGAAGATCACTCTGCACTGCCGTATCATTAGCCCTATTTTGAATGCCATTATACGCAACAATCGTAATAGCCGCTAAAATGGCAATTACAACAATTACGATTAACAATTCAACAATGGTAAAACCTGTTTGTTTTTTCATGCTGTCACCATTTTAGCATAAGCTTTATGGACCGATAATACTTACTACACAGGTGGTGATTGTGCCGGTGGTTGCGGTAAACCGTGCAGTAGGAGTGGCCATGGTAGCTCCGCCGCTATTTGTTAGATTAGAGAGTTGGCAATCTTGCGAGCCGCCCTTTAAGAAGTAAACAATAGCCAAAGGTTGATTAACGCCATTAAAAGTACGAGAGCCGACGTAATTATATACAATGCCAAAATTTGTATCGTCGGCGCGTGGCGTTGAACCTGGTAGCGAAGCAATGGCAGTAATATTGCCCGGTGCCGAACCAGCTGAATTTGGCGGTACGTTAGTAGACCAATTGCAACCGCTTTGTGTAGTTAGGCAAAAGCTGCTGGTTGCGGGGTAGCTATCATGAGTGGTGATGTATGAGCGTAGGGCACTTACGGCATTTTTGGCCGCCGAAAGCGTTGCAGTATTGTTCGCCCTATTTTGAATGCCATTATACGCAACAATTGTAATAGCCGCTAAAATTGCAATCACTACAATAACAATAAGTAATTCAACAATGGTAAAGCCGCGCGATTTCATATGGGTATCATACCATATTGCTTATGGCTGATTCTAGCTTGTAAAATTCATGAAATTAAAATGATATAGTAAAAGAGATGACGCGGATTGACACATGGATAACCGGACTTTTAGTAGTGGTAATTATTGGATTATCGCTGCATGCGCCCTTTACGGTACTAATTACCACGCATGTTCCAAGTATGGAACTAGCGGCAAAAGCCTGGAAAGAAGTACTGTTATTTATTGCGTTAAGTCTTTGCGTGATAAAGGCGGTGCAATTAAAAAAGTTACAGCTTTTAACGCGTGATCGACTGCTTCAGCTTTTGGCACTTTACGTTTTGCTACATGTTATTTTACTTGGCTTTATGTGGCAAGGCATTGTACCAGCGCTGGCGGGATTGCTTATTGATTTACGCTGGGTGCTTGGATTTATAACTGTATACTGCGCGGTTAAGTTGGTGCCGTCTCTGTCGCCGGTATTGTTAAAGTCAGCAATCATTGGCGCCGCAATAATTATTGGGTTTGGTGTATTACAGTTGTTTCTTCCGCACGATAGCTTAAAATACATTGGCTACGACAGGCGGGAAACTATCGCTCCCTATCTTACAGTCGACCAAAACTATGATTATATTCGAATAAACAGTACTATGCGAGGGCCAAATCCGCTAGGCGCTTACGTTATGATTGTATTGGCGCTGGTACTAGCTGCAGCGGTAAGGGGTAAGTTGTTATTACATACCACCCGGCAAAAAGTTGCCGTAGCAGCCTTGCTAGCGGCCTGCGCTAGCGTATTATGGGTTACGTATTCACGGAGCGCCCAAGGTGCTGCAGCTATAGCGGTTGGTATTGTAGGTGTCGTGGGGCTTTGGCGGCTTTATTCATGGCGGATTATAGCCGTGTTTGGAATTGTGGGATTAATGATGCTAGGCGGACTTTATGCAGCGCGCGAAAGTGATTTTGTGTCGCATGTTATTTTGCACGAAGACCCAAATGAAGGCAACGATATAAACTCTAACGATGGCCACGTAGATTCTGTGGCGCTTGGTTTAGAGCGAATGGCTGCTCAGCCGCTAGGGGCGGGTATTGGTAGTACCGGTTCAGCTTCACTGTTAGGCGACGGCGAGCCAATTATTATTGAAAATCAATATTTATTTATTGCCCATGAGGTGGGCTGGTTGGGGATGGCGTTATTTTTAGTACTACAAGCCTATATTTTGCAACAGTTATGGCGGCGTAAAGATGATTGGCTTAACCTTGGTTTGTTTGCGAGCGGCGTAGGCTTGCTTGCGATTGGTATGCTGCTGCCGGTGTTGGTAGATGATACGATTGCGATTATATGGTATGCGCTGGCGGCACTTGCACTTGCTGGCGGGCGAACTCTACCGGCTAAAAATAAAAAACATTAGCAATACACGGTATACTAAAAAGAGTATGAAGCAAAAATTATTTCGTTTACAGCGCTGGGTTCGGTGGCATCCGCGTAAAACTGCTCTTATAATTGTCGCTGGATTATTATTGCTAGTTATTATTATTCAGTTGCTGTACCCGTTTTCACGTCTGCCACTTTACCTTACAATTGACGGCAAAAATGTAGGCGGTATGCCTATGGGTCAGATTGCGAGTCAGCTTGATAAGGCGTATGCAAACGAGACTATTGAACTTTACTATGGCAGTCGAGATGAGGCGTATATGTCGCCAAAGCCCGCTGAATTTGGCGTACAGGTAACAAACAGAGAGCGCGTTGAGGCGGCTGGATATCCGCTCTTATTACGCCTTGTGCCAACCTCACTATTTTGGGCGCACACTCAAGTAGAAGTTAGCGCGCCGGAATATATTCGCGATCAATCAAGGTTAACAAAGTTTGTAAACGAGAAACTTGGCGAGTCGTGTAATGTAGAGCCAAAAAATGCTTCATTTGTGGTACGTAATAATGAGGCAGTGGCTGAGCGCGCCTTGCCGGGTGGAACGTGCTCACTTGATGACGTAAAATCGGTGCTTGAAGCTGTAGAGGTTTCAATCACAAAAAAGAATCTCTCTCGAATTGCTATGGACGAAATTCCGGCAGACATACCAACCGAGCAAGCAGCGGAATTAGTGGCGCGCATTAATCAGCAAACCGATGGTGGTATTCCTTTGCGGGTGAACGAAGAGACTTACACGTTGCCTAAAAAGTCGGCACTAGAGTGGATAATGCCTGTTGAAAAAGACGGAAAACTTACGGTGACGTTTGATGCGGCAAAAGTTAGTGAAGGCTTAAAAGAGCCGGTAGAAGCCAAAGTGTATCAGGCTGCCGGCACCACAAAAGTATTTACTAAAGATTTCCAAGAGGTTCGTCGCGAGGTAGGGCCTGACGGTCGCCAGCTCGATATTCCAGCTACTATTGATAGCATGGCTCGGTTTGCGACTGGCGAAGATAATGTTGCCGCAGCGCAAACAAAAGCTTTGCCAGCTACGCTGGTGTACGAACGCAGCTATAGCAATAGCGACGAAGGACTTTCGGCGCTATTAAAGCAGCATGCAGAAGACAACAAGGGCGGAGAGTTTGGCGTATCGCTCATAGAATTATCAGGTGATCGTCGCCGGGCCGATTACAATGGTGATAAGCAGTTTGTAAGCGCTAGTACGTATAAACTTTACGTGGCCTACAGCGTACTTAAAAGAGTAGAAAATGGCACCATGAAATGGGGCGACACGCTTACGGCTGGCATATCGGTAGAACAGTGTTTTAATGCTATGATTTCGCGCTCGGATAACGCATGTGCCGAAAGTTTTGTAAAAAAAATTGGTTATCGACCACTTACAAACGAGGCGGTTAATTTGGGTGCAAAAAATACTACCTTTGTAGACATGGAAAGTTACAAGACGACCGCAAATGATCTGTCGCTTTTTAATGCCGCGCTAGAATCGTCTCAGTCGCTGCAGGGTGATAGCCGAGCTAAGCTGCTTGATGCTATGCGTAAGAATATTTTCCGTCAGGGTGTGCCGGCGGGGGTACAGGGCTCGGTGGCAAATAAGGTTGGTTTTTTAGATGGGTACCTACACGATGCAGCGATTGTTTATTCTGATCAAGGTACGTATGTGTTAAGTGTAATGACTAAAGATAGCAGCTGGAATACGATCAAGGCACTTAGTAAAAAGATAGACGAAGTCCGCAGGCAGTAGCCCCTTGACCTCGGGGTAGATTTTGGGCTATAATCCTATTTGTATTCCGGCGTAGCTCAGTGGTAGAGCGGTTGGCTGTTAACCAATAGGTCACTGGTTCGAGCCCAGTCGCCGGAGCCAGAGCAAGCAGAGAAAAACGCAAACCTAGTTCCTAGACCTGCAATAACTTCTCTCCTTGCTCAGTCGAGAAGACAAAGTGCCGACAACAAGGTGCAGATGTTGGAACCGTCCGAAAGGGCGGTTCTTTCATTTGACCCCTGTTACTTGGTTCTAGCCCAGCCCGTCCCGTCTTGAGGGAGCAAGCAGCCAAAAAGCTGACCCGTTCCCTAGACCTGTCCCTGTCTTAAAGCTTCATAAACAGCTTCATAAAATAACAACATGATGCTAGAAAACACTAAATCTGATATCATATATGCATGACTGCGCATATACGCAAAGAACCGTCGAAAGAGCACATCGGAATTGCTACCGATATATTCAAGCTGGTAAGCGACCCGACAAGACTTAAAATACTGTGGTCATTACTGCACGGCGAACATTCAGTTGGAGAGCTTGCGGATGAAGTGGGTATGCAACCATCTGTTGTTTCGCAGCATCTCGCCAAACTACGGATATCGCATATGGTAAGCATGCGGCGCGAGGGTACAAAAATATTCTATAAGGCAGAAAACGAACATGTATTACACCTGATCGAACATGCTTTTACCCAAGCAGATCACATCAGGAGCGGTGAACATGAATAAATATAGAAAGGGACAATAATGGGCCACGGATACAAGCTAGACAGATTTAGGGGTATAAATAAAAAGAAGCTAGCAGTTGCCGCTCTATTCGTTGGTATTATGCTAGTGATAATACTGATCATTATAGGTGCAATTGCCATAGCTATCGTTAGCACATTGCTTGGCCAAGCCGATACTAACATCGGGCAAAGTATTAGCAATATCATCACAACGCTATGGAATTATGCTGTCGATTTTGTTACTGCGTTATGGAAGCAGGTTATTGCTAACCCACTACAATTCCTAACAGGTGGAAATAGTTAGATGAGTGCTGATCATCAAGAGCCCAAGCATGGACGCATGAATAAAGTTTTAACTGTGGTGGCTGCTATCAGTTTTATCGGAGGATTGGCTTTTAGCCTATTCAAACTACCCGGAGCCGAAGCACTATATCTCGTCTCATTGGCAGCAGGTGGAATACCAGTTGCAATCTCAGCCATACGAAAAATCTTAAAGCGGAAGATATCCATTAGCCTACTGGTCACCATTGCTGCCCTTGGGGCATTATATCTTGGCCAGTTCGCCGAGGCTGCAGCTGTCATGTTCTTTTTCGCGCTGGCCGAGGCCTTCGAGGAGTTCGGCGAAGCTCGCTCGCAAAAAGCGGTCGCCGCCTTACTTGAGAAGTCTCCAAAGATCGCTCGCATGAAAGATGGACGTGAGGTTCCTGTTGAAGAAGTAAAAGAGGGCGAAATATTCAAAGTCAGACCTGGCGATATGGTACCACTTGACGGCATGGTTGTAGATGGAGAGTCCTCGATTGACGAAGCCACTATTACGGGTGAAAGTGTACCCAAAGAAAAGTACAAAGGGCAGGCAGTTTACGCGGGTACCTTAAACCAAAGTGGCTATTTGGAAGTCAAAGTTACTAAAATAGCCGCCAATAGTACCTTGCAGAAAATCGTTACATTAATCGAACAGGCGCAGAAGTCACGCCCGGAAATGCAGGAATTCCTGGATAAGTTTGCTAGTTACTATATTCCTATTGCCATAGGGTTGGCAGTGTTAGTTGCCGTTGTACCGCCCGTATTTTTCGGCGAGCCATTTAGTGATTGGTTCACTAGAGCACTCATTTTATTGGTATTAGCGTGTCCAGACGCACTGGTCGTCTCGGCGCCAGTTGCGGTAGCAGCAGCTATCGGAGGCGCTTCAAAGCGGGGCGTACTCATTAAAGGCGGCCGCTTCCTGGAAGTTTTAAGCAAAACCAGAGCGATTGCTTTCGATAAAACCAAGACCCTAACCGTCGGAACGCCAGTGGTCGCGGAGGTAGTACTTCTGCACGGCGCCACAGAAGAAGATGTTATAGGTGATGCCGCTGGTATTGAAAAGTTCTCGTCGCATCCACTAGCCAAGGCTATTGAGGATTATGCAAAACAGAAGGGCATCAAGCCGCACAAGATGGATAAATTCAAAAACGTCGCTGGCCGTGGCGGCAATGCTAACTGCTTGGTGTGCGATTCAAAAGAACATGCAATAGGCAACTTGCAACATATTGGTGCCAGCGCTGAAACCTGCGATCATGTGTTACCGGAAGTTGAACGTCTTGAGGGCATGGGCATGACCGCTGTGCTGGTTAGTGAGGGCAAGAAAGTCATTGGCATCATCGGCATCACCGACGAACTGCGCAGCGATTCAAAGAGTGTCATTGATGCCCTAAAGAGGCTCAGGGTCACTCCTGTAATGCTAACCGGTGATAATCAGCGGGCGGCAGACTACATTGCCCAAAAGGTCGGCATTAAAGAAGCCTACGGGGCGCTCTTGCCCGAGCAAAAATCAGAACTTATCGAGAAGTTACAAGCTCGCTATCAGCGAGTGGCTATGGTTGGTGATGGCGTCAATGACGCACCCTCACTCGCACGAGCTGATGTCGGCATCGCCATGGGCGGAGGAGGCTCTGACGTAGCAATTGAAACAGCAGATGTGACACTAATGAATGACGCCATAGGCACCATCCCCTATCTCCTGGGAGTTGGTCAGCAGACCTTCAGGGTGGTACGGCAGAATGTGTACGGCTCACTCATCGTTAAAGGTGTTATCCTGGTGCTCGGTATCGCAGGAGTTATCGGACTCAGCGTAGCCGTGGCAGCTGACGCTATAATGGCTGTGCTAGTAGTCCTGAATGGCTTACGCCTATTCAATGCTGGCGGTAGCCAAGTTGCTATAATTAAAAAGTAAGGGAGAAAATACATGCAATGTCCAATAGATAAAACAGATTTAGTAATGACCGACCGTCAAGGTGTCGAGATTGATTATTGTCCGAAGTGCCGGGGGGTGTGGCTGGACCGAGGTGAACTGGACAAAATCATTGAACGTGGGTCCGTCCAGACTCCACCAGCCCCTACACCACAAGCCTATCAAGAGCCGAATTATCCTCCACAGCAGTACGACAAGCACGGTAATCAAGGCAGGAACAGTCAAGGTTATCCACGCAAAAAGCGCAAAGAATCATTCTTAGGTGATCTGTTCGATTTTTAATCAGGCGGAAGCTTTCAAGATATTACAATCTAAGCTAAAGTAAAGCGAGCCTAAAATTAGGCGATAGAAACACGTGGTTCGAATCCAGCCGCCGGAGCCAAGCCAAGCAGAGAAAATCGCAGACCTAGTTCCTAGACCTGCAATAACTTCTCTCCTTGGTCAGTCAAGAAGAAGTTGTACTGACAACAAGGTACAAATGTTGGAACCGCCAGAAATGGCGGTTCTTTCATTGCATCTCTGTAGGCTGGTTCTAACCCAGCCTCTCCCGTCCTGAGGGAGCAAGCAGCTCCAAAGCCGACCTATTCCCCAGACCTGTTCACTCAAGTAAGAAAGTATATAATTAGAATCAATATGAATACGGAAAAACTCATCAAATTCTTCAACGCTAAGCTAGAGAAGATATCAGAAATCAAAAATTTAAATGACTCCGATGATCCGGAATTTAAAGCCTGGTGGAATACAATCACATCGACTTGTGAGCGCATGGGTGAATCCTACAAAAAACGTGCCGACCAAATTCGTTTTTATCCGAGTATAACGTTTGGAGATGGAGACAGTCGTCCGTATGTTCGTGCATTTCAGAGTGGAGTCAGTAGTGCAGATGCCTTTGTAAGATCTATTATTGAAGAGCTTGAAACATGGGGCTATGAGCCTAAGACATTAACTGATTCTTCACAGACGCTTGACCGGGATAAGTTGATTCTAAACCTTACAATAAGCCAGCAACAAGTGCAGCAAATTACACAAACTATAAACCTGTCTCAATATGATGCCGATGTGCAGGAGAAGGTGCAAGAGCTCCTCGACGAGCTCAAAAAAGAGACAAAGGATAAACCAAAAATAGTAAATTTAGTTAAGTGGCTAGCAGATAAAGGTACAGATGCACTAATAGCAGTATTGTTAGCAGCAGCGCATCTTACTTAAGCCTATAGCTTATAAAATTCAAGCTCACCGTTCTTTATCTGTAGCATCGGTCCCATGTTTGCTGCCAGGGCGGTTCTCTCGCTATCGGTACCATCAGCAAGTACATATCGAGCATACTCCACGAACGGGTTATCAAGTTTTTGGTCAATCTTGTAGTGTGTGAATATCGTCTTGGTTGTAAAAAAGTGTTTATCTACTCTGGCGCGAAGCTTATCCGTTATTTTTATATCTTCATGATGTTTCTCAATAAAGCTCTGCATTAACTCGCAAAGTTTTTCCTCATTCACATACTTCTCAGCACAATTCGGGTCTTTACGTTTTGTGCAGTTGTAATAGACGAACCTCTTTACATCACCACTCTTTAGGGTTTTGAACTTGTCCTGAGCTGTGATATCAGCTGTACATCTTCCGCATTTCAGTAATCCTCGAAAAGCAAAGGTCTTTGACCCCCATATACCCTTATTTACTCCTCGTGTTTCCTGCACTATATCAAATAGTTCTTTGGATATGAGTGGCTTATGAGCGCCGTTGTACCATGGCGCATCCGGTGCTTCAGGATACTGAAACTTACCGTAGTAGAAGGGTGTACTTAAGATTACTAGTATCTGACTCACGCTTATTGGTTTGCCTGAGCGGTTCGTGAAACCTTGTTCATCGAGCCATGCTTTTATCCTGCGCCCGCTCCAGCGTTCGTATCCTGCTTTTTGAAAGGCTTCAATAATAAACTCTGCACGATCTGGGTCGATAATAATATCGTTAACTCCAGCGAAAGCACGGTTCATATAGCCAAGTGGAGCGACTCCGGGTCGCCACCCCATTTCACATTTGTTTCTGATGCCTCGTTTGACGTTAATACTCTTGTTGTCATTCTCGAGTTTTGCCTGAGAACAGAGAATCATTAGTAGAAACTTCTCATTCGGGTTATTCGTGAATGTCTGCGAATAGGTGCGTATATGCAGTAGTTTGCCTTGATCCATCAAGTCTACAACCGCACCTAAGTCACCAGCATTCCTGCTTAATCGATCAGGAGCCCACGTTAAAATGGCGTTATATTCTTCGTTTGTGATTCCTTTGAGTAATTTGTTATATTGCGGGCGTTTTCCTGAATCTTTAGCAGAGTGGCTTTCTTCTAATTCACAAACCACGTTCAGGCCTTCATTATCAGCTAGGGCGCGCATTTCGTTGAGTTGAGAGTCAATAGACATTGCTTGACGCTCATCGCTCTCGGAGCTCTTACGTGCGTATAAACAGTATCTTAGTGGTGCTATTTCCATACCAAGGACAACTGTACCGCGATGGCTATGTAAGTCTAGCCCTAATTGATTATTTTATTGGGTAAAAGAGTCCTTTGTATTTCTGCTCATCAATGCCATAGCTGACCAGTATTTCCAATACATTATCCAAGCTATTTTTTGTAGGGATGAGGTAATACGAATCACTTCTAGCATCAAAGCCATTTTCAGTCCATGCGAGAACAGCCAGGGCGAGTATACTGCAAGTTTTTATTTCAATGCTTAGTACATCTTTTATGTCTTTAACGACATTCCAATAGTCGGTTCTGTTATTTGGAAAGTCCCAACACATAACAAGAGGTATTAGATTGTCGGTTTTTACCCCACGTCTATTTGTTAATACTGCTATGTCATCTAGAAGATTTCGTGGTGCATCGAGGATCGCAGTGGATGGAATCTCAACCTCAGTGACTATCCCGTAGCCGCCGCTAGGGTTATCAATAAGTACATCATACCGTTCATTTACGTCACCTTTGCGAGGGAAGTGTGGGTTCAGGTCTAGTTTTTCGCACAGAGCCTTGATTAGATATTTAAAGCCATTTGGGTCTAGTTTTAACCTCTGATAACTTGATACTAATAGATCCATCTTTTGATTTAATTCAAAGTCATTACTTACAAGCTCGAATATGTAATCATTCTCTTCGGGCTTTAATTCTTGTTTTGTCTTATAGATTTGCAAAGCTGATCACTCCTCTTACATCAGAAAAATCAGAGATTAAATAAGTCTTATTATTTAACAAACAATAATAAGCCGCCGTCAGTAATACATCTACGTTTGATATGGCTACATTAATATCATATGTATTATGTATATCTTCGATTAGTTTATAAACATCAGAGCGTTCATTCGGTATATTATATCCAACCGCAAACGTGCTAATTTCCCGAATAGTAGGGTATGGTCGGCTATATCTCGACAACAGAACAACTTTGTTTTCTAGGGCCTGCCTAACGGCCTTTACTGAAAGCATTACTTCTTCTGTTGGCGACTTAACTTCTACAGGGATCGAATATTTCGTATCCGGAATTATTACGTCGAAACGTTCATTGTTTACGCCTGCCTGGGGAGCCCTAGCGTCTAAACCAAAAATTATTTGAAATAGTTCAGCTATAAAAGGATAGAATTCCACCTGCTTCATGCCTATAGCATCCTTGTTTATGCTTTTGATTGCATTGTGCGTACTGCCATCCCATTTATCCAATTCATCTAGCAGTTTATGCTTGGCACTGTTACGCTTAGTCGCTATAGAGTTGGTCGTCCCAATGGGCTTATTTGATTTAAATGTGTAGCCGGTTGAAGTAGAGTCACCTACTGAAAAGTCTATAGTCTTGTCGCCAATATCGGTTTCGTATTCAGGAAATAAATCCCTGGCATCTTGCTTATTGAAGTATTGATATGGAGAGAATAGTATATCCTTTCCGCCAAATACCTCTTCTGCTATGTTACCGGCATCAGTCATGTTCGCCAACTCCTTGTCTACGATGAAGTCTGCTCGCTGTAACATCTGTAGAAAGCTCAATTTAGAGACCTCCCGAACCACTTTGTCGTCTTTTTTGAGCAAAGTATTGCCATCAATAGAGACTGTGTTATCTAACCAGGTTATCATCTCACTACCCTTTGAAGTAACCTTCAGAAAATCTTTATTAGACCCATAGACCGTACTAACATCTTTTTCTAGCCAACCAGAAAACACTAAGGCAGATATCACGAAACGTGTGTAGTTTCTCATGGTATTGAGAGTGATACCAAGTTTATCCGACAATTTGAGTAGCTCTAACTCTAAATTAGAGTACTTCTTTGTAGAGCGGATAACCTTTATCTTATTGGCGGCTTGTTTAATTTCATCAGAATTATACCCATTTGATAAGTTCATTGGTCCGACTAAAATTTCGTCACGGCAAATTTCACCATCCAGTAAGGCTACGGTTTTCATGATACTAACAAACGGCTTGTTAATGTCGCTGAATCTAACATCCAGAATTTTATTAGGGTAATTGATGCCCAAGAGGCATTGCTCGAAGAGTTTGTTGGAGGAATCTCCAGCAGTTGCGACGTGAATTCCGAGAAATGTAAAATTGAACCTTAACGCTGCATCCTCACCGGAAACAATCCATCCGAGAAAACGGTAAACCTCGGCATACATTTTCGCTTGGTTGTATAGGGGGTTTCTGGACGTGTCTTTTCGCTCATATGACCTTTCGAGTGCTTGTATCCCGATATATCCTGATGAGCTTGCAACGTTTTCGCTCACCATGATATCCGCCATGTTATTCAAATCAAATGACTGAGTCTCGGACAAGTTCGCGTATAGAAGCTTAAAGATATTTATCAACTGATTAATATCAGAGCCAGGGTTTGGGAAGCGGATCATATGTCCGTTATTATAGTGCAGTCAGAAACAGTTTACAAACTAAGAGTATGATTGTGAAGCTTTTGTAGGCGCTCATTTGTTACATCAACCCACCTCTGCTCAAGCTCCAGGCCAATCCATTTAATATCATGGCCTTGTTGGTTTAGCTTTTCGCAACAAACACCTAATGTGCCAGATCCATGAAATGGGTCCAGGATTGTGCCATTATATTTTCCATTTGAATCTTTTGGGCAGTACGCCTTGATAAGCTCGGTAATTAGAGTCTCTGGCTTCTGGGTAGGGTGGGCGGTTCTTTCTTTGGCGAAGTTTTTACCTGCAAGTGTGGGGTATGCCCATATGTCGCCTCGTAGTGCACCTGCCGGGTTTGCCGTCCACTCTTTTTTAATTCCATTTTTATCCTTGTAATAAACAGGAGATTTTAACCTATCGGTGCTTTTGTAGGGAACTCTTACGTCATCAGCGTTGTAGGTCCACTCCTTGTTAGAATTGGAAAACCATAGAAAAGGCTCGTATTGAGTCGCGGGTGATTTTTTACTCCTGGAGAATCCGTTTTCGTAAAACCAGATATTCATACCCCTGTAAAACATACCTTCTTCATACATAAGAACCTGTAGGTAGCCGATGTATCTGTGTATGCCGAACCAAATCAAACTGCCACTATTAGTAAGTAGTCTGTGACATTTGTTAATGCGTTCACGACTTGTAGATATAAACTCATCAAGCGGCAGGGAGTCTGATTTATTTCCAAAATCTTTATCAAGGTTGTAGGGAGGGTCAGTGAGTATTAAGTCAAATTTAATGCCTTCATCGATCATTTGTGACATTACCTCGTCACAGTCGCCCTGGTACGCCCGATTGTATTCAAAGGTCATGCCTTTTTCGCCTCCATCTTTCTGAAAATAAGAATGTACTGATGGTGGATGTTTTCTACGTATGCAAACGGATAGCCATATGGCAGAAGGCTTTTATGGTTCTGTATTAAAACTTTTACACCCTGCAGCACCATTTGATATCCATCGCTAGTAAGTTTCTGGTCCATGGCCTGGATTAAATCGCTGTGAAAACTGATGAACTTTGATTTGTTTCGGAAGTCAGATACTACCAGACACATATATTTGTTAGGCCTGAGTACGCGACCGCTCTCCATAAAAAAGTCATCGACTAATATCTTCAGGAATTCATCATAATCTTGAACATTCCCAAGGTCTCTTGCGTCGCCGTCTGAATAGTTTGTCGCTAAGTTGTTGGATACCCGGTCTTTTACCTTGTGGTCGGCCTTTTTGTTTAGGATTGACCAGTAAGGTGGACTGGTAACCATGAAGTCAAAAGAGGAGTCCTCAAAGTTGCGCAATAACTCTCTTGAGTCGCCTGTGATGAAGTCGTGCTTTTTTGATGCACCTTCCGACACCTCTGTCTCTATACGTTCTTTCGCTAACTCACTCCACGTTTCTTGAAGCTCTATACTCGTACAAAAGCGACCGTTTAGTTCACAGGCTTTAGCTGTTGAACCGATGCCGCCAAACGGATCTAACACACGTGCACCCTTCTTTGTAAAGAAAGTGATTAGCTGTTCGATATCTTGGAATGAGTATGGCGCAGGGTGCATCCTTTCAATTTGAGCATGTGGATGCTTGGAGCCAAGCCCTTTCTGGTACATATAACTTTTAGTTGCGGGTAGCCACTCTGTGCCATTTAAGTCATTTAGCGAGTTTCTCTTATCGACGGGCTTTCTCTCATCAACAAGGGATTCGATTGCGTTGTCTTTCTTAAATTTTGACGGCTTTTGAGGCGCCTCTATACTTTTGCTTGCCTCCTTGAAGTTCTCAAGTGTATCCATGTCAAATCGTCGCTGACCACCTGGCGTCTTTGACGGCTCTAATGCCCCTGTCTCGACCATTCTATAAACAGTAGAGATACTTACGCCCAAAAAATCAGCCGCTTTTTTAGTGCTAACGGGATGGTTATTTTGTGATTTTTTCGTTTCCAAAGTTTCTTCCATACATTAATTGTACCGCTACTATCAACACTAATCAACACTAATCAACACTAATTAATATATCTTCAATAAAATTGGTACTACATAGACACAATCTTTTCACAGCTAACAAGCGATTGCCTAATCAAAAGATACTGTTCTGTATACAAACTGGATGCTACTATTCAAGTAATACAGTGCACATATAGTAAATTAGTAGGATTTTTCCAAACAACTTACTTCACTTTTTGTTGCATAAGCAGCCCCGTCTCGAGATATAGTCACCAAACCTTCGAAGTACTTAGTCTCTCCAGGTTTAAGCAATGTGTCCCAGGTGACATAATCAATACCTTGGTATTGGCCATCTGGGCTTTGTATGCGGATATTACATGCAGGATTTGCGTCTACGACGCCCGTATTAGTAACAGTGAAAGTCAATCTTCGCCGGGTGTCGTCAGCGAAGGTGTTGCCAACGACTTTTATTTTGTAGTCAGGCTTTGCTGCAGGTTCTCCGGCGTTATCTTGTGTTTGGTTAGTGATAGGTTCTTCGTAGGCGCTGTCCATACTGCTACCTAAGAATCCTGACAAGAAGGGTAAGAACATAAAGATAATTATCAAGATTCCCCACCATCTGGTATACCATTTCTTTTTGCTAGATTGTTTAACGGGCTGTTCCTGCATATGTGTTCTCCTTCGCCAAAGTAATGCCGCACTTCAGCGAAGAAGTCCATATAAATAAAAAGGACAGCCACGCTGGACTGTCTAGGACCCAAACAAGCAGTTATGCCTATTCTTTTTTACGTAGCTGCCCATTTTACGGCACAACTACGCAAACGTTTGCGTTAACTAATTGTTTGAATCCTAGACAGTCTTATTATATCAGCTATTATCCAAAGGAGACTGGTGGTCGACAAAATCTCTGTGATTAGATATAAACTGTCTAAGCGCATCGTAGCCTGCCTCGGTTTTCAGGATGTCGGCTAGCTCTTCATACGCTCGGTGCGATAGTCGAAGACGTTTAATTTCATCCGTGTACACATTCTTAGGGTAGGGTCGATATCGAGTAGTGTTGTGACTCAACCAATATGCAATAGACGCATACTGGTTGTTCGAAATATTCTCGAGTAGTTTTGACTCGACAAAGTCGGTAAGTTTCTCACGTCCCTTATCCTGGGCCTGTTCCGCGGAATGCTTGAAAACGATATCTGCATTGCACCAACGATAATAGGTAGAGCGTGCAATACCGATCTTTTTGCACGCTCGCTCTACCAAAGGATTATCCTCAAGCTCCTTTAAGACGCGTGCTCGTTTACCTCTCCACTTTTTCTCCATCGAGCTTCACCCTTTTCTGACCAGTTAGATTTTCCCAGCGTTTCAGTGCAACTTCGGCATACACGGGAGATTTCTCCATAATGTAGCAGCGTCGATTCAATTTGGTTGCTGCAATTAAAGTCGATCCGCTACCGCAAAAAGGCTCGACGACTAAATCATCACGCTTTGTCAGCACCTTGATATACGGAATGAGGATTGGTAGCGGTTTTGTCCCAAAAATAACGCCTTGGCCACTATTCTTTTCATCCTCAGCGTTATGTGTGATGAAATCAGTCGGCTGATATTTCTTACCCTTAGCATGAGATTCCCATTGGGGTTTACCGGATATAGCGTAGATCGCCGTCTCATACTCTTCTTGTAGGCCGCCAACTTCTTCATCGTGGTTATACTCGACAGTACCATTTGCGCCGACCATAGCAATGTCATATTTACTAAAGAACTTATACTTACTGGCAAAGTTTTGATGACGAGTGGGGACGTGCCAGACTATCATATTCTTTACCTTGAAGTGCTTTTCCATTTCGCCCCATATGGTACGGAGGTTTTTCCAGTTTTCATACACAATGATGCTGAAGTCTGGCTTGGCGTTATCAGCGACGTTTTTCATCCATAGTTCAGTAAAGTCATCGGGCAGAACGTCCGTTTCAAGATAGCGTCGGTTGCGCTTCGACCCAAAACCCGTCACAGGTTTGCCTTGTCGCTTAGCGTGGAGGTAATCGAGAATATATGGAGGATCGGTCATGCACATATCGGCCTTCTGTCCGTTCATGAGTTTGGTGAAATCCTCACTTATTGTCGAATCACCACACATGAGCCGACTTTCACCCAGTTGATACACGTCTCCCTTTTTCACTTCGACATTATGTATGTCTAGTTTCTCAAGTTCCTTTTTTAGATTAAAACTTTCTGGTGTATCATCGACTTCAAACACACTATCAAGATCCTCACTAGTGAATCCGATGTCGGCTAGGATTGCTTCATCGAATTCCTTTAGTAAATCAAGATCCCATTCGCCAAGATTTTTGTTTAGGCGAAGATTTAACTCTTTCTCTCGCTCAAGCTCTGGAATGGTAACGTATACGACAGGTAGCTCAGTAAAACCAAGATCCTTAGCGACTTTGAGTCGAAAATGTCCTCCGATTACCACATTTTCGCGACCGGGCGCGTTGTTAGCTAGGATTGGATCGACTATTCCAAATCGGCCAATACTATCTTTAAGTTGTTCTATGGCATCTTCTGACCATTTTCGCGGATTGTAAGGCGCAGCGTTTAAATCAGTTATTCTTATAGTTTGTATTTTTAATGTGTTATTTTGCTTCATGGCAAAACCTCCTATGTGAGGCTGTCGTCGACTGGAATAAAAAGAGCGTTCCAGGAATCGATCGAACAGCTGTTTAATACTGTTGATCAACTCGTGAAACGCGATATATTGCGTGTTAACTGGTTACACACGGTGATTGATAATCTTATTTAAGCATAAAAAATTTGATAAATCAATTACTGGTCTTTCGCATACGTTGGAGCCTCTTATATATAGGTTCGCCATAGATTCTTTCTTCAAGCTTCTTCCAGCCTGTTCTTGGCAGGCTCTTTTTTGCGGCATAGCCCGTAAATTCTGCCCGTTTTACGAGTGCGGCGTAGCTAAGACTTGTTGCGGTTTGATGTTTTAATACAACCAGATCTCTTGCTGTGCACGAACCTTTAACCACATCCATTTTATCAAGGTCTTCGTGGAACATGGATGTTGGGTAGATGAATTCGGCAGCAAAAACTTCAGCGCCAATTTCTTTTAATTCATCTTGGACTTGGGTGAGACAGAAAGCTCCCACGGAATCCCGATCCATGAGATGATGCTTCAGTTCATGCGCAAGAGTAAAAATATATGGCTCATCGGGCAGTCGTGCGATAAGAACTGCAGGTATCCCGCTAAGGTCGGGGAAGTAAACACCCCTCAGTTTCTTAAAAGCCTTACCGCCCATGCCTGCCATCGGCCATTGATCGATGCCTATTCCGTAATGTTTGTAGATTTTTCTAAATTCAGTACGTGATATGCGTGCGCCGCTAATGTTAAATAGCGCTCTTTGCTCGTGCGCCAGAGTCTCCATTTTCTTGTAGTAATCTGAACGCTCCGACATCTTAGGCTAACCTACTTTTTTCTCAACTGACTTTGTGCATTTTTTATTTGTGCAAACTGAGTTAATGCCTCTATGTCATCTTTATGAAGACCTTGAGCTGCGCGCATCAGTCCCGCGAGGGGAGCGGGTGTATTTTCCTCCGGGAAGAAAGATGAAATTGGCTTACTAAAAAATTTCGCTAAATCATCGAGATCCTTGAGTTTTGGCTTGTATACGGCCTTTTCCCATCTAGAAACGGTATTAGCTGCAACACCGAGTTTACTAGCTAAATCTTCTTGAGAGAGACCCTTGCCTCCGTTGTAAGAGGTACGGAATTCTTTGATTCTTTCGCCCACATATTTTGATACTTCCATGATACTCCATTCCTTATAAAGGATATTATATTCCTATTTTTGTTGACATGCAAGTTAAATAGGAATATCCTATAAATGTAGCAGTTACTCAACACAAAAAGGATTGCTTAACTGACGGAGTGATGAGGTGTATCACTTTTAAAATCCTAACAGAAAGGGGATATGGTATGACACAACGTGATTATCACGTAACCCGGCGACCAGACGGTCAATGGCAATATAAACTTCCACATGCACAACGTGCATCGGGTATAGCAAGTACGCAGGCTAAAGCTGAAATAGCAGCTAAACAGTCGGCTCGTAATGGTGGTGCCGGTGGTGAAATTACAATTCACCGACCAAACGGTCAAATACGTGATCGCGACACAATTTCACCCGCAAATGATCCTAATCCACCCAAAGATGCGAGGCATTGATATGGGTGGATTTGTTATTAGCAACAAGCGTCGCATCCGGTCTCTGGTAAGTAATTTGCCAGAGACCCTGAAGGGCAAGAGTATTGTACTGGCGGTTGATTTGTCGTCAAACCTCGCAAAGGCGCGACGCATAGGTTTCAGCGAGAATCCGACAGTGGGCGACACTCTGCTTCCAAATGTCATTGGTCCTGCAACGCGTCTCAATACCTATGGCCGTGACATTATCCGTCGCGACAAAGAGAAAGAGACGCTGTATCGTGAACATGCTTGGACTCATCAAGAGTGGGCAGGACGGGGTGAAACACGGACCGTAACTACTTATGTATCGATTCCTTACAAGCGCTTCCCGCGCGATCATGTCGAAGGATTTGAGATTGAGTTGTCGATTCGTGAGAGCAATGGAAAATTGATTATTGCTACGCTAGACCCAATTACGTACGATGACAAAAGCGCAGCTTTACTGACTGCAGCAATTAACGTATATCTTGAAGTATTTGGATATGTGGAACTTTTTGATCAAAAACTCAGTCCGATACCGAAGCCAATGACCGTACGTCGCCTGAACTGGGATGTATTGCCTAAAGGTGAAAAAATTACCAAAGAGAAGCTGAAAAATATTCTGTCGAAGTCGAAGCGAATTCGACCCGTAGAATGGAATCGTCAAGAAAAAATCAGTAGTTATAACCCTACCGAAATCGCCATCGGTACCGCAGGGTTTTCAGGGTATATAATTTACGTATTTCCTGAAAAGAAACTGGCCGTGCTAGAGAGTCTAAAGTACGGCAATGCAAGTTACATACTCGATGACGGTAGGTGGGAGGATCTGTCAAAATTAACTAAGCAACAGTTGCTATCGGCAAAACTGGTAAAAGCCCGTGAAGTACATTATGGTGCATGGGGTACGCGCATCGATAGGATACTGAAGTAGCGTGAGTCGTCGCACGCCCTGGTTTGAACACGTTTTAAGCGAGTATTCGCGGAGTACTGTGGTTGCAGTCTCCGCGATACTTGCCGTATTGCTGATGCTGTCGCTGGTCCAATTCGTGAAGGGCGGCGCTTTTGTTTGGAATGATATTGCGCTAATAGATCAACCAGATATTCTTAGCAGGACGTTCTATAGCGCATTAACGTTTGTATCAATAGGGGCTATTCTTTACCAACTACAATTCTATAGGTTCTTGTCGTGGATATTCGGCTCTGACCGTAGCAGCTACAAAGAAGCAAAGCGCATCATATGGGTTGGTCTGATATTAATCATGTATTGGTATATCGTGCCGGTTATCGTTGATTTGTTGAATTCTACCGTGTCATTCGCATACAATGTTTCACTACTTGTATTGTATTTGTCACCTGTTCTTTTTATAGGCGTGGCAGGCTTATTTATTGTAGCCACTGTTTACCGAGTAAAATTAAAGAATGTACAAACACCTTAAAGATCACCGGTACTATAAAGAACTTTATGATCGACTGACCGTTGAGTCTGCTCGTCGCGGTATGAGCCATTACGATACCTTTTACTCTGAATTCGAAAGTAAGCTTCCTGTAAGTGAGAAGGTCGACAAGCCCGGTAGTGCTTTCTTGCTGAATGTTTTCTATATGGAAACTGTTGGTAGCGAACTCCTTGATCGTTATGAAAACCGAGATAGTAAAATCCAGGAATGGATCAATAGGGATCGGGCAAAAGATGAACAGATATCGTCAGCACGACTAGCAGAAGAACCTTCGTGTCAACACTGTGACAAACAGGGGCTCCGGATTATCGACAAATCGCTGATGCATCGAGGTGATGCATATGAGATTGATGATCCCGAAGAGGTTCTCTTTATGTTGCGGTGTCCTCACTGCGACAAGAACAGCGCTTTTTGGGAAGATGGCAAGGAGCGTGTAGATTTCAGCTACAGACCTGCTGGTACTACTGTATTTTACGGTACTAAAGTTCGTGAGCAGCCAGACGTAGACCTGAACGCTCTTTGTGCTCACACGCCAGCAAACTCAACCTTCCGTGCTGACTGCATAGAAAGATATAGGCGTCAGTATTATGGCAACTAAACTTATGATATATTTATACTAATGCCATTCCCTGCCACAACGAATGCCGACTACTTCACCTTTAATGTTCACAGCTCCCTTCTGCTTGTGGGGCAGACTGGCTCTGGCAAAACGGAGCTGGTGCAGCGATACATCAAACGACTAGAGCGAGCGTTTACGCCTGAGCAAATGCAGTATATTCTATATGACCTTAAGCAGGTTGGGATTGGCACCAAGGACGGAGGCGGTGCAAAAGCAGAATACCTTTATACACCGGTACGTACTGGTAAACCAGAATACGTGGATTACCTTGAAGAGCTAGCCGACCTAGCTCAAGCGAGAGCTGAGGGCAAGGAGCCAAAGGACAAGCTCCTATTTATCTATATCGAGGAGTGCGACCTCGCTGTCCAATATCCAGAGAGATTTCATGCTGCGGTAATGACAATAAACAAGTACGCTAGAATGGCTAATATGAAGCTAGTCTTCTCTACATCTAGCCCAAGGCGAGACGTCATCCCTCCAGATTTCCGCGATAGCTTCGAGCTAATACTGAGCGGGCCACTTGCAGGCAAGTTTGATGAAGAGACGCTAGGCGTATCCGACACACAGAGTATAATGTTTCCGTATGAATTTATAGTCAAAGAGGTCAAAGCAGGCTGATATGGCATATATCACCGACCAACTTCGCTGGCAAGAAACAATGAACACCGTCACAGTAGACTGTTCGCTAGATATTGCTATACATCCTGCAGAGTCTGATACGGTGCTACTAATCATTCCTGGTGTAGACGGCTCAGTGAATGGCTATCAAGACAAGTACATACGCATAGCCGAGCAGGCACAAGACAGGTATGGTATAGCGGCTGTGCGTATTGCTAACCCATTCATCAGTTCATTCCACTGGGAGAGTAATCCTCGCCGCATACTGGACTACATAGCTAGTAACACTGACACTATCGCGGGAGGTGGTGAAGCAATTCGCATTAAGATAATGGCTCACTCTGCTGGGGCATCAATAATAACGAAGATAGCCCACGAGTACGACAATATAACCGACCTGCTGCTTGTTAATCCAGCCGAGAAGCTTGACGGTGATGCTATACGCAGCGGACTTAAGAAGACTGACGCCAAGGTAACAGTAATATTTGGCGAGAAAGACCCCTCTGTGAGCTTCTCAGAGGCTCTACGAGGCGATGGACGCAGGGTTGTAGTACTTGAGGGTGCTGACCACAATTTCTCTGGTGAAAACCTACAAGCATTTATAGAACTACCCGAAAGGTACTTGCTATCATGAACATCTATCTAGACATCGACGGCGTACTACTTGCAAATGAGGAGAACTTGGCGATCGGTGCGGCTGAGTTTATCAAATACGCCGCAGATAATTTCGATGTATATTGGCTCACAACCCACTGCATGGATGGTACGACCGATCACGCAATAGAATATCTGCAGCGCGGAAGCGATGAAGACTTGCGGCCATGGTTAGAAAAGTTTAAACCTGTCACGTGGAGCTTAAAAAAGACGGAAGCGATCGATTTCACAAAACCATTTATGTGGTTCGATGACGATTGCTTTAGCGGTGAGAAGATTGATCTTCACGAGCACGGAGTGTTCAATTCATGGATTGAGGTTAATCTAGCTAAATATCCAGATCAAATGGTGCATGAGCTAAAGTTGCTAAAGTCTATCGCCGAGGAAAAGGCCACAATATGAGTACTATTGATGTTGAGTTTGATTTTCAGCAAGAGGCTGGTTTTGATAGAGCCGGCGTCCAGCGAGATTCGGATAAATACAGTCCAACACTACAGGAGTATCATCGAATCCTGTGGAGTAAACCGCTACCAAATAGAAAAATGTTCGAGCTAACAAAAATAAGCAATAACCGCCTGTACCATAAGTCAGAATTAGGTGAGTTCTATTTATCAAGCGATAGAGCAATCGCTACCTTTTCGTCATGGGTAAAAATGAAACCCATAATCGATCAGATTTCAGCGAAAGAGCTGGATGATTTTATTCGGCTTACTGACACTATTGGCGGTATTGTGATTTGGCCGAGCAATAAAATAAATGGCTCCCAGACTATCAATGCCGCCAGGGGCTTTAACCGGCAGATAGTTGATCGCCTAGATCTGACTATTGAGTGTATCCGGCGCTTTTATTTAGGTGAAGCTAGCCCGCTATATGAAACCTTCGTGAGGTATAGTGACTTCTTTCAACTTTTCGATGATTTTAAGGGCTATATCGACTTCTTTTTGCTACAAGATTACGTGACAGAAGATTATATGAGCGTAAAAATAGCAAAGCCTTTCGACGACTTCCGCTCGACACCGATACCGAAAACGGTCGACGAATACCTGTCGTATATGAATATGACGAGTGAGCTGATAAAGCTAAGGAATCAAAGAATTAAAAATAACTCAACTCAAGTAAAACAACTATCGTAGCATTAATCTTGATAGTCTGAAGGTTCTTTTTTCATTTCTTAAATGACAGAACGCAACAAGATAAGCAATGCCATGCTCTTTTGTGAAGTGGGATGGCGTAATTTCACGATAGGTAACTTTTTCATTAATATCTGTATATGTTATCTTTATGCGTGATTTCATAGCTATAGCACGTTCGATAGATTGCACGGTAGAGCTAGGCGTAGCCCTGGATCCATAGTTGCTGTCATGGTTGAATGATTCGCCAAAAATTTTTCGGTTATCTTTTTTCTCGTGACAGTATTTACACAGCGTCTGCAAGTTTTCCAGATTATTCGTGCCGCCCTGCGATAGCTGAACAATATGATCAACCGTAAGGTTATCTTTTCTCCTACATGAACGACAAGTATAACTGTCACGAGCGAGTACCGCTTTTCGGATACGATCCCAGCTACTTCCAGAGGCAATTCCTTTACCTTGAATCTCACTGTCCCACTCGTTTGTCTCTCGCGGTGTAGTAACCTTTGTGGAATGCGAAGAATCTTTAGACTTTTTGTCAAAAATTGAGGAAATTATTCCAATACCTACGAGTAACGCTAACCACTCCATGTAGTGCTAATTATACAACGGTCTCGTGGTTAAAGACTAACTTCGGATTATCCTTCCGTAATATCATGTACGGCCCATTCGGAATTCCTCGCCCAATTATCTTTCCTTCGTGAATCTGCTTGCGAATTGTTCGCACGCTTATATTCAGCTTCGATGCGAGAATCGTATCAGGAATAGATTTCTCGTGTCGATAATCGCCGCATAAAGATCCGGGTATCTTCCGCTTATTGATTGCATTTTGGCAATTTGAGCATTTAAAGCCCCATTTATCGAACCAGCCAGGTGTATCATATACGGATTTGAAACATAGCCCACATTGGCGGCCTTCGCCGTCCATGGCAAACCCTTTGGGGGAATCTTTGAGTTTGGCAAAGCGTGCTTTTTCTTGTTGATCTATCTCAATTAGTAAGCTAAAGTAATCAACTAATCTACGGCGCTCGTCATTCGTAAATTCACGTCCTAATTGCTCATTATCGTTCATAGCTACATCTTCTCGTGGTTCATTATTGCTACGATCCAATTCTATACACACCGTGTCCGATTTGTAGCGTTCTAACCCTGTTGAAAGGTTCGTGACCTGTAAGCGGAGCCAAGAGTATATATGTGACAGGAAGTCCAGTAAGCATTCACGCTACAGGACTTCTTTTCGTATTAGGTATAATAAGTTGTATGACAAAACCTATGAATATCGCATCAATCGAAAAGGCGACAAATAAATCTTGGGATCAATGGGTAAGAGAACTCGATAAGAGTGGTGCACGAGAGTTGTCTCATGCCGACTTAGCGCACAAGCTCAATGACGAGCTTGAGGGTGAACTTGAAAGTCATGGATGGTGGGCGCAGGGTATTACAGTGGCGTATGAGCAGCATATAGGTAAGCGCGTCCCAGGTCAGTTAGCCAATGGACTATTTGAACTAGCTGTATCGAAAACAGCGGCGACTTCACGTAATACATTATTTCCACAACTTGTTGAATGGTTTGAAAATCAAAGTGAATTCAATGGATCCGCGCCCTTGAAGTCCCGTAGCAGTGAGACTCCCAAGCGCAGCACATGGAGGTGTGACTTTGCTGACGGAAGTAAATTCTCATCAACTGTTGAGGAAAATAAAGAAAAATCTAAACTTATTCTTTCACACACCGCTGTTCCTACTAAACAAGAAGCCGATGATTGGAAGGATTTTTGGCGCAATACTGCTGAGCAATTGATTAAACAATAGTCTTTGATCTGTAAGCGGAGCCAAGACAAGATATTTGAACAGAAGTCCAGTAAGTATACACGCTGGACTTTTTGATATAATAATCAGTAATGAAAACTAATATTCCCGTCAATTGTGGCAACTCGCCTCGTTCACTTCTTGCGATAGAAATTGCAGTCAATCTGGCTTCTAATAAATACGATAAACTCGAACCTCTGCTGGCTGAATATTTTACATGGTGCATTGCAGGTAGTAATGAAAAAGTACCGAAATCAAAACTAAAATCATATATGGATAAGGTGACTCAATCAAAAATTCACATAGATAAGTATGATATTTTAACTTCAATTTCACATGGCAAATACGCAGCGGTAAGTAGTTGCGCGTATGCGTCGAATGGGTATATATTCAATTCTCATGACTTGTATGAATTTACAGGTGCTGGTGCCTCGGCAAAGCTTCTTAAAGTAACGTCATACATAGTTGGTAGTAAACACTAGTCCGTGACCTGTAAGCGGAGCCAAGACAAGATATTTGAGCAGAAGTCCAGTAAGTATTTACGCTGGACTTTTTGTTATAACAGAAATAAATAACTGACCATAAAACAACTGTGGAGAATCTATCGTGAATATGAAATTAGAACTCATCCCCGTTCCTGTAACCGATGCTGATCGAGCTAAGGCATTCTATGTTGACCAAGTTAGTTTTGTGGCTGATCACGATATTCCTGTTAGTGACGGGTTGCGGTTTATACAGCTCACCCCACCAGGCTCAGCTTGCTCAATAGTACTTGGTGAAGGCATTAGTGAAATGGCACCTGGGTCGCAAAAAGGCTTACAGATGGTTGTAGATAGCGCTCAAGAAGCGCACGATGAGCTTAAGCAACGTGGTGTTGAAGTTAGTGATTTAGATGTTCAAGAATGGGGCACTTTTGTATACTTTAGCGACCCAGACGGGAATACCTGGGCTTTGCAGCAAATGCCAGATAAGAATTAGTAGTTATCAATTAATAACTCCGTGACCTGTAAGCGGAGCCAAGGAAAAAGATTCACAATTTAGTGGATCTTTTTCTATTGCGTGTTGACCGCTATTTCGTAGCAATGTATATGAAAAAGGTTATGATCGTAGCTAGAGAAGCTGTTACGGAAATCATAGTTTTAGAAGAACTGAATATTGCATAAATGGGTGAACCTACTTTGGTGCTGTATGTTTTATTAGCATATTTTTGTTGATAAAATAATGTTATCCCAGCCATCTTGTGTCATGTCTGCGAAGAACAGCGGTCGAAAACCAAGCCTTAAGTGTGCTGACGGGAATCAGCCACCATAGAAGATTCCACCCGCCACCAAATAATACAATTACTAAAGCTGGTATTAATAAAATATAACTAAGTAGATTAAATAGCCAATATCTTTTCAAGAATACAACGAAATGTGGAGCATTGATGAAAAACCCACACTGAGGTGGGTATTTCGTAAACTTGCATGTTATCTAATATTCTCGCATCCAGTGCCAGTGAGTCCAAAGGCTATTATTGCGGGTCCAGCACGGAGGGCTAAGCCATGCGTACGCTTGGTTGTAGGTGCCATTTGGGCAGGCAATCATGCTTTCAAACAAATCCTTTCCCATGTTGGCACCGCCATTCACGGACGGGTTGTATCCACCGTGAAACGTCAGTTTGTTTGGATGATTATAGGCCATAATTGCTTGCTCAATAACACGATGCTCTGGGTGATCGTACAAGCCGCATAGGTAGTCGGATTTAGTGGTTGGGCACTTCGGATCCCTAGTGTTGTCCCAATAATTACCACTTGCTATATAGTTTTCGGTACTCACGCCGTAATCAACTTGTCGTGCCATGTTGATTGCCTGTGTAGCTTCAGCGGCTGTAAGTGAATTGCTGCCATAGTCAAAAACCAGACGGGCTGAATTTGCTCCCTTGTAAAGGCGAAATCCGCCGGCCTGCATGCCGTAATCAGAGACAGTGTGGTAGTTATTGAGGAACGCATGCCACGAGCTGACGCGCCGAGCCTTACATTGGCTGCTTCCTTTACCGCCGTTCCTATCGCAGTATGCCGAGTATTCGCCTTGCGTCGTCAGGATAAATACTGGATATTCTGACGCGCCGATTGCCGCCCATGCGGCTATTTCGTCGTCAGGGTGGGCAAGTATAAAGTATGAAACGCCATTCGCTAGGCGATTTTTTATTTGAGAGCCACGCATAATTAAGCTGGTTTGTCGTGCAATATCGCCGTTCACTCGATTTATACCACCAACAATCGTTGCCTTAGATGCGCCTAGGCGTTGAATCTCGGTCATAACGTTGTCTGGAATATTTTGGGATACGTACAGTAATGCGCCGGGTGTCGGGATTGAGCCGATTAAGATGCCATCAGCGTACGCCGTGCCATTAGCTATAAATACTTGGTCTGTGCCGTTAGGAAATATCTGTTGAGATAGTGAAACAGCGGTGGCGTATCGATCGGCTCCTCCTCGTCGCGTAATGGTTGCACCGGTGGAATTTGCAATAGCTTGGGCGGCCGTTTGACTCACCACAGACACATCGCCAATCACAATAACTTGCTGAGGCTTTAGTCGTTTAAGCTCGGCCGTAACCACTGCCGGAATACTATCTTTGTTGATGTAGAGCAAAGGGCCTTTTGCGCCTTGTTGAGTTCCAGCAATGGCATCGGCGTAGGCGTCTCCATTGGATACGTAGACTACGGGTGATGTTTGCGGGTAGTCGGCTTTTGATACGCTCACGGCCGTATCGTAACGACTCTGTCCGGCGAGGCGAGTTAGGCTTGAGGTGGCTGGTATGCGTGCTTTAACTTGGTTTGCTACGTTTGAATTTACTACTACGTCGCCGCCAACTATTACAACTTTTTGCGGACGCAGACGTCCGAGCTCCGCGGCTACGTTAGTGGGTAGAGACGAAGTGTTGGTATATAAAATCGGACCCGATGTTTTCATGGCCCCGGCGATAATGCCGTCAGCATAGGCGCTATGATTGACAATGTACGCCACCGGAGTGCCGGCAGCGTAGTATTTGCGGGATACAGAGACGGACGTATCGATCGCACTTGGTCCACTGAGGCGCTCGACTGCTGGATTGACGCGCTGGTGTCGTAAGGTGGTTTTAGGTGAAATGCTCTGAGGATTCACTGCTGCCTGTTCTGCTGATGCATTGCTACTGAAAGGCGTGATCGGTAGTATAGTCAAGCAAATCAGCAGGCTGATTTTTGCGCGTAATAAATTATTGTGGCGTAAAGTCACAGTTTGAGTCTCCTAAACTTTATATTTAGCATACTGTAACATTTTATTTACTATAAATCAATAAAGTTTCTATGTATTCCCTTGGCGGTTTCACTGCAAATGGGGCTGGACTTTTTGGTATATAAAATAGTAATGAAATCCCATATTCCCGGCAATCGCGGCAACTCACCTCGTTCGCTCCTTGCGATAGAATCGAGAAATTTCTTGCTAAAGATTTTCGTGGGGTGCAGCGGGTAGCGATAGGGTTATATTAAATTCGATATTCTGACGTCGATTTCTCACGGCAAATACACAGCCGTCAGCAGCCGTGCGTATATGTCGAATGGGGCAATCTTAAACTCTTACGACCTGTACAAATTTACAAGTACTGATAGTCAAGCAAAGCTTCGCAAAATAACATCGTACGTAGTTGATACGCTATAATTAATACATGAAACAATTATGGCAACTAGGTAATATACTTTCACTAATTTTTGCGCTTGTCGCTAATTTTTTGGTAGGTGCGCAAATACTAGGCCTCCCATCAATTAATCAGATCTCCGACAAGTACGCTACGCTTCTAACGCCAGCTGGCTATGCCTTTTCGATATGGTCGCTGATATACGTATTTTTAATTGTCTTTGTTATTTACCAGGCTAGGGATATAGTAAAGCCACGCCAAGAAAATAATCTGCCCCGCTTAGTCGGTCCGTTTTTTATTATCGCCAGTATATGTAACGGCTTGTGGACATATGTATTTGTTAATGAAATGGTAGGCCTGTCGGTTTTCGTTCTCTTGCTCTTAGCTGGGTCGCTTTATGCTTTATTGTGGCGTCTTAAAATTGCTATCACCGATCCACCGATAAAAACCATTTTATGCGTTTGGTGGCCGCTAATGATTTATACGGGTTGGGTGACGGTGGCTAGTTTAGTAAACGCTGCTAGTTGGTTGGAATCGTTAAATATAACGCTCACCCCAACAATAGCTAGTATTGTGTTAATTGTATTCGCCATTATCCTTCTAATTCTGCTTATTAAACGCAACGTACGCGAACTGCTACTTGCCTGCATATGGGGCATTGTGGCGATAGGTGTTCAACAAATGCAGTTGTTGGGTAGCCAAAGAGTAGTTATTACTGCATTTACAGTGGCTGGTCTACTCCTGATTGCGGTAGGCGTTCATGCCTATATAAACCGGAAGTCAAACCTATTGGCAAGGCTCAGTAAAGGTCGGTAAAGCAAAATTTTTGCATAAATAATACTGTAGCTATTACGAAAAATACAAGTTATATAAATAAGCATTTAGAGTCCGCGACCTGTAAACGGTAGCCAAGACATGATAGATAAAATTAGAGTAAGGATTGAGCTCATGGTTAATGATACTAATCTCGGCGTGAGCGTTGGCTTATAGAGAATAATTATTAAAAAAATGTAAAGTAGTTGTATTAAAATGAACAATTAATTGCTTTTAGCCCGACTAGAAAAAGAGGCAAATTAATTTATGTAATTATATGATATGTAACAAGTGAAATATAGCTAGAGTAGTAACTTATTAAAATACATTATAATAAGCCTGTCTTGTTTTGCTGTGGCTATAACACCGTCTATTTTAGTGAGCGTCAGAATGGTGTTGTGTACTTGAGAAATTGCTTATCTGATAAGTTAGCTTGTGCGCAAATTACTCATGCTATTATTAATGTATGAAAAATGACAATACTCCTCGGCATACCCCACATCAGCCCCGTTCGAAGACTGACGGTGTGCCACTGCAGACACCTACGCCTACGCGACAAGCAACTAGATGGTATAAGTCGACACTGTTCGTTGTACTACTTCTTGTTTTTATTCCGCCACTCGGACTTATACTTATGTGGCTAGCTGCCCCATGGAAAAAATACATAAAGGTGCTCGTAACGATACCAGTTATTTTTAGCTCCGCAGTATTTTTGCTAATATCTGCTACTATTGCCCAGTCGGCAATAACACAGATTGATACATTAAAGAACGAACGAGCAAGGATGGAGCAGTTCTTGGAAGAGAAGTATGGTAAAAACTTTTCTATAAAGAATGGCAAAATTGTCAATCGTGGCGACGCATTATTAGGATTTAACTTTAAAACTTACGAAGCAGAGGTGTCACCGATGGACGATGATAGCGTAGTCTTTACTGCTTCTCGCATAGTAAAAGGGCAGTCGCTAGATGGAGGAGAAAGTTCGCCAGATAAACTGAATTATTCAGATGATTATTTACTACAGTCGTGGACCCGTGAGCTTGAAGAAGGAGTGGATAAGGTTGTAATGAATCAACCTATTGGAGCGACTGATGTTAACTTTCGTGTAGGGTTTACCAAAACAAGAGCAAGCATAGCCGAGTTTTATGACAAAATTTGGGGAACCGCACCTACCTATCAGAAGCTTCCTCTTGAGTTAAAACAAGAACTTATCTTGATGAGCGACATTAAAGCTGCAGGACAGGTTGATTCTAGTAATATTGAGGATTATGCGTCAACAATGATTGCCGTGCGAGACTGGCTCGATCCAGATAGGCAGGGTCTAGCTGTGCGAGTTAATTCATTCGAAATATACAACCGAAAAGAAGATAAAAATCCTCGTTGGGAGTGGCAAAATGTAGGGTTTATAAAGCTAGATAAAGTTGAATCAGTACATGAACTTACGCCATATTTTATACAGTGGGGTCCAGATACTGGACGGTACTATAACCCAAAGTCTCGTGAGTTTGATATGAGACATCCCGAATAGAAGCGTTAGGATGAAGATCATTTAATGACCTAAGGATTATGCGTCTGAGTTTATGGTGATTATAAATTCATCTCTCTTTAATAAGATTGGTTTGTTGCCAACTTAAAACTACATAGTCTGTTTACATGGCGTAAATTAGACCGAGTAGCTAAACCCTTATCGAGTCGTCTAGCCGATTATTGATACAATACTAATATGAAAGAAATGCAGTTTAAAATTAAAATAAATGCCACAAGAGAAAAAGTTTGGGGCACTCTGTGGCGCGATAAAACCCTACGGGAATGGGCTGGCTTGGTAGATCCGGGAACGTACATGGCTGGAGAACTTAATGAGGGTAACACGGTGCAATTTATATCTGGAGAGGGCTATGGTGTGACGAGTTTGGTTGCAAAATTAGTACCAAATGAATACATACTTTTTAAACATCAAGCCGATACACAAGATAAAGGTTTGTATAGTCGTGAGGACCAATGGACGGGAGGTAAAGAAAGTTACTCTCTTACGCATAAAGACGGCATTACAACTTTAGTTATGACCTTTGATGTACCGACAGAATTAGAGCAGGTGATGAGCAGTAGTTATCCTAAAGCTTTGCAGCGAGTTAAGGAATTATCTGAAAATAATTAATTTAGGGAAGCGAATAAAATAGAACAGTCGCTACTGTGATTTGTTAATTTTGGCACTACGCAGGCGCGAAGCGATAAAATAGGTGATACCCGCTAACACAAGTGCAATGACGACATATTGGAAATAACTAACGTATTCAGCGACAAGATGAAAATTTTCACCAAGTATAAACCCAATAGTAACAAGAGTGCTGTTCCAGATAAGGCTTCCGGCTGCGGTGTAGAGAATAAATAATGTCATATTCATGCGCTCTACGCCAGCGGGTATAGATATTAGACTGCGAAAGATTGGCACCATACGACCAAAAAACACAGTTTTAACCTCGTGCTTAATAAACCAAGCTTCAGTTTTGTCAACGTCTTTCATGCTTACCAGCGGCATTTTCTGAAAAATATAACGCGTCCTCTCTCGTCCTAAAATTGCCCCCACATAGTACAGGGCAATTGCGCCAATAACTGAACCTAAGGTCGCCCAAAATATCACACCAATTAGAGTGAACTCCCCTTGGCTGGCGGTAAATCCAGCTAGTGGCAAAATAATTTCGCTAGGGATTGGTGGAAAAAGATTTTCAAGCAAGACAAGTAAGCCAACTCCTGGTTCGCCGAGTCGTTCCATTACAGCTGTAACCCACGCCTCAATATCTTTAAAAATACCTAACATAATATAAGTATACTGTATTGATGGATAATTACCTTAGCTGATATTTTTAAACTCTAAAATATATGCCGAAAATTATTTACTAGCCCCTTGGCCTTCAATTTCTTTCATCTCTTGCTTAAAATCTTGCGTTTCAATATCGTCATGTTCTTTGGCTACGCCAATTCGTTCAAGAATAATTACAATTACAAAACCTGCAACCATAAGTAGAAGCGCCCACAGGAGAGAGACTTCTAGCTGTGGCAAAATATTGCTCACCGCGCCGCTTGTGTCGGTGGATTGCCACGGCCAAATTCGGCGCAGTGAACCGGCCATTACACCAATTAAAAAAGCAATAACAGCAAAATGGTAATGTTTTAAAAGCCAGGTTAGTAAGCGCACAAACAGCGCGAGGCCAATGATTGCGCCAGCTGCAAAAAAGACTAATGTGGCAAAGTTACGGTCGGCTACGGCGCTAATCACCGTTTCATATTGACCAAGAAGCACCATAATGAGTGAGCCAGAGATTCCGGGTAAAATCATAGCCGTTATGGCAATTGCGCCGGTAGCAAACAGGGCAAGTGGGGCATCGCTACCACCAATTGAAGGTAGGCCTACAATAATAAACGTAAGTGCAAAACCAAGTATAAGCAGTAGGCTACGGCGAACCGTCCACTGGGTAATACGTCGCGACACAATATAGACAGAGCCAAGTACTAATCCAAAAAAAAGCGCCCACACTAAGGTTGGTTGAGTCTCAAGTAGGAAAGAAACGATATGGACTAGGCCAAATATTGCTAGTACGATGCCAATGCCAAGCGGTAGCAAAAATGAAAATGGTATGAGACTAAATGCTTGTTTAAGCTTGCCGGCTAAAATAAGTTTTGGCACCTGACCAGTAACAAGTTTGATGGTGTAGAGAAGTTCATCGTAAATACCAAACAAAAAAGCAATAGTACCGCCCGATACTCCCGGAATTAAATCGGCTATTCCCATAGTGAGTCCGGTAATAAACAGGCGAATTTTGCGTTTTTCGGGTGCTGGCTGAGTAAAGGGAGAGGATTTTGTCATACTCTACAGTATACGTGCGACGGAAGGGTAAGGTAAATAGATTTTGTATAGAATATTAGTAGGTTACTGGTTTGAATCAGCTTTTCTATGCCCGCAACCACCCCAGCAGCAGGGTCGGCGCATGCCAGCGTTTAGTTCACTGCCCATTCGTTCAATGCGGCGCGTTCTGGTTTGAGGGCGTTTAGCCGATTCGATCCAACAAATCCACTCGTTACGGGCTAGCGGTGTAAGGTTTTGCCAAATTTTTTCGTGACTTTGAGAGGCTAGCGCAATACGCATATCGGAGGGTAGTGTGTGCACCACACCGTTTTTAAGAGTTTTGGGTGAAGATAAATCTTTCATTAACCACAACTATATCACGGCCTTGTGTAATATACTAAGGCAATGAATAACACAGAGTGGGAAGCGTTGGTTGAACGAGTCGGGGTAGTGGCTGCGTGCGTGGTAGAAAAAGACGGCAGGTACTTAGTTGTACAAGAAAGCCCAGACGGAAGAAAGGTGTGGAACGTACCTGCGGGCCATGTAGACAAAGGCGAAACACTTGAGGAGGCTGCGGTTCGCGAGACAAAAGAAGAGACAGGATATGACGTGCGCTTAATTAAACAAATAGCACTGTACCACGAATCGGCTACAAAATCGGTTAAACACGTATACGAGGCGGTAGTTATTGGCGGTAGGGCTAAACCGCAAGAAGGTGAAATTATAGACGTTGCATGGTTAACCTACAGTGAGCTGGCAGATATAGAGCGCTGCGGTGATTTTAGGCGGCCATGGGTTTGGGATGTTATCTCGCGTCATCATGCAGCTTTACACTCTAATGCCTAAAAGCGTGGTGTCGGCTTAGTATTTTGTTATAGTAACAGTATGAGTATTGCTGGTTTTTTTCGTGCCACTAAACTAACATTGGTTGAAAAAATACCTGAGAATAGCGACGTGGTAACATTTTACTTTGCACCGGCTCGTCCCCTACGACATCGCGCTGGGCAGCACGGATTGTTTATGCTGCCACATCTTCAGGGCGCGCGGGTGTTTTCGCTCGCCTCGGCACCCAGCGAAAAATATGTTGCTATTAGTACGCATATACGGGCAGGCAGCGTTTATAAACAACATTTGGCCGCTATGCGCAAGGGTGATACACTTACGCTGCTTGGCCCCACGCTTAATTTTACGTTTATGCCGCAAGTGTCGCGTTATGTGTTTGTTGCTCAAGGTATTGGAATAACGCCGTTCCGCTCTATGCTACTTGAGGCTGAGGCACAAAATATGCAAATTGAAACTACGTTGATTCACGTTAGTAGCGGAGCGCATTTGTTTCGCCGCGAGACCGAAACAGCTGCCACACACGCCTACTACTCGTCTACATCTAAAGAGCTTACAAAGCAGCTTTTAAAACTGCCTAAAAGCTATGAGGTTCAGTACTATTTATCTGGCAGCCCGGTGTTTATACGTGCTGCCAAACAAACGCTTATTGATAGTGGAGTAAGTCGTCGCTGCATAAAAACCGATGGATTTCATGGGTATTAACAAGGCGTTACTTTTTTAAAAAGCTAATAAGCGCATCGTTAAATTCATCAGTATGGCTAACGTTTATGCCGTGTGGGCCGCCAGCAAGCAGCCGTAGTTCGCTGTGAGTAATTGCTTGGTGTGTGCGTGCACCAGAGCCTTCAAACGGCACGATTCCGTCAGCGTCGCCATGGATTACCAGCGTGGGAACGGTAATTTTCTGTAAATCATCGCGAAAATCGCTTATACCGAATGATTGCATCGCCTCAAGAGCTGCCACTTTATCGGCTTTTTTACACAAAGAAATAGCCGCTTGGCGCTCATTTTCGCTTACTAAAATGTTTCCATCCGCATTGGCCGAAAAGAATTCTTTAGTAAATTGATCAAAGAAAGCATCTGAATCGGCTGTTAATTGCGCAGTCATTTCAGCTGCTTTTGATTTTTCAAGTGGACCTTCTGGATTGTTTGGTAGATTCATCATCATTGGCGGTATTGCGGCTGCAAATACTACGCTATGAATGCGCTCTTCGCCATACTTTGCAATATAGCGCGCTACCTCACCGCCACCCATTGAAAAGCCAACTAGGGTTACATTGTTAAGATCAAGCTCTTTAAGTAAGCCATGCAAATCTTCGGCCAGTGTGTCGTAATCGTAGCCAGTTTTTGGCTTATCGCTATCGCCAAATCCACGCCGGTCGTAGGTGATGGTTCTAAACCCGGCACGTTGCAGAGCGGAGGTTTGAAGTTTCCACGATTCGCCCGAGAGCGGCCAGCCATGAATTAATACAACTGGCCGTCCGTCGCTGCGGCTATCATTAATATGTATTTTTACATCTTTAAGCCCTAATAGTCGATCATTTACAATTAGCTCTGCCATAATGCCTCCGATCATTACTTAGTGTAATTTAATTGTAGTTTATATATGGCGCACTGACTGTAAGTAATATTACGCCGTAGCTAACGGCACCCTGTGGATATTCGCTCGGCTATAACAAAATATGTAATAAATCCCACGTTGTTATTATGCAAGGCTTTATATACTAAAAAAATAAACGAGAGGAGGATACTATGGGAGAGACTCAAACACTTGATGGTGTGCGTGTAGCACTGGTGGCAACTGATGGATTTGAAGATTCAGAGTTAACGCGTCCACTTGAAGCCGTTGAAGCCGCAGGCGGTGATGTGCTAGTTATCTCTGATAAATCTGGTGAAATTGTAGGAAAAAACGGTACCGCCGTGGAGGTTGAGGCGCTATTTGATTCTGTTTCGCCCGGTGATTTTCACGCGTTACTACTTCCTGGTGGCGTACAAAACCCAGACGCCCTGCGTATGAACGAGCAGGCAATTGAATTTATAAAAACCTTTTTTACCGACAAAAAACCGGTGGCTGCGATTTGTCATGCGCCTTGGTTATTAGCTGAAGCCGATGTACTTGAGGGAAGGACTATCACCTCGTGGCGAAGCATAAAAACCGATGTGATTAACGCTGGCGCTCATTGGGTAGATGAGCCGGTAGTAGTAGATGATCTGTTAGTTACGAGCCGTAAGCCAGATGACTTAAGTGACTTTTGCGACTCGATGGTAGAGGTTTTTGGGTCGCAAACACAGTAACGCCTACATGCCAAAACGTCGCCACATTTCAACCACGCAACGGCGCAACATTATTATTGCAATTGTTAGTGCTGTGGTAGCAATTATTGTTATATGGGGAACACTACTTATGAATACTGCATCATCAGGTACGCCACTTACCTACCGCACTAGCGGCGTAACAATTTCGTGGTTGCCCGAATCTGTTTCGCGCTGGAATAATCAGATTAAGCAATATGCCCAAAGCTATAACGTAGATGCGAACCTTGTGGCTATTCTTATGACGCTGGAATCGGGTGGTTACTCGCGCGCCGACAGTGGAGTGGCAAGAGGTTTGATGCAGGTAACAGACTATACGGGTGGCGACATTGCAAGCAAATACCTTAACCAGCCGGTAGTAGAATTTGACTTATTTAAGCCAGAGACCAGCATAGAGTTTGGAACTGCTTACATTAGATACCTTCGAGACACGCTGTGTGTGCCGCAAGAGTCGTTGTCGATTAACGAATGCGTAGAGTTAATTGCGGCAGGCTACAATGGCGGTCCGGGTGCGGCAGGAGCGCTGTATCGTGGCGAAGGGTTAAAGAGTGTTGAAACTTTAAGCTATAGCCGTGACGCGATGAATATGTGGCGAGAACGAAATGCAGGAGAGAGTGTAACGTATACCCGCTGGTTTGACCGCGGTGGACGTTCGCTTGTTTTGGCGGCGCGTGATGAAGAAATGCAGTAAAAAAACACCCCGCTAGTGACACATCCTAGTACTCGCACCGCAGGCGATTTACAAGGAGACATTAGCGACACCACTGGGGGTGCGAGGTGTTCCTGAAGATCAACCCATGGGAATACATAAAGGTCTCGAGCGGGGAACTAGTGGGAAACCGTGTAGCTGAACTTGAACGTGACGCTGTCGTAGGTGTGCGGGTCGTACTTCTCCGGCTCCCACTTGGTGATGGTGATGGCGGTCTTGTCGAGCTTGAGCGGCAGCGCAGCAGTGCTAAGGCGCTTGATGATCTCGTGCTTGAGCGGCGGCAGCATGTCCCTCTCGAAACGCGACCGCTTGATGCCCTTGGGCACGTGGTGGTAGGTGAAGAGAACTTCGAACTTGCCATCGGTACGTACGTTGTTGATGCTGCGGCGAAGGCTCTTGGTGCGATCAGCCACACGAATGGCGATGATGGGCACGTGCGTGTCCCGCCATACCGTGAACGACTGGGCGCGCTTATTTCTGCTGTTCGGCGACAGCAGGTCTTTCATGTCACGAGCACGCATGGTTTCTCCTAGAATAGGGGCAACATAGGTTGCCGATGTACACTGCCCTAAAATAAGGTGCAGATGATATATTTATAACATAAAAATACGTAAAATACAATAGACTATAAATTAAGCAAAAAGCCCCGTATCTCCAAAGAGAGCCATGCGGGGCTTAATGCTCTCAATTTGGCGGTGCGGGGTGTAGTTGCTGGCTACGAGTAGCTAGCTGGTTACTTCAATCAGGTTTTTGCTGTGCAGGCTGAACATGTTGCTGCCATCGTCGATTACCTCAAGTGTGACTAGAGTCAACCGAACTGGCTTACCCGCAATTACCTTGTTGATGTAGTGTACAAGGCGAACTTTCAGTCGATCCTGAAAACGCTGCTCGCTAACTACTGCGGGGTCTACTTTGGTATCAATCGGTCCAAAGTAAAGTTGGGCACTTGGATTGATGGGCGGATCTTTTTCGCCAATGTTGTACGGCGTCACGTTGGTGGCCGACAGCAAGGCAAAGCGCTTAATCTCGTCGCCCCTGCGCTGCATAAACGCGTCAATCTCATCGTCAATCTTTTGAAGGGTGATGTTCACGGCAATTCCTATTTACTACAAGAGCAATTTGCTCTGACTGAGTGAAGCAATTATTTATATTATAGCATAAATATAAAAAAAGTCCATACAGTGATTCTAATAGTGGTATTAGTGTTAAACTTAGTAGAGTATGAACGAAATTATCTGTCCACATTGTAAAAAAGCATTTAAAGTAGATGAGTCTGGGTTTGCGGATATTTTAAAGCAGGTACGTGACGAGGAATTTAGTAGGGAATTGCATGAGCGTGTGGCGCTTTTAGAGCGCGAAAAGCATAGCGCGGTTGAACTTGCAGCCGAGAAAACGCGCGGCGAATTGGCGGCAGATATTGCAAAACGTGACGCCGAAATTGCCGATCTTACTGCGCGAGCAACCGCTAAAATTAATGCGCTCGAAGCCCAGGCTCGCTTAAACACGGCTCAACTAAGTGCCCAAAAAGACGCCGAGTTAGCTGAATTAAAGGCCAGGCTACAATCTATTGAGAGCGAAAAGCAATTGGCGCTTTCGGAAGCGGTATATAAGGTGGAAAAAGAGCGCGACGAACTGGCGGGCGAGTTAAAGAATAAAGAGGCGGAGAAGCAGCTAGCCGAGGCATCGCTCCGGCGTGAGTTTGAAAATGAACTTAAAACTAAAGAAGAAATGATTGCCTACTATAAAGATATGAAGGCAAAACTTTCTACTAAAATGGTGGGCGAAACACTCGAACAGCACTGCGAAATTGAGTTTAATAAACTGCGCTCAACTGCTTTTATGGGTGCCTATTTTGAAAAGGACAACGATGCGCGATCGGGAAGTAAAGGCGATTATATTTATCGTGAAACCGATGAACAGGATAATGAAATAATTTCAATTATGTTCGAGATGAAAAACGAAGGCGACGAAACGGCGACTAAAAAACGAAACGAAGATTTTCTAAAAGAGTTAGATAAAGATCGTAACGAAAAAAGATGCGAATATGCTATTTTGGTAACGTTACTAGAATCTGATAATGAGCTTTATAATTCTGGTATTGTTGATGTGGCACATAAATATCCAAAAATGTATGTAATTCGTCCCCAATTTTTCATTCCAATGATTACTTTACTACGGAACGCTGCTATGAATTCTATGAAATATAAGGGCGAACTGGCGTTGGTTAAGGCGCAAAATATTGACGTAACTAATTTTGAAGAACAACTAAACGATTTTCGCGATTCTTTTGGGCGAAATTATCGGTTGGCATCGGATAAATTTAAGGTGGCGGTTGATAGTATTGATAAATCAATTGCGCAGCTACAAAAAACTAAAGAGGCTTTGTTGTCATCTGAGAATAATTTGCGAATTGCCAATAACAAAGCCGACGAACTTTCTGTTAAAAAACTGACTCGCAACAACCCAACTATGACGGCAAAATTTGAAGAGCAAAATAATACCTAAAAGCTAGAGTTAACTAGATTAGACCGATGTCGGCTCTGGGGAATTTGCAGGTGTTTTTACGCGCTGCGAGTGTCGGAAGAGATGAGGAAACGGCAGCATGTTGCGGCGCATGGTAAGTTGCTTATGCAGCGGCTGACCAATCAGGCTACCAAACGAGGCGCCGGCGGCAATGGCTAACGCAATAGCAACAGCGTTAAAAAGAGTGCCTAATCCACGGAAAAAGAATGGGTCTCCTGGTGGATAATTAATAAGTTGCATGAGTCCGTTGTAAAGGGCTAACCCAGGAACGAGCGGTAGAATTCCGGCGGCAATCATTCCGGCTGATGGCGTACGCCACCAACGCGAGAGAAGTGAGGCGACGAGTCCGACAAAAATTGCTGCAACACCGCTGGCTGGTATGGCGGCAATTTCGTATTCACGCACGTTAAACGATATAGCTAGTCCACCGGCTGCAATTAATCCAGCCCATAATACAGCTCTAAAGTGTGTATGCGTAAAAATGGCATACGCTACAGCAAGCACTGCGGCACCAAGTAGTTGCATATTAAGGGTGCCAGCAAGCAGCGGATCTGGCGATACGGCAATACCATAGCCAAGCTTGCGTGCCGAGTAGAGACCAATCAAAATACCAATTACAATACCGACCGTTAGCATGGCGACTTTTAATATTCGTGCTGTGGCAGTTAGGTAATACTCATCAATGGCATCTTGAATAGCACTTACAATAGTGAGGCCGGCAACTAACATAATAATTCCACCCACTACAATAAGTGTTGGATTCATGCCGCTAAAGAAATCGACGCCTTGATTACCCAAAAATGCCACTAATGCAGCTAAAATTGTAGCGGAGGCGGCAGCAGCAATCTGGCGAAAAAAAGTTGGAATGGCACGTTTAATAAGCAGCGCTAACACGCGGTCGATAACAATACCAATTAGAAAAGTTGTAAGAATGGCGCGCCAGTCGCGGGTGAACATAATGGCAACGCCGGCAGCCACACTGGCGTTTGCAATCATAACAACCCACCACGGGTAAGTGCTAGGCTTTTTAATAATTGCATCAAGTTCAATCTCGGCATGATCGAGGGTAAGTCGACCCTCTTTAATGTGACGGATAAGGCGCTGTAGGGCTTGAATCGTCATATTATTAGTGTCGCGAGCCACTACCGAACGAATAAGTGTGAGCGGTTCTTTGTCGATGCCACGGAGCTGCGAAAACATAATAAGGTTTGAGCTGATGTCTACATGCACGCGTCGGGTGCAGTAGGTTTCGGTAATGTCGAGTGCCATAGCAACTACCGAGTTGGCTGATACTCCCATGGCGAGTAGTAATTCGGAGGTGGTCATTGCAAAGCGAATCGCACGAAGATTTGGCGTAAGATTTTCGCCGAATTTTTCAAATTGGGGGTATGCCGAGGCAACATCGGGGCTGCTAGCGTCGGTGTGTGGTCGCAGTCGGGGCCACCATTTCATAAATTACGTCCTGTTTGTGTTAGATAGCCTTACTATTAGTATAGCAAAAATAAGTTTAAATAAGTGCTGCAAGAGTTGTTATGCCGAGGTCTGGCGCGTCACGTAAAAATGTGTGACGCGCCAGACAGCTCGGCGAGGGCTTGGTGTTACGACATGGGTTATGGAAGCCGCATGTAGGCATTCTGGTCGATGAGCGACTTAAGCTCCTCGAGCTGATCCTTCAGGCGCCAGCCATCTTTGATGTGGTGCAGGTTGTGCAGGTCTTTCGTGTCGTCTTCTCCTCTCACGTTGATGGTGACGGTGTAGTTGTTCCATCCGAACAGACGAGAGAAAAACCCGTGCTTTACATCGACGTAGTCGAGATTGGAGATGAAGTAGGTTTTTGGCCGCTTAATGAGGAGCCACCGCAGGCTTTGGGCTTTGTCGAGGTAGATTCGAGTCGAATCGTATCCCAGCCTCCAGCCGCGATAGTTAATCTGTGTGCGGCGGATAGCGAGCCCACACACGACGCCACCAATCAGACCAACCCAGATGCCAAATGCGCTACCGGATTGATCGCCTTCGGTAAACACTGCCGACCAAAAGCTCAGCAAAAAGATGAGCGCAAACGTGGCTGCCACAACCCCCCAGCCAACCACGCGCTTCAGAAACGAGAAAATGAACTTGTTCTCGCGGTACTGGTAGGCGCGCGGTTCGGTTGAGGGCAACGATGGATCTTGCGGGTGATACGGCGACCAGCGCGAGTTTGCGACTCGGTGCTGGTGTTGTGTCGAGCTCATGCGCGACGTCTCCTCGTACGAGGCTTGGTTGTCGCGAAGGGTTGGAATCGGCTCGGTGCGCTGAGAATCACTGCTGCGCTCATACCAGGCACCGTTCACAAAAACCGCATCGGTTTCTAGAGCGCTAGCGTGCGACTGAGGCTGGACAGACTGAACGCGTGGCTCAGCCTGCTCGGCGGCCGGTGTGCTAGCCGATCTGCTAGAATCGACCGGCTCAGGCTTTGTTTCGGTTTGCTCGCGCATGTGGCGGTAGATATTTTTAACATCGTCAAAGTATCCCATGATACTCACACTCCTTGTGTGGTGCAAAAAAGGTTCAAACTGCATAGGTCGTAACGTCTACAATCCCTACGCTATATTAAACTGCTAATTTGTATATTTGTAAAACATAAGCCTAAATATTAGATACTATCTGTACTGTTGTGCATACTACATATGTATAAGAGGTGAGGTAAAAAGTTGTATTGTGCCTATGGTGAGCAGTGTGTTTAAATTTAAACATTACTAACAAGGAGAGTTATGAAGCAGTGGTATAAAGTAGTAACAGCCGGTGCCGTGGCCAGTTTACTGGTGGCATTAGTAGCACCAGGTGTGAACGCAGCAGAACGAGTTTTAGAAGCTGAAAATATGTACCGCGACTATGGGTCGCAAAGTGTTTATAATGACAGGACTGCCTCTGGTGGTAAAAAACGTATTCTATGGACAAATGGTGGAGCATGGGGATATCTTCAGGCCTCAGCAGATTTTACTACGATAGAATTTCGTGCCAAAGGTGATCACTGGGGATCGGCCTATCCACGTGTTGATGTGTGGGTAGATAGTAAATACGTTTCAAGCGTTAATCTTGATAGTCAATCTTGGAAAACCTACTCTGTAAAGGGCGACTGGAGCAAGGGTAGTCATACTGTATATTTTGAGTATCGCAACGACTACAAGCAGCGTAATGTTCACCTAGACTCAGCGGTCGCTGCTGGTATGGTAGCTCCTGAGGTACCGACTCCAGCTCCAACACCCGAGCCTACGCCAGCACCAGTTACAAACACCGGGGGAACGGGTGGCGCAAAAGCAGATCAAACCTTCCAAACCTATTCCAATGGAACGTATACGTCTCGTTACCATCTTTATGCAGCTGGCTTGGACTGGTCGAAACCAGTGGGTGCCTTAATTTACGCTGATGGTTCGGGTGAGTATGGACTAAAAAATCCATCGAGTAACTATTTGCTCTCAGGTGCAGATGGGTTGATTGCGGTAGCTAAACGTAACAATATGATCCTTCTTACGCCGTTTGCTCCTAATACGGCATGTTCAGACGGCGACGGGTCTTGTTGGTATTTAGGCGATCCAGTTGGCTATACCAAGTGGGCCGAATCACTCGTAACTAATATTTATGGCAAATATCCAATCGACACTAACCGCGTAGCCTTTGGTGGTTACTCATCGGGGGCGCAATTAGCTACCGAGTACTGGACACCATCTGGTGCTGCTCAGCGAACTATGACCGATGGCGTGGTGGTTGCAATTTCATACGGTGGTGCTCCACTTATGACACAAACCAGCACGGGTGCAGACTTTAAGTCTAAGGTTCACTTTAACTGGAACACTGGCGACAAGGACGAGGCCTACACGCGAACAGACAAGTATGGAGTTCAAGCTGGTTATAACGCGTATACAAATTCTGGGTACGCAACCTCGCTCGATTTAATTCCTGGGCTTGGGCATGATCGCTGGGGGCACTTTGGGCCTGTGATGGAAGCGCAAATTAAAAAGCATATTCAGTAGTTTAAGCATCTACATGTAAAGCAAAAAAAGGTGTAATGCCTTTTTTTGCTTTTTAGGTGGCCGTAAGTGCAATATAGATCAGAACGTTGGTTACAACGGCGCCAGTAATAAGATTAAGCCAAATGAATTGCCGCCAACCGCGATTTGCTCGACCAGATTCTTTATCGGAGAGTGACACATAGGGCCAAGCCATTGCAATGTAGAGCAGGCCGCAGGCAGCAACAATTAGCGCTAGTCCACCGGCATAAATTAACAGACCAACAGCACCCACGTAGCAAAGCACCACAAATTTCATCGTAGCGCTTGCCCCAAGTACAGTAGCTATTGAGGCAAGATTGCCAGCGCGGTCGGGAACAATATCTTGTACGGCACCAAACGCATGCGAGGCCATTCCCCACAAAAAGAATGCAGCGATAAACGGCCAGTAGTGTAGCAGCGCCGCATCGGTAAGGAGTAGTCCATAAATTAGGGGGCCGACAAAATGGAGACTTGAGGTGATAGAATCAAGAAACGGAATTTCTTTAAACCGTAAACCTTTTAGGCTGTAGGCAACTACAAAAAACAATAGTATCGCCAGCCAAACGTTAGCCGAGACCGAACCTTGCAGAGATAGCCACGCCACAAACGGTAGCGGCACGAGTAGTGATGCGGTGAGTATGGCATGGTGATAAGAGGTGTCGCTTAATGCACCCTCAATGCTACCTTTTCTAGGATTGCGAAGGTCTGATTCGTAATCGAATACGTCGTTCACGCCATACATAAGTAAATTATAGGCAACAAGAAAAAAGAGGCTTCCTACAACAAGTACCGCCAGGTTTGTTCCGCCACTTACTAAGTAGGCGGCTGCAAACGGAAAAGCGGTGTTAATCCACGAGATTGGTCGCGAGGTAAAAAAAAGTGTTTTAGGTAGAGTGGTTAATTTCATGATTCTCCTTTGTTGGTTTTGACGTAAAAGTATGCCAGAGTCCACCGGCAAGCAATAGGGCGATAATTGTATAGAAAAAATCTTCAACCGGAGCGCGCCAAGCGTAAAGCCCCAAAATATGCTCGGGGGTGTAGCGGACAATATCGAGACTGATGATAAGAGAATCGAACACTAGCGTAAGAAATAGTAGGCCAACGAGCGGTAGTAAGAGGTGACTTGGTGAAGTAAAGGCACGACGTAGCGGACGTGCAAGTAACGCAACTACAAAGGCGCTAAAAACTAGATTCAGCGTTAGGTAGGTTAACGATTCCATCGCTGCCCCCCTAGAAAACTTAGCAGACTTACATACGAAAGAAGCAGTAGAAAGAATAATTCTTCAAGTGGAAATTCTGGGCCCAGTACAATGCCACTTAAGTACGCCGAGTCGCCTTTGTAAAAAATATTAAAGCCTATCCCCAAAATATCCCATACAACAAACACGCTAATCATTATTGCAAGTACAAGTACGGTGCGTTTTGGCTTAAAGAATAACGCCAATTTATAACGTTTATCGAGTACCGTAAGACCAGCAATCGAAAATATTAAACCTGCAAGATATAGCCAGCTCATTAAAGTAATGCCTCCCAATTTGGCTCTATTCGCGAGAGCACAAGTTCAGCGCTAATAAGACACATCGGCAATCCAATGCCAGGTACCGTATTAGCGCCTACATAGTATAAGTTACTTACCTTTTTGCTGCGGTTTGGCGTGCGGAAAAAGGCACTTTGTGAGAGTATGTGCGACGAACCAAGCATGGAAGCATTATGGCTGTAAAACTTTGTTATAAAGTCGTGGGGGCCAAACACGGTTTGGCTGACAATTTTTTCGTTAATAGATTCTATGCTGCACATTGTGGCAAATTGGTCTATATATTGTGCTACCAGCGTATTTTGTTCTGCTTTGGTAGGAGTTTTTCCACTCGGTAGAGGTACTAATA
>Ga0194110_10000198_pt1 | contig 74614 bp, 70 predicted proteins | sample TA2Kig1200mmetaG_FD_146192 | JGI IMG/M metagenome (GOLD analysis project Ga0194110, IMG submission 146192) | Freshwater microbial communities from Lake Tanganyika, Tanzania - TA2015032 Kigoma Deep Cast 1200m | ecosystem: Environmental > Aquatic > Freshwater > Lake | place: Tanzania: Lake...
TAACGTGGCCGCGGATGAGCAGCGCTCCGCGGCGGAAAATTTATTTGACGACGCGGAGTGTCTGCTCCAGCCGCTTGTTCGCCCGCCTGCGGGCGGACAGGCGGATGCCCGATCCGCGGCCACGTTCACCCGACCGCAGGGCGGGTGAACAATGTTTAGACTGATCTGCCTAATTCTGGAAATGCAGAAAGCTGCTTTCTGTATAAGACAATTTCACATTCACACTCACAGACCAGCCAATTAATTATTTATATACAACTTATAAATATTAACAATGATGTAAACCGACCGGCTTATACAGATCAGTCTAAACCGGCAACAAACAGGTCAACAGGGCTTTTTACTCCATGACCGCCCTTGTTTAAAACATGCGTATAAATCATCGTGGTGCTTACATCTTTATGACCCATCAATTCCTGAATGGTTCGAATATCATACCCAGCCTCGAGTAAATGAGTCGCAAAAGAGTGCCTGAACGTATGACAGCCGGCATGTTTGAGAATGCCCGCCCTGCCAACAGCTTCTTTTACTGCACGTTGAATAATTGTTTCGTGCATGTGATGCCGCCCTTCTTCACCGGTCTGCGTGTTCTTCCATCGGTGCTCCTGGGGAAAAACCCACTGCCATCGCCATTCGGCAGGAGCGTTGGGATACTTGCGATCCAATGCTCCTGGCAGAAGTACACGTCCCCAACCTTCAGCAATATCTTTATCGTGAAGGCTTTTGACCTTTTTCAGATGTTCGGCGAGAGGCTTTTTCAGGGATTCCGGCAACATCGTGATCCGGTCTTTTGCCCCCTTGCCATCGCGAACCAGAATTTCATTGCGGGAGAAATCAATATCCTGCACACGCAATCGCAGACACTCCATCAGCCTCAACCCCGCACCATACATGAGTGATGCCATTAACCATTTGTCGCCTGAAAGTTGGGCAAGAAGAGCTTTCACCTCCTCACGAGTCAGCACAACCGGTAACCGGACAGGTTTTCGGGCACGGATAACGTCTCCAGGATCACCTATTTCTTTGCCTATCACATGCCGGTAAAGAAATAACAGTGCGCTCAATGCCTGATTCTGCGTCGATGCGCTGACCTTTTCCTTCACGGCGAGATGCGTCAGAAAAGCATTGATCTCCGGTTCACTCATATCCTTCGGATGCCTCAGCTTGTGGAAATGGACAAAACGCCTGACCCAGGTACAGTAGGTATCTTCTGTTCTCTTGCTGTAGTGACGGACACGCATGGCTTCCCGAAATAACTCCAATAATTTCGGGCTGTGTTGCAATGGCTGAGCATGTAGAGCCGACGGTAACACTGTATGAGAATCAGCAACCATTTCCATGTTTTCCCATGCTTGCTTCTGCCGCAATAATCGCTTACAGCAAATATAGCGAAACAACATCAAGTCATCAACATATTACCGAATAAAGGAAGGATAAAATACACCACAGGACACCTGCGTTAAAGCAGCTCACGATTCCTGCATGGAAAGTCCTGTTTTTGAAGGTTCCTGAAACTGCACTATCTTGAGTAACACTATTTCAGGGCACCTTCCTGCCTGACCCATTGAGGAATAACCGTTATCGCCCCACTCCATGCGCGAACTGCTGCTTGTCAATATTACCGGCCCTGACAAACCGGGGCTTACTGCGAAAATTACCGCGATCCTTGCCATCTATGATATTCCGGTGCTCGATATCGGCCAGGCGGTGATTCATAATCATCTGAGTCTCGGCATGCTGATCGAGGTTCCCAAGGAGTCGGCTTCGTCGCCGGTGCTGAAGGAGCTGCTGTTCTGCGCCCATACGCTCGGCATCCAGATCAGTTTCACTCCTGTATCGGACGATGAGTATGACCGGTGGGTGGGCGAGCAGGGCAAGCACCGCTATCTCTTGACGCTGCTGTCGCGGAAAATCACGGCGGAACAGCTTGAACGGGTTTCGTCGATCGTTGCGGCGCACCATCTGAACATTGACGATATCAGCCGTCTTTCAGGGCGCATTCCGCTCGAAAACGGCGATAACGACAACCATACGAGAGCCTGCGTTGAGTTTTCGGTACGGGGTACCCTGCTGGATGAGGCGCTGTTCCGGGAGCAGCTTCTGGCCATTACCGACAGTCTCGGCATCGATATCGCGTTTCAGGAGGATAATATTTTCCGGCGGAACCGGCGGATGGTGGTGTTCGATATGGATTCGACGCTGATAACTTCGGAGGTGATCGATGAACTTGCTCTTGAAGCGGGGGTTGGCAAAGAGGTTGCGGCCATCACCGAACAGGCGATGCGGGGGGAACTGGAATTCAACGAGAGCCTGCAGCGGCGGGTGGCTCAGCTTAAAGGCCTTGACGAACATCTAATGGAAACAATTGCCGCGCGGCTGCAGCTGACCGAAGGAGCCGAACGGCTGTTCGGTAACCTGAAACGGCTCGGCTTCAAGACTGCGATTCTCTCGGGCGGGTTCACCTATTTCGGCCATTACCTGCAGAAGAAGCTTTCGATTGATTACGTGTACGCCAACACCCTCGAAATCGAGAACGGAAAACTGACGGGCAGGGTGCTCGGCAAAGTTGTGGACGGCGCGAGAAAAGCCGAACTGCTCGGCATCCTTGCCGAAAAGGAGAATATCCGCCTCGAACAGACCGTTGCAGTGGGAGACGGGGCAAACGACCTGCCGATGCTCGGCAAGGCGGGACTCGGCATTGCCTTCAGGGCCAAGCCCATCGTGCGCGAACGGGCCAAACAGGCGATCTCGACCCTCGGCCTCGACGCCATCCTCTACCTGATGGGGTTCAGGGATCGCGACGAGCTGGCAGAGTAGGGGCTCCTGTCGCATCTTTCTCTATCAACGTGCACGTGGGTACAACGGAGCAATTCAGGCGCGTGATAACCGGCAACTCCGCTTATCATCGATGCAGAGCCACACCCGACAGGACAACCTTGCTGTCGCCACAGCACTGTGCGCCATTGCCGTTTGCCAGGAAACGATGGGAATGCTTCTCTCGTTACTCCCGTCTTGTGGCAGTAAAGGTGCTGTAGAGCGGCAGAAACCTGATCTTTTGCTCAGGGAGGTCTGCATACGGGCGGTCGGAAAAGACAAACGCTTTGCCACACTCCGGGTACGTGGCAAGAAAGAGATGAAGACTCCTCAAACTGCCTGCAACTCCGCTTTTCACCTCGACAGGATGGATCCTGCCGTTCAGAACCGCCAGATAATCAACTTCCGCTGAACTGCTTTTAGCCTGTCTGTCCCAGTAATAAAGGTCACCCTGCTGGGATACCATCATCTCCTGTCCGACAAACTGCTCGGCCATTGCTCCCCGGTAGATGGCGAGAAGGTCGTTTCTTGCATACTCGATATCACTGGACATACCGGACAAATGACGCATCAATCCGATATCGAGCACAAGCGCCTTGAATAATTTTGCCGAGGCTGTAGCTCCCAATGGAAGCCCCGAAGGATCAACCGACGGGATTCTTCGGGCTACCTGGGCCAGGCATAATGCATCAAATGCCTTTTTCAGCGTCGGGTTGCTGTATCCCTCGCCAAGACGTGCATATTTGATCTGTTTTCCGATATGCTGCGACAGGGAGATAAAGACGGCGTCGAGACAGAAGCGGTCAACCCTCGGCGTATATTTGGCAAAGTCCATCCTGAATGACTCTGCAATTTCTTTTTGTACGTCAAAGGCATCGCGCAGTGAGTTTTTCTCAAGGTACGCATTGACGGCCGCAGGCATTCCCCCGATAAAGAAATAGCGCTTCAGTTCCTCGCGCAGCAGGTCATGCACGACAGGCGATATGTCAGCAGGATTGCCGAGAACTGCAGCCACCGCAGGGGCGTTGCCGATTGCCTCCAGATATTCGGCAAAACAGAGCGGATAGAGCGTGAGAAACTGAACCCTGCCAACGGGAAAGGCGTTCTCATCAAGCGCGAATTCAAGGAGCGACCCGGCGGCAACAACATGCAGTTCCGGCATCTCTTCATAAAAATAGCGCAGGGCGGTTATAGCCCGGGGGCATGCCTGAATTTCGTCAAAAAAGAGCAGGGTTTTGCCGGGAGTGATTTTTTGCTGCAGGATGACCTCAAGATCCGAGATGATGCGCGAGGTCTTGAGATCGCCGTCGAAAACCCTGCATATGGACTGATTCCGCTCAAAATCCACAAGAGCAAGCGATTCAAATCGCTTGTTTCCGAACTCTTTGAGCGACCAGGTTTTACCGACCTGACGCGCTCCCCGCAGGATGAGGGGCTTGCGACGTGTCCCTTCCTGCCAGAGCCGCAGATCGTTCTCGATAAATCGAAGCATGGGTGCTGGTTATGATGAGGAAAACAAGCTATTTTAATTATAAGGTGTATTTTATATAGCATTGATTTAAATATACAAGGCTTTTTATGTTTTCGTGCGATAGAAAACCTCTCCACAGCTATTTTCGCAGGAAAGCCTTTGCGGAAATTGTTGCCGGTTATGAATCGGCTCGTTGACCGGAAATACCGGCAAAGAGAAACCGGGGTAAGGCGCTTAATCGACGTACTCGACAAACCTTTCGAAATCCTCGCTGGGGGGAAGGATGATGGCTCCGGAGGATTTATACCTGAAAGGGTATAAATTTATTGTTTTTACTTGTTGTTATACCCGAAAAGGTATAGATTAGCTATAAACCATACACGGTATACCCGATCAGGTACAACAGGAATCATGAAGGATATCGCTGAATTTGTCCGCGACAGGCGAAAAGCCCTGGGCATGACCCAGCCGGAACTGGCAGAAAAGGCCGGTACGGGTCTTCGTTTTATCCGTGATCTTGAACAGGGAAAAAAAACATTGCGGATGGACAAGGTGAACCAGGTGCTTGCCCTGTTCGGGTTTGTACTTGCGCCTGTCAGGCCGGAGAGGGAGGCATAGCGTATGCAAAAAGCCGAAATACGGTACCTTGACCGAACTGCGGGCTGGTTGATTCAGGATGAAGAGGGCTATCATTTTCTGTATGATCAGCCATACCTGGATTCGAAGGAAGCCAGACCGGTAAGTCTGACGCTCCCGTTGCGGGCTGCTGCATATTCGAGCAGAACCATGTTTCCTTTTTTTGACGGATTGATACCCGAAGGGTGGCTGCTTGCCGTTGCCGAAAGGAACTGGAAGCTCGATCCGCGGGATCGTATGGGCCTCTTGCTGAACTGCTGCAGGGATTGCATCGGGGCGGTGAGTGTACATCCTGTAATCATGGAGTGAGCCGATGGATCGTCGCTGTCTTTATTGCTATGAGCCTCTGGCCTCCGGAGAGGGTGATTTCCATCGGAAGTGCAGCCGGAAAATGTTCGGAACGCCTCTCCCTCCAGAGTTACCCTATGATGAAAACCAGCTCGACGAGCTCGCTCTGGAGGTCATCCGGAGCCAGACCGCCATTACCGGAGTGCAGCCGAAACTGTCGCTGCATCTGGAACCGGCCGGAAAGGCTCATGCTCCACAGCGATTCACCATTGTCGGCCTGTGGGGAGGGTACATACTCAAACCCCCTTCGCAGCGATTCCGGCAGTTGCCGGAAATAGAGGACCTGACGATGCGCATGGCTGAAGCGGCGCGTATCGATACGGTTCCGCACACCCTGATTCGCATGCGGTCGGGAGCCCTTGCATACGTGACGCGCCGTATTGATCGTACAGGGAAAGGCAAGCTGCACATGGAGGATATGTGCCAGATCACCGGACGTCTCACGGAGAATAAATATCACGGTTCATATGAACAGATAGCGAAAGCCATACATCGTTACTCTGCAAATCCGGGTCTCGATGTCATCAATTTTTTTGAGGTGGTGCTGTTCTGCTTTCTTTCCGGAAATGCGGATATGCATCTGAAGAATTTTTCACTGATCGATATCGAAGCAAAAGGTGGCTACAGCCTTGCCCCGGCCTATGATCTCGTCTCGACAGGACTGGTTATGCCTTCCGATAAGGAAGACCTGGCCTTGACGCTTGACGGAAAGAAAAAAAAGATCACGCTGAACGATTTCAGAGCGGCTTTCGGCGTCTTGACGATTGACGAGGTGGTTCAGGAACGAATGTTCAGGAAGTTCAGAAATGTTCTGCCTCTTTGGGATCTGTTGATAGAAAAGAGTTTTCTTGACCATGAAAATCAGGCGGCCTACAAGGAGCTGATCAGGAAAAAATGTCACCAGATCCGGCTGGATGCGTGAACAGCTGAAATGGAAACCACATTGACGACAGAATCACGCCAGTCTGATCTGCCGCTCAATCGACGTATTCGACGAACCTTTCGAAATCTTCCGGGCGGGGCAGAGTGATGGCTCCGGAGGGGCACACCGGTTCGCAGCGGGTGCAGAGCACGAGGCAGTTGTACGGGTTGGCCACGGTCATTTTCGGGCGGCGCACCACGCCGTCGCTCTCGTAAGCCGCTCCGGGTTCGAAGACACCGGGACGACAGAGGTCGGCGCAGGCTTCGCATCCGTTGCAGAGTTCCGCATCGATAACGGGAAACCAGGCTATCTCTTCGCGCGGCGCAAGCAGGCGCTTCTTTTTCTTTGAGGGTGAGGGGGAATTGCTCATGAGTCGCTCCGTTCAATATTCATTCTATCAGTCAACATACTCGACATACTTCTCGAAATCCTCTTTCGGCGGAAGTTTTATGGCGCCGGAGGTGCAGATGGGTACGCAGCGGTCGCAGAGCACAAGGCAGTTGTAGGGATGGGCGACGAGGAATTTTGGCCGGTGAATGCCTTCGGGATCGGGTGGGCCGGGCTCGAAAACGCCCGGCTTGCAGAGTACCTTGCAGTCGGCGCAGCCGTTGCAGAGGTCGGGATTGATGGTGGGAAACCACGGTATCTCTTCGCGCGGCGCAAGCAGCCGTTTTTTTCGTTTGAGCGCAGGCGGCTGCTGGCTCTTTTCGGGCGCCTTGTGGTGGACAAGCACGCTTTCCACCTCTTTTTTCCATACTCCTTCGGTATCAACCGATTCGTCCTGGCATTTCTGCATGGCGCGGGACTTCAGCGCGAGCCGCAATGAACGAACCGGCCTGAAGAGGCATCCGTCGCACGAGGGCTTTTCGCAACGCCCGAAAAAACAGTCAAAAACAAGCATAACAAATCAACCGATAGTGCTTCATTGCTTTATGGAGGCTTTCACGAGAGTCCCGAACGCCTCGAGCGCCGCTGCCATCCCCGACGGATTCCTGCCTCCGGCAGTGGCGTATTCGGCTTTGCCGCCTCCGCCTCCCTGCACGCGCTTTGCCACCTCGCGCACGAGCTTTGCGGCATCGAGGCCGAAATCCCGGACCGCCCGGTCTCCGGCAAACGCCGTCAGCGACACCTTGCCTCCATCTTCCGAGCAGAAAAGCCCCACCGATGCGGGGTGCCGTTCACGCACCCCTGCCACCGCCAGGCGCAGGGATTCCGCATCGACCGGCTCGATCACACGGGTAACGATGCGCAGTTCCCCTGCTGCTGCGGCACCGTCGAGTGAACGTTCCAGCGTTTCGGCAATCGCGGCAATTCTGAACTCCTGCAGCTGTTTTTCCAGCTCCTTTCTGGCATCGAGCAGCTCGGCAACCCTGTCCTTCACGGGCTCTTCGGCCTTGAGTTTGAGCATCTGGCGGATCTCCTGCAGCTCCCGGTACTCTTTCCACATGAGCTGCTCGGCTGCCTTTCCGGTGAGCGCCTCGATGCGTCGCACGCCGGATGCGACAGACGATTCGCCGACGATCTTGAAGAGGCCGATCTGCCCGATGCTGTCAACATGGGTTCCGCCACACAGCTCTATTGAAACGCCGGGAATTTCGACCATTCTCACGCGGTCGGCATATTTGTCGCCGAAAAAGGCGAGCGCGCCTTTCTCAATGGCCTCTTCGTATGGAATATCTTCGTGTTTCACTACCGTCTCGGCGCTTCTGATCGCTTCGTTCACCCCGGCTTCGACGCGTTCAAGCTCTTCTGCGCTGAGTTTTGAAAAGTGGCTGAAGTCGAAGCGGAGCCTGTCGGCACTGACAAAGGAGCCCTTCTGCTGTACATGCTCGCCGAGAATCCTGCGCAGCGCAGCATGCATGAGATGCGTGGCGGTATGATTACGCTCAGCCCCTTCCCGATTCTCTCGATTGACCGAGGCACGGCAGGAGGTCACTGAGGCATCGAATTCCACATCGGCCGCATCGACGACACAATCACGCGCAGTATCATAGGCACCGGTCACGACATGCACAACAGCATCGCCATCCTTGCGGGTATCCGTCACCTGCAGGCGATACTCTCCGGTCTCGATCCACCCCGAGTCGCCTGCCTGTCCACCGCTTTCGGCGTAGAAGGGTGTCCGGTCGAGCACGACAAGCACTCTGTCCGCCGTGACGCTGTAGCCGGTAATCAGACACTCCTCTTCAAGCGTGCTATAGCCGGTAAACAGCGAAGCATGGTTATCGGAAAACCAGACCCACTCGCTTTCGCCCGCCTGCAATTGCTGCTTTTCCCTGCGATCCTGACGAGCCCGCGATTTCTGTTCATGCATGGCATGCTCGAAGCCTTCCTCATCGACGCTGAGGCCGGATTCCGCAGCCATGAGCCGGGTAAGATCGATGGGAAAGCCGTAGGTATCGTACAGGCGGAATGCATCGGCTCCGGCTATCTGCGAACCCCCCGCCTGTTTTACTGAAGTGACCACGTCGTTGAAGATTTCGATGCCGCGGTCAAGCGTGGCAAGAAAGCTCTCCTCTTCAGCCCTGATGATTTTCGATACGGTCTCCCTGTGCTCCCGAAGCTCGGGAAAAACGTCGCCCATCGATCCGGCGAGCGTATCAACAAGCCTGTAGAGGATCGGCTCGTTGCAGCCGAGCGTTCTCGCGTAACGGAGCGCACGGCGCAGAATCCTGCGAAGCACGTAACCGCGTCCTTCGTTGGAGGGCATGGCTCCATCGGCGAGCGCGAAGGTCAGCGTTCTCGAATGATCGGCCAGTACCCGCATGGCGATATCTTCCTGGCCGTCAAGAGTTCCCTTATACGTAACGCCTGTAATTTCGGTTATACGATCGAAAATCGGAAGGAAAACGTCGCTGTCATAGTTCGAGCCTTTGCCCTGCAATACGGCTGCAACGCGCTCGAAGCCCATGCCGGTGTCGACATGCTTCTGCGGCAGTGATTCGAGCCGTCCGTCGGGCTGCCGGTTATACTGGATGAAAACAAGGTTCCAGAGTTCCATGACCCGGTAGTCGCCGGCATTGACAAGCGTTTTTCCGGAGCCGTCGGCTGTAAGATCGATATGGATTTCCGAGCAGGGACCGCATGGACCGGTTTCGCCCATCTCCCAGAAATTGTCTTTTTCGCCGAAACGCAGGATGTGGTCGTGCTCGATGTCGGTCTCCTGCTGCCAAAGATGAAAGCTTTCGTCGTCGTCTTTGTAGACCGTGGCATAGAGACGATCCTTCGGCAGCTTCCAGACAGAGGTCAGGAGTTCCCAGGCCCAGGAAATGGCTTCTTTTTTGTAGTAGTCGCCGAACGACCAGTTGCCGAGCATCTCGAAGAACGTGTGATGATAGGTGTCGCGGCCTACGTCTTCGAGGTCGTTGTGTTTTCCTGAAGCCCTTATGCATTTCTGGGTATCGGCCGCCCTGTTGTAGGGTCGCGTTCCTTTTCCGAGAAAAACATCCTTGAACTGGTTCATGCCTGCATTGGTAAAAAGCAGTGTCGGATCGTCTGCTGGAATTACCGGGGCTGAACGCACGATATTATGACCTTTTGCGGCAAAAAAATCTAAAAAAGACTGCCTGATTGCGCTGGATTTCATAGAGCTTGTAATCTTGTTGCGGTGATCTCCCCTATACTGCGGCGATACATCGGGAGTGGCTCTTACGGGCTCAAAGTTAACCTTTTTTCAAGCTCGATTCCAACTTAATTTTCCCCGCGCCTGCGCTGCCGACAACGCTGCCTGCCGAGCCGGTCAAGCTGATTTCGCAGGATCTTTATGAAAAAGATTTATATTAAAATGAGGTTGTTCTCTGCTTTTCTTTTTTATCTGCTTAACAAAAAGGAATCGGTCTATGAGCTGGGGCGTTGAAGATGAAAAAAGACGCAAGGATATTCTGGAACTCATGAAAATATCCGAAAAAATCGTCAGGGAGAATCCCAACCACGTCAATGAGGTCAGCAGAAGCGCAAACGGTTGCTGGATGGAGCAGATGTACGGTATGATGAGATGCGATTTCTGCGACCTCTCGCCAGACTGTCCGGTCAGGGAAGAGTACGAATGGCAGGAATATCTCAGGGCTAACAATATCGTTATAGCAAAGGACGACGAAAAATAATTTTTTTTGTATTTGGTTTTCAGCTCCGCCCGACATATCTTTACTCCTTTGCGGAAAACCGTCGTTAGATCTTTCTGACCGTTTCCAACCCTCCGTATCTATTTTTTCTTTTCACAGACAGCCAACATCTCCACCACAATGAACCTCTGGTTCGTTCACATGGGGTTTTTATTGGTTTGTGTTTTTTTTAACGCAGCAGGAAAACGAACGAATGAACGAAACAACAATCTTAAACAAAAAAGATATGGTAACAGCTAAAACCAGCGTGTCCGTACTTTTCGCCGGAGATTCAGGCGACGGCATGCAGCTAACGGGAACCCAGTTTGCAAATACGGTCGCCGTTTATGGCTCGGATCTCAATACGTTTCCGAACTTCCCCTCCGAAATCCGCCCGCCTGCAGGCACCATTTCCGGCGTATCGGGATTCCAGCTGCAGTTCGGCACCAGCGGCGTCTACACTCCGGGAGCGAAGTTCGACGTCATGATCGCCATGAACGCGGCGGCCCTCAAGGCAAACCTGAAAAACCTGCACTACGGCGGCATCATTCTTGCCGATACGGACGGTTTTGATGCGAAGAACCTTAACCTTTCAGGATACGGAGAGGCAAACAACCCGCTTGAAGACGGCACACTGAAGGACTATACCGTTTTCAAGATACCGGTATTGAGCCTGACCCGCAAGGCGCTTGCCGATACCGGTCTCAGCACGAAATTCATCGACCGATGCAAGAACATGTTCGTGCTCGGCGTACTCTACTGGCTTTACAGTCTGCCTATCGAAACCACTATCGAAACCCTGCAGACGAAGTTCCACAACAAGCAGGACATTGCCGATGCCAATATCAAGGCCGTTCAGGCCGGGTACAACTTCGGCGACGAAACCGAAATGTTCTCGCAGCACGGACGTTTCTCGGTTGCGCCTGCCGATAAAAAACCTGGCGTCTACCGCCGCGTAACCGGTAACGAGGCATCGGCTATCGGTCTTGCAGCTGCGGCTAAAAAAGCCGGGCTGAAGCTTTTCCTCGGTTCTTACCCCATCACCCCGGCATCGGAGATCCTGCAGACCCTTGCCGATATGAAGAAGTTTGACGTCAAGACCTTCCAGGCAGAAGATGAAATTGCCGGCGTGCTTACCAGCATAGGCGCGGCATATGCCGGAGCGCTGGCTGCCACCAACACCTCCGGACCCGGACTCGCCCTGAAATCGGAAGGTCTCGGATTGGCCGTCATTCTTGAAATTCCGCTGGTCATCGTAAACGTCATGAGAGGCGGCCCTTCAACCGGTCTGCCCACGAAGCCCGAACAGTCCGACCTGCTGATGGCCATGTACGGACGGCATGGCGATGCGCCAATGCCGGTTATCGCCGCGAAATCGCCGGTCGACTGTTTCTACGCCGCTTACGAAGCCTCAAAAATAGCGGTAGAGTACATGACCCCCGTTCTCTGCCTGACCGACGGCTACCTCGCGCTCAGCTCCGAACCGATGCTGGTGCCTTCGCCGGACGACCTGGCTTCGATCACGCCGATCTTTTCGCCTGCAAGGAACGCCGATGATCCGCCTTATCTCCCCTACAAGCGGGATGAAAAAGGAGTCCGTCAGTGGGCAATCCCCGGGACTAAAGGGCTCGAACACCGTATCGGCGGACTTGAAAAACACCACGAAACCGGCAACGTTTCGCACGATCCGGAAAACCATGCGCTCATGACGAAAATGCGGGCCGAAAAAGTCGCGCGAGTAGCGGAGATCGTTCCCGATCTTACCATCGACAACGGCCCGGAACAGGGCGATCTGCTTGTGCTCGGCTGGGGTTCAACTTACGGCGCCATCAAAAAAGCCGTGGAGCAGGTGCTTGAAGGAGGCTGCAGCGTCGCCCACGCCCATTTGCGCTATATCAATCCGTTCCCGAAAAATCTTGGCCAGCTCATGAGCAATTACAAAAAGGTGCTGATTCCGGAGAACAATGCCGGACAGATGCTCTCCCTGATAAGGGACAAATACCTTATCGAGCCTGTCGGATTCAGCAAGGTACAGGGCCTGCCATTCAATGAAATGGAAATCGAAGCAAAAATCACCGATATCTTAAAGGAGCTTTAATCATGACCGATACACTTGCACAACTGACTGCAAAGGATTTCACTTCCCACCAGGAGCCGAAATGGTGTCCCGGATGCGGCGACTTCGCCGTCCTGCAGCAACTGAAAAATGCCATGGCCGAACTCGGCCTGAAAACTGAAGAAGTTGTCGTAGTTTCAGGTATAGGATGCTCTTCGAGACTGCCCTATTACCTGGCAACCTACGGCGTTCACGGCATCCACGGAAGAGCCATGGCCATGGCTTCCGGCATCAAGACCGCACGCCCGGATCTCAGCGTATGGGTTGGAACCGGCGACGGCGATGCGCTCTCCATCGGCGGCAACCATTACATTCATACCGTTCGGAGAAACATCGACATGAATGTCATCCTCTTCAACAACGAAATCTACGGGCTGACCAAGGGACAGTACTCGCCGACTTCGAAAGTGGGACTCAAAACCGTAACATCTCCGAATGGCGTGGTTGACCATCCCATCAATACCGTTGCTCTGACGCTCGGCTCCGGAGGCACATTTGTTGCACGAGTCATGGATCGCGACGGCAAGTTCATGCGCGATATCTTCAAACGCGCTGCAGAGCACAAGGGTACATCGGTTGTGGAAATTTACCAGAACTGTCCAATCTTCAACGATGGCGCATTCGATGCCTTCAGTAACAAGGATCGGAAGGCTGACACCACCCTTTATCTCGAGCAGGGAAAGCCGCTGGTTTTCGGCAGCGACAACCGGAAGGGAATCAAACTCGATGGATTCACTCCGGTCGTTGTTGATCTCAGCGATCCGTCGGTTTCGAAGGATGACCTCTGGATCCATGACGAAAAGGATTTCATCAAGGCAAATATGCTCGCGCGCTTCTTCGACGATCCCGACACGACTCCAAACGCTCTGCCAAGGCCGTTCGGCATTTTCTATGTGGAAGATCGAATCACATACGAAGAAGCTCTCGATGCCCAGATCGAAAAAGCCCAGGAAAAGGGAGAAGGCTCATTCGAGGAACTGCTCTCCGGCAGCAGCACCTGGACGATCAACTGAGTCTCCTGTCTCCAGTACTGAAACATGACCACAAAAAAGCCGGCAGCAATGCCGGCTTTTTGTGTCAACACACGAAAGAATTGAATTCAGATACAACCTCTTCGAAGCTACTGCTCGATCCATTCACCCATTGACGAGAACTTCTGTATCCTTTCGCTGACCAGCAGATCGGAGGGTTTCGTCATAAGCGTCTGAAGCTCCTCGACAAGCATGGTCTTCAGGGTGCCGGCCATCGTTTCCGGATCGGTGTGCGCACCGCCAAGCGGTTCCGGGATGATCCTGTCGATGATTCCCTGGCGGAGCAGGTCATCGGCTGTGAGCTTGAGCGCTTCGGCAGCCTGTTCCTTGAAGTTCCAGCTTCTCCAGAGTATTGATGAACAGCTCTCTGGCGAGATTACCGAATACCAGCCGTTCTCGGCCATGAGAATCCTGTCTCCGACGCCGATACCAATAGCTCCGCCGCTTGCCCCTTCGCCGATGATAACACAGATAACCGGAACGGTAAGACGCGCCATTTCAAAGAGATTTCTGGCAATGGCTTCAGCCTGACCGCGCTCTTCGGCTTCGATGCCCGGAAACGCCCCGGGAGTATCGATCAGGGTAATGACCGGTTTGCGGAATTTTTCGGCAAGCTTCATCAGGCGCAGGGCCTTGCGGTACCCTTCGGGTTGCGCCATGCCGAAATTCCTGTAGAGATTCGACTTGGTGTCGCGTCCTTTCTGATGCCCGATAATCATCACTGTTTCCGAAAAGCCCGATTCGTTCTCTTCGAGACGCGCAAAACCGCCGACAATCGCCTTGTCGTCTCCGAAATGACGGTCCCCGGCAAGCTCTGTAAAATCGCGGGTCATCATATAGATGTAGTCGAGCGTGTAGGGCCGTTCGGAATGCCGGGCCAGCTGGACTTTCTGCCAGCGGGTGAGATTGCGGTATATCGATCTTCTCAGTGCGTCCACCTTCTGTTCGAGCAGTTCGATGTCCCTGTTGAGGGTATCAGCCTCCTGCAGGCTCTGCTCTTTTGCGCTGCCTCTGAGATAAACCCGCATTTCATTGAGCTTGGCTTCGAGTTCGAACAGCGGTTTTTCAAAATCAAGAACAACCTTGGATGCCATGTCAGAAAAATAGTATTGATAAAAAAAGTCCATCATGCCGAAGCCGATGATGGACTCTTCATGAATTCAGGATTCCCGCTCTTTCCGCTCAGGCGCCAACTTCGTCTTTCAGCGCTTTTCCCGGCTTGAACTTGACGACTTTCTTGGCCGCAATGGTAATGGACTCGCCTGTCTGAGGATTTCTGCCCTGTCTTTCCGCTCTGTCACCGGTTGAAAACGTGCCGAAACCGACAAGCGTCACGTCTTCGCCGCTTTTCAACGATGCTGTGACAGCATTGATAAAGGCATTCACTGCACGCTCCGCATCGGCTTTAGTCAATCCTGCCTGTGAGGCTATTTTTTCTACTAACTCAGCTTTTGACATATGGCATGTTGTTATTGTTAAAAAAACTTTTTTACAAGAGCTACTAATTGAGTGAATTTAAACAGCCACCCATTAAGTTGCAATGACTTTTTCAGCAAACAGCCTCATTACTCCTGCGACATTTGAAATCGTCCCCGCCCGGTGTTATATTTCAAGTTCTTTTTGCAAACAGTAATCCGCTTCATCGAGCTTATGACGTCCATCAGCAATGTTTCGAAAGGCTCCATCATCCGTTTCAAGGGAGAGCCCCATATTATCGAAAGTCTCGTCCATCGTACCCCTGGAAACCTGCGCGCGTTTTATCAGGCGAGCATGAAGAACCTGAAAAGCGGCAGAAACGTCGAATACCGGTTCAGCGCTTCGGAATCGGTCGACCTGATTGTGACCGAACGGAAGCAGTACCAGTACCTCTACCGCGACGGCGATGATTATGTCATGATGGATACCGATACCTTTGATCAGATCAATGTGCCGGAACTGACCATTGGTTCATCAGCCCGTTTTCTCAAGGACGGCATTACAATGTTTATTATTTTTTCCGATGACGGTTCGATTCTGGATGTCGAATTGCCGACCTTCGTGGAAGTAGAGGTCATTGAAACCAGTCCCGCTACGAAAGATGACAGGGCAACAAGCGGGACGAAACCCGCCACAGTTGAAACAGGTGCCGAGGTGAGCGTTCCCATGTTCATCACGAGCGGCAGCATAATCCGCGTCGATACCCGCACAGGGGAGTACATCGAACGCGTTAAAAAATAGCATCTCAAAAAACTTCCAGCCCGAGTGTTCACTATTCCAAGGAAACATCACCATGAACCTGAATGAAATCAAACAGCTGATTGACATCGTCAACAGCTCTGACCTGCAGGAAACCATCATTGAAGAGGGGGCTTTTAAAATAACCCTTCGCAAGTATTCCACAGGTACGACCACCCAGATGATACCAACCGTTCCTGCAACTCCGGCAGCTCCGGCCGAAACCTCGGCTCCAGCCCAGGCTTCTGCAATCGGTCTCAGTGCCGAAGCGGATCAACCGTCCCCGGCGGCTTCCGGGCTTATCGAAATATGCTCGCCGATTGTCGGCACGTTTTACCGGTCCGCTTCGCCTGATGCGGCGCCTTTCATCAACGTGAACGACAGCATCCAGAAAGGCGATGTGCTCTGTATTATCGAAGCCATGAAGCTGATGAACGAAATAGAGGCCGAGATGTCGGGTACTGTTGTTGAAATTCTTGTCGAAAACGGACAGCCTGTCGAATACAACCAGCCGCTGTTCCGAGTAAAACCATAACGTCTCGCTACCTAAGAAAACGTGTTTAACAAAATACTTGTAGCCAATCGCGGCGAAATAGCATTGCGTGTCATGCAGACCTGCAGGGAACTCGGCATCAGCACCGTTGCGGTCTATTCTACTGCAGATGCCGATTCCATTCATGTAAAATATGCCGATGAAGCCGTCTGCATCGGGCCTCCTTCATCGCGCGAGAGTTACCTGAACATATCGAGAATCATTGCCGCCGCCGAACTGACCAATGCAGACGCCATCCATCCGGGATATGGCTTTCTGGCTGAAAATGCGGACTTTGCCGAAGTCTGTTCGTCTGTAAACATAAAGTTCATCGGACCGACAGCACGCATGATCAACCTGATGGGCGACAAAAACACTGCGAAATCCACCATGATCGCAGCAGGCGTACCGGTAGTTCCCGGAAGTCCGGGACTTGTCATCGACCCGAAAGAAGCTCTTGAAACCGCAAAAAAAATCGGTTTCCCGGTCATTATCAAGCCTACTGCGGGAGGCGGTGGAAAGGGAATGCGGGTAGTACACGAAGAAGGGCAGCTTGAAAAGGCGCTGATGACTGCGAGAAACGAAGCCGAGCAGGCTTTCGGCAATAGCGGAGTGTACATTGAAAAGTTTCTTGAAAAACCTCGCCATGTCGAAATTCAGATACTCTCGGACCAGCATGGCAATACCATACACCTTGGTGAACGGGATTGCACGGTACAGCGACGCCATCAGAAGCTCATCGAAGAGACCCCTTCTCCGGCAATTGACGATGCTTTGCGCATGGAAATGGGAGAAGCTGCAGTTGCCGCCGCAAAGGCAATCAATTACGAAGGCGCAGGAACCATCGAGTTTCTGCTCGACAAGCACAAGCGTTTTTATTTCATGGAGATGAACACCCGTATCCAGGTAGAGCACCCGGTTACGGAGGAGCGGTACGATGTCGATATCGTAAAGGAACAGATTATGATTGCTGCCGGCGGATCCATTGCCGGGCGCACCTTTACTCCGAAAGGGCACTCCATCGAGTGCCGCATCAATGCCGAGGATCCGGAACATCTGTTCAGGCCATCCCCGGGAAAACTTCAGGTATTCCATACTCCGGGCGGACATGGCGTCAGGGTGGATTCGCATGCCTATGCCGGGTATGTAGTCCCGCCTTACTACGACTCGATGGTTGCAAAGCTCATTGTCACCGCGCAAACCCGCGAAGAGGCTATTGCAAGAATGTCAAGGGCCCTTGACGAATTCATCGTGAGCGGCGTCAAAACGACCATTCCTTTTCATAAGCAGGTCATGCACTCTCCTGTGTTTATCAGCGGCGACTTCGACACCAGCTTCCTCGACTCTTTCAGGTACGAAAAAAAATAGCCTGACTGGCAATCTTTCACAGAAAGCAGAAAGGGCTGTCCTGATTCAGGACAGCCCTTTCTGCTTTCTGACAGCAATACAAGGACACCTCGAAAAAGTGGTTCAACACCTCGCTTGCTTCGTTGGTCAGCGCTCCGCTCCGTGCGCCGTGCACTCAGGGTGCTCACGACACGTTTTCGGGATGCCCACAAGTGAAAAGGGTGAACTGCCATCGACATGATGACAACTCACCCTTTTTACACCGGATCCGGACAGTGCGTTTACATTGCTGATTCCTCGCCTTCCCCTTCAGTCGTCGTCACCGGCTCTTCGACGCGTTCTGCAGCTTTCTGGGCTTCGCCGCTCAACCTGATACTGCGATAACGCTTCAGACCCGTACCTGCAGGAATGAGCTTGCCGACAATAACGTTTTCCTTGAGTCCGAGAAGATTGTCGATCTTTCCTGAAACGGCTGCATCGGTCAGAACTTTTGTGGTCTCCTGGAATGATGCGGCAGAAATAACGCTCTCGGTCTGCAGGGCGGCACTGGTGATTCCAAGCAGAACGGGGTGTGAGGTTGCCTGAAGCGCAGGTTCGAACACCACCATCTTCTTGCTGTTTTTACGAAGCTCGCGATTGAGCTTGGTAATATCGCGCATTTTGTACAGCTGGCCGTCCTGTATCCTTGCCGGAGCATCACCCCGATCGGTTACCCTGACCTTTTCAGCAACATTCTCGTTGGCCTCCATGAAAACGCTCCTGTCGATAAGGTCGCCGGGAAGCAGATCGGTGTCGCCCGGTTCTTCAACGCGGACTTTCTGAAGCATCTGACGGACAATGACCTCAAGGTGCTTGTCGTTGATCTCTACGCCGGCGTTGATCTGGTAGACCTTCTGAATTTCGTTGACGAGATATTGCTGAACGGCATTAGGACCCTGAATCCTGAGAATATCCTGAGGGGAAACTGCTCCATCCGTCATCGGATCACCTGCCTTGACCTCATCTCCCTCGTTGGCAAGTACATGCTTGCCGACCTGGACATAATAGATCTTTTCTTCGCCAAAATCGTTTTTAACCTTGATCTCCTTGCTGCTCCTGCGCTGCGAACCGAAACTGACGTATCCGTCGATCTCGGAAACAATAGCAGGATCGGACGGAATGCGAGCTTCAAACAACTCGGTCACTTTGGGAAGACCAGCCGTAATGTCACCGCCGACACGATCGAGGTTTCTGGGAACTTTCGCCACAACATCGCCCGGAAGAACCTTCTGACCGTCCTCGACATAGAGGTTGGACTTGATCGGCACAGGATAGGTCTTCCTTATCTCGCCTGCCGTATCAATAATCATGATACGCGGTTCGCGCGTCTCGTTCGCACGCAGCTTCGATCGCCAGTTGATGATGGTATGCTGCGCGAAACCGGTCTGCGGATCGACCTCCTCTTTGTAGGTAACGCCTTTTTCAATATCGGCAAACCGCACCGTTCCCGGAATTTCGGCAATGATCTGGGTATTGTTGGGCTCGCTGCTGAAAAGCACCTGATCCTTTCTCACCATGTCGCCGTGCTTGCAGGCAAGATGGGCGCCATGAGGAATCACGTAGCGCTTAAGAATCTTTCCGGAATCGGGATCGACGATATTGATCTTGCCGTTCTTCTGGATCACAATAGTGCGCATCTCTTCAATTCCGTCCTCGTTGATGCTGCTGTGTTCGACGCTCTTGACGTCCTCGAATTCGACGACGCCTTCGTTGAATGCCTTGGTTTCGGTTTCGGAAATACCGCCCTGGGCTGTACCGCCCTGATGGAAGGTGCGAAGCGTCAGCTGGGTACCCGGCTCGCCAATGGACTGGGCGGCAATGACGCCGACAGCTTCACCGATTTCCACAAGCTTGTGGACGGCAAGGTTCGTTCCATAGCATTTCGAACAGATGCCGATTTTTGATTCACAGGTAAGCACCGAACGGATTTCCGCCTCTTCGACTCCCGCAGTCTCCTGAATGAGATCGGCAAGCTCGTCGGTTATGATCTCTCCGGCTTTGACGACCACAATATTGTTAAGCGTATCGTATATATCGCGCGCGGCTACACGTCCGCGGATCTTCTCGCGGAACTTGATCTGTCCGCTGGTTTCTTCTTCGATGTTACGATGCACATGCAATCCTCTTGTCGTTCCGCAGTCGTCGATGGTGACGATGACATCCTGAGCAACATCGTGCAGCCTTCTGGTAAGGTATCCCGCATCTGCGGTTTTCAGCGAGGTATCGGAAAGACCTTTACGGGCACCGTGTGTCGAAATGAAGTATTCGAGCACCGTAAGACCCTCCTTGAGGTTCGAGATAATCGGGTTTTCGATGATCTCACCGGGCTGGCCGGACATGGATTTCTGCGGTCGGGCAATAAGACCTCGCATACCGGTCAGCTGGCGCACCTGTTCCCTCGAGCCTCGGGCGCCGGAATCGAGCATCATGTAGAGCGGATTGAATCCCTCGCGATCCCTCTTGAGTTTCTGGTAGGACTCTTCGGCAACGATATTGGATGTTTTCTGCCAGACGTCGACAATCTGGTTGTAACGCTCGTTATCGGTCAGCGTGCCGCGATTGTACTCCTTGACGACCTTGGTACTGTCCTTCTGGGCACTCTTGATGTGTCTGACTTTGGTTTCGGGCACGATGGCGTCCGAAAGACCGACAGAAAGACCGCCTTTCATGGCATAATGGAATCCAACCTCCTTGATATTATCGAGGAACCGCGCTGTTTCCACGTTGCCGACATCGCTGCTCAACCGGCCGATAAGCTCTTTGGCCACTTTTTTATCGATAACCCGATTGATGAAGCCGATGGATGCCGGAACATGCTGGTTGAAAATGACCCTGCCGACTGTCGTAAGCAGCATTTTCTTCGCTTCGAGCTGCGAACGCAGCCATGCGTATTTTTCGCTCCCGGTATCGACGATAGTATCGAGCACTCTGAGCGGATCGAACTTCTGGTCGATCAGTCCGCTGTAGCTTACAAAAATCTGCGCATGCAGCCCCAAACGCTGTTCGTTATAGGCGATCAGCACGTCTTCCGTACTGTAGAAGAGTCGGCCTTCGCCCTCTTCGCCGGAGCGCGATTTGGTGAGGTAGTACATGCCGAGAACCATATCCTGTGAAGGAACGGTAACCGGCTTGCCCGACTGCGGCAGGATGAGGTTATGCGACGACAGCATCAGGAGCGACGCTTCAAGCTGCGCTTCCTGCGAGAGCGGAACGTGCACAGCCATCTGGTCACCGTCGAAGTCGGCGTTGAACGCGGTACAGACCAGCGGATGAATCTGGATAGCCTTGCCTTCGATAAGCACCGGCTGGAAAGCCTGGATACCGAGACGGTGCAGCGTCGGGGCGCGGTTCAGGAGAACAGGACGTCCGTCGATCACTTTCTCGAGCACATCCCAGACAACGGGGTCTTTCTTGTCGATAAGCTTTTTGGCGGATTTTACCGATTTTGCTATGCCGCGTTCGACAAGACGGCGGATAACGAAAGGCTGAAACAGTTCGATGGCCATGCTTTTCGGAAGACCGCATTCGTGCAGCTTAAGTTCGGGTCCGACAACGATGACGGAACGGCCGGAGTAGTCAACCCTTTTTCCAAGCAGGTTCTGTCGGAAGCGGCCCTGTTTTCCCTTGAGTGCATCTGAAAGCGACTTCAAGGGTCTGTTCGACTCGCCGGTCTTGACCGCATTGGCTTTCCTGGAGTTATCGAACAACGCGTCGACCGCTTCCTGCAGCATTCGCTTTTCGTTTCGGAGAATCACCTCCGGAGCACGGATATCGATCAGTTTTTTCAGGCGGTTGTTGCGAATGATCACCCGGCGGTAAAGATCGTTAAGATCCGAAGTGGCAAAACGTCCTCCCTCGAGCGGAACCAGCGGCCTCAGCTCGGGCGGAATGACCGGAACGACCTCCATAACCATGTACTCGGGCTTGTTGCCTTCATAGACATAGGGTTCTGGAAGTTCATCCTCGGGAAAGAGCGCAACGCTCTTTCTGCGGGTTTTCTTCTGGGGTTCATAGCTTTTCCTGAACGACTCGACGACCTTGAGGCGCTTGAGCGCATCGGCCCGTTTCTGCTCCGAGCTGCTCTCGCGGAGCACTTTGCGCAGCATAACAGCGGTTTCGTTCAGATCGATGTTTCTCAGGAGCAGATGAATGGCCTCCCCTCCCATCTTTGCGACGAACTTGGCAGGATCTGTATCATCGAGATCCTGATTATCTTCGTACTCGGTGATGATCTGGAAATACTGTTCCTCGGTCAGGCGGTCAAGCTTTTTGATGCCCTGTTTTTCGCCGGGCTCTCCCGGATTGATGACCACATAGACTTCATAGTATATGATTCTCTCGAGTTCCTTGGTTGAAAGATCGAGCAGTGCCCCTATCTTGCTGGGTACGGATCGGAAAAACCAGGTGTGCACGACCGGTACAGCCAGCGATATATGGCCCATGCGCTCGCGCCTGACGCTTTTCGTGGTAACCTCCACACCGCATCGATCGCAAATGATGCCCTTGTAGCGAACTCGCTTGTATTTGCCGCAGTAACACTCCCAGTCCTTTGTAGGACCGAATATTTTTTCGCACATCAGGCCGTCGCGCTCCGGCTTGAACGTACGGTAGTTGATGGTCTCCGGTTTGAGCACCTCGCCCCGCGAATGGGCGAGAATGCTTTCAGGAGACGCTATGCTGAATTTTATCTTTGAAAAATCACCTTTTAACGGCGATGCTCCCTGTGAAAAAATCATAGTCAATATCCTTCGTTAAACGACCGTTGTTATATCCCGTTATTGATCATACCGTTTTACAGCAGCTTTGCTAAGGGACTCTGTCATCGATACGGATTTCAAGCCCGAGACCCTGAAGCTCGCGAACCAGCACGTTGAATGATTCGGGAGTGCCGGGTTCCGGCAGGTTCTGACCCTTGACGATGGCTTCATAGGTCTTGTTGCGGCCGATAACGTCATCCGATTTGACCGTCAGCATCTCCCTGAGAATATTGGCCGCGCCGTAAGCTTCGAGCGCCCAGACTTCCATTTCACCGAACCTCTGGCCGCCGAACTGGGCTTTACCTCCAAGCGGCTGCTGGGTGATGAGCGAGTAGGGACCCGTTGAACGGGCATGGATCTTGTCATCGACCAGGTGACTCAGCTTCAGCATGTAGATGTATCCTACCGTCACCTCGTCATCGAACTTCTCGCCGGTACGTCCGTCAAACAGACGGACCTTTCCGTGTACAGGCAGTCCGGCTTTTTCAAGCTCCTGCTGCACTTCTTCATAGGTCGCCCCGTTGAAAATCGGCGTTTTGAACTTGACGCCGAGCTTTTTGGCGGCCCATCCGAGCGACGTTTCATACAACTGACCGATGTTCATACGGCTCGGCACACCAAGCGGATTGAGCACGATATCGACCGGAGTGCCGTCTTCCATGAACGGCATATCTTCGATGGGCAGTATTTTGCCGACAACGCCCTTGTTGCCGTGACGACCGGCCATCTTGTCGCCGACCTGAATCTTGCGCTTCTGGGCAATGTATACCTTGGCAAGCTCCTCGATGCCGGGTGGCAGTTCGTCTCCTACGTTGAGTTTGTATTTTTCGTTTTCTCTCTCGTCGGCTATGTCTTTCAGCTTGAAACGGAACTCCTTGACAAGGCGGACAAGATTGTCGTTCGCCTTCTTCGATTCGACAATGCCTTTTGAGAAATCGATCGATTCGAGGAAGGGCAGGCCGCTGAAACGCGCAAGGATACTCTCATCGAAAATCGTGCCCTCAGGTACCAGCACCTTGCCTTTTTCATTGTATATGCCTGAACACTTCTTGCCTTCGAGAATCTGGCCGAGCCATTTGGCAAAACGCTTGCGCAGATCATACTCTTTCTGATCGTAACGCTTGTCGACGGCTTCGATTCGCTCCCTGACATCGAGGCCGATCTTTTTCTTTCGGCTGAACAGCTTGGTTTTGATAACGATCCCCTTCATGCCTGCGGGAACATGCATCGAGGCATCCTTTACGTCGCTGGATTTATCGCCGAAAATCGCGCGAAGCAGCTTTTCTTCAGGGGTTGGATCGCTCTCGCCTTTCGGTGTGATCTTGCCGACAAGTATATCGCGCTCTTTCACCTCGGCGCCAATACGAACGATACCGTTTTCGTCGAGGTTCCTGAGTGCATCCTCGCTGACGTTGTAGATATCGCGGGTAAACTGTTCTTCTCCTCGCTTGGTGTCGCGCACATTGGCTTCGAACTCGTGAATATGGATCGATGTGAACACGTCATCGTAAACAAGCCGTTCGCTGAGGATAATTGCATCCTCGAAGTTGTATCCTCTCCATGGCATGAACGCCACCAGAACGTTTTTTCCGAGAGCCAGTTCGCCCTCTTCCGTCGATGAACTGTCGGCAAGCACATCGCCTTTCTGAACTCTCTGGCCAATACGCACGAGCGGCTTCTGGGTTATGCACGTATCCTGGTTCGAACGCTTGAACTTGATGAGCTTGTAGGCTTTCAGACCCTCATCGGGATCGAGCATCGATATATGGCCACCGTTTTCGGCATCGATATCGTACCTGACCATGATACAGTCTGCGGTTACTTCTTCAACGATACCGGACTCTTCGGCAACAATGACCGAACGCGAATCCCTGGCTACTTTAGCCTCCATGCCGGTACCGACGACCGGTGACTCTGAGGTAAGCAGCGGTACTGCCTGGCGCTGCATGTTCGCGCCCATGAGCGCGCGGTTGCCGTCATCGTGTTCGAGGAAGGGAATAAGCGCCGCCGCCGCACTGACGATCTGTACCGGAGAAACGTCCATGTAGTTTACATCCTCGGCAGGCACAAGCGGATAGTCGCCTTTGGTCCTGGCCTGGACCGACTCGACTGCGATTTTCTGCCCGTCGTCGAGCGGAATGCTGACCGGTACGGTAATCTTGTTCTCCTCATCCTCTGCGGAAAGCATCAGCACCGTATCAGTAACCTGCCCGTTTTCCACCACCCTGTAAGGCGTCTGGATAAAACCCTTGTCGTTGATTTCAGCATAAACAGACAAGGACGAGATCAGACCGATATTCGGACCTTCCGGCGTCTCGATAGGACAAAGCCTGCCGTAATGGGTATAGTGAACGTCGCGAACCTCAAATCCGGCGCGTTCACGCGTAAGACCGCCGGGTCCGAGCGCAGAAACCCTCCGCTTGTTGGTCATTTCGGCAAGCGGATTGGTCTGGTCCATGAACTGTGAAAGCTGGCTTGTGGCAAAGAAGCTCGATACGACGCTCGATACCGTGCGCGCGTTGATGAGGTCTGCCGGTGCGATCTTGTCGGAATCGCGGGAATTCAGCTTTTCACGGACATTCTTTCCCATCCTTGCAAGCCCGACAACAAACTGGGCTGCAAGCTGCTCGCCAACTGAACGGACACGTCGGTTTGCAAGGTGATCAACATCATCCACCTCCGCCTGACCATTGACCAGCTTGATAAGGTAGTTGATGACGGCAATGATGTCATAGTGCGTCAGTACAAGGATATCCTCTCCCAGCGGCTCTTCGGAAAATGACTGGATGGTCTGCAGTATTTTCTCATAAATTCTGTCCGACAGCTCTTTGAGTTCGGATTTGCCGTCAAGATATGACCGAAGCTCATCGAACTCTGTTCCGAGCTTCTTGCGGATACGGTAACGTCCGACATCTCCGAGATCATACTTCTTCTGATTGAAAAAGGTTCTTTCAAGGAAACTTCTCGCCGCATCGATATCAGGTGCCTCATTGGCACGCAGCTCCTCGTAAACTATTTCAAGCGCTTCCTCTTCGGTTGCCGAGCTGTCGTTGAGAATGGTATTGATGATGATCGACTTGTCCTGGCCTTTGTCGTTGCCGGCATAATTCTTCATGACCTTGACGGTCTTGTAGCCGGCTGCGAGGATCTGCTCGAAAATATCTTCGGTAATGGCGGTCCTTGCGCTGACGACCTCTCCGGTCTGCATATCGACGATGTCTGAAGCAAGATACTGTCCGATCAGCTGTTCTCTCTTTCCGGCGCTCATCTTCACCTCATCTACGAGGTCGAAAAGAGCGAGAATGTCCTCATCCCTCGCAAAACCGATCGCACGAAGAAGGGCGCTGACCAGAAAGTTCTTTTTCTGGTCGATATAGACGAAAATCTGGTTATTGATGTCGGTCTGAAACTCGATCCATGAGCCTCTGGTAGGAACAATCTTGGCCGAATACATCTTCTTGCCGTTCGGATGTATAGCTTCACTGAACACGACACCCGGAGAACGGTGAAGCTGGGCAACCACCACCCGCTCTGCACCATTGACAATAAAGGTGCCTCGCTCGGTCATATATGGTATCCGTCCGAGATAGACTTCCTGCTGGATGGTCTCCTTCCAGTCGGCTTCATCCGGCTCGTCTTTGTAAGAAAGCTTGAGCTTTACCTTGAGCGAGACGTCATAGGTGAGCCCTCGCTCGATACAATCCTCAACGGTATATTTGGGTTTATCGAAACTGTATGAGATATATTCAAGCAGATAGAGTCCGCGCGTGTCGGTTATCGGAAAAGCGCTGCGAAGCACTCTTTCCAGACCCTGATCGCGACGCTTTGCGAGAGGAACACTGTCTTGAATGAAATTATGAAATGAGTCCAACTGGACTTTTAATAAATCGGGAGGATCAATAATGCTTTGAATTTTCGAAAAGTCAATGGACGGTGTAGTTGTTGCATCAGCCACTTTCACATGCACCTCGCTTTTATCAATTGCATGAATTTCTTACAGATTTAAATCATAACAAAGAACCATAAAGACTTTGCCGGAGAACAGCATCCGGCGGAGCCTCACACACATCACAACTGGAACTGTCATCCGGGCGAAACTAATACAAACGGACAAAGCTCCGTCTCTCTGGGAGACGGAGCTTGTTGTGGAAATGAGACGATTGAAAGATCACTTCAGCTCTACGGCTGCACCTGCATCTTTCAATTCTTTGGCGATTTTTTCCGCTTCATCCTTGGATACGGCTTCTTTTACCGTTTTCGGCGCGCCGTCAACAAGATCCTTCGCTTCTTTCAGTCCAAGACCGGTAAGGGCACGAACAACCTTGATCACGTTGATTTTGCTCTCGCCAGCAGCGGTCAGCACAACGTCGAATTCGGTTTTCTCTTCAACCGCAGGAGCGTCACCTGCAGGAGCCGCAGCGGCAACACCTGCAACGATCGCGGGAGCCGCGCTGACGCCGAATTTTTCTTCCAGTGCTTTTACGAGTTCAGATGCTTCTGTAAGGGTAAGCTTACCAATTTCCTCTACAAGTGTTTCGATAGACATTATTTCCCTCTCTTGTTTGTTATATAATAAAGTAAAATCTTGAGTGCGTAATAGACTTTTTCTTCGGACTACTGCTTCTGTTTGGCAATCTGATCGAGAACCGAAACGAGATTCCGTGCCACCGCATTGATAACCATCGGCACAGAACTGACGACGTTGTTGATGATGCCTGCTGAACGTCCGATGTTTTCGGTTTTTCCGAGCATCTCCGAAAGCAGATTGAGCTTATCCTCACCGTAGACGACGCCGTCGATCGAAGCCATCTTGAACTTCAGCGCATCATTTGTTTTGCTGAACTTCTTTATGATTTTCGCCGGAGCGATCGGATCATCGTACCCGAAAGCAACTGCGGTGGTACTCTTCAATCCGTCATCAAGCCGATCGCCTCGCGAAATCTCCTGAAGAGCTTTCCTGACAAGGGTATTTTTGATAACCTTATACTCGATGCCCGCTTTTCTGAACTCATTGCGAAGCTCGGCCATCTTTGCGACATTCAGACCCTGGTACTGCGTCAAATATATGCCCTGGGCCCTGCCGATCTTTTCGGCTACCTCCTGGACAATCTGCTCTTTTTTATCCCTTTTCATCGTATAAACCGTTTATGTTAGGCAACAAATTTTTCTTTCCTGACCTTAACGCTCGGAGACATCGTACTTGATACCGCAATACCTTGCAGGTACTGTCCCTTGGCGGCAGAAGGCTTCAGACGCACCACCTCTCTGACGAAACTGGTAATATTCTCCACCAGGTGTTCGGGCTGGAAGGAAATCTTCCCTACCGGAGCATGAACGTTTCCAGCTTTATCGACTCTGAATTCGATTTTTCCGGCTTTCACCTCTTTAACGGCTTTAGCGACATCCACGGTTACCGTCCCGGATTTCGGGTTCGGCATAAGGCCACGAGGGCCAAGAATTTTTGCAACCTTGCCAAGCTGTCCCATCACATCGGGAGTGGCAATGATCACATCGACACCGGTCCATCCTGACTGGATTTTTTCGATATAATCCTCGAAACCGACAAAATCCGCACCGGCATCTCTTGCCTCTTCAGCCTTGGCATCCTTGCACACAACCAGAACAGAAACGGTTTTACCCGTACCGTGAGGCAGCATTACCGTACCGCGGACAACCTGATCGGCATGACGAGGATCAACGCCAAGTTTCAAGGCGACATCAACCGTCGCATCGAACTTCACGTTGGTGATTTCAACAATTTTACCGACGGCTTCAGCAAGATCGTACTCCTGCGTCCTGTCAAGCTTAGCCAAAGCTTCCCTGTATTTTTTTCCAGCCATTCTTTATTTATGATATAGTGGTTAAAAAAGCGGCCAAAGGCCTCCCACATCTGCGCATACAGTCAATCAATCCTGTACGACAATCCCCATGCTTCTTGCAGTACCCATAACCATCTGTTCGGCACCGGCAAGATCGACCGCATTGAGATCCTGCATTTTAAGCTCTGCGATTTTACGAACCTGCTCTGACGTAACGGTTCCGACCTTGTTCCGGTTCGGCTCGCTGGAGCCTTTCTGAAGCTTGGCCTCTTTCAGAAGCAGCACTGCAGCAGGCGGCGTTTTGGTGACGAACGTGAATGATTTGTCGGAATAAACGGTAATCACGACAGGAGTGATCATACCGGCCTCAGACTGGGTCTTCGCATTGAACTGCTTGCAGAACTCCATGATATTGACACCTTTCTGACCGAGAGCCGGACCGACCGGAGGAGCAGGATTAGCTCCGCCGGCAGGAATCTGAAGCTTGATAAAACCGATTACCTTTTTTGCCATAACCTCTTTCTATTCGGAAGCCTAAAGAAACTCAAGCTCCTTTATTATTGTGAAACTGACTTAACCTGTGAAAAATCCAATTCGGTAGGAGTGCTGCGACCGAAAAAACTGATCATGACCTTTACCTTCATGCGTTCCGTACAGACTTCGTGAACAATGCCGGTAAGAGAGCTGAACGGACCGTCGATAACCTTGACAGAGTCGCCGACCCTGAAAGGTGCCTCGATGACAGAGCGATGCTCAACAGCACTTTCGGGGACGAGTATCTTCTCAACCTCTTCGGGACGAAGCGGGGTAGGATTATCATCGACACCAAGAAACCCCATGACGGAGGGTATGTCGAGGATAAGATTTCTCGTCTGTTTGTCAAGAACCGCCTCTATGAGCACATAACCCGGAAAGGCATTTTTGGTCAGGCTCCGCTTTTTGCCGTTTTTCACCTCAACGAACCGCTCGTAAGGAACATAAACCTGAAGAATTTTATCCTCGAGACCGCACCGCTGCACCTCGGCCTCGATCCCCTCCTTAACCTTGCGCTCGTGACCGGAATAAATCCTGAGCGCATACCATCTCGGGACCGGAATCACCTGCTCGTCATCACTTTTTTTTCTCACACCCATCTCGACACCTCAACAGTGGTTATTATAATAACCGGCCCATAACAGAATTTATTACCCAATCGACAACAAACGTAAACAAGGCCAGAATACCCGAAACCGTCAAGACCACTACGGTAAGATCTTTAGTCTCGTCCTTGGTCGGCCAGGTAACCTTGCGCATCTCACTCACAACATCACTATAGTACCGACCGATCTTTCCAGTAATTTTACCCATATACAAGGCCCGCAACAAGAATCGTGAAAATATTCATGATAACCGGCACGTCAGGAGGGACTCGAACCCCCAACCTGCGGTTTTGGAGACCGCTGCTCTACCAATTAAGCTACTGACGTCTGTCAAACAACGCGAAACAGCGTGGAGCTGATGATCGGACTTGAACCGATGACCTCTTCCTTACCAAGGAAGTGCTCTACCGACTGAGCTACATCAGCCTCTCTGGAATCAACCTATAAAACATCTGTGGGTAGAGGAGGATTCGAACCTCCGAAGACATATGTCGACAGATTTACAGTCTGTTGCGTTTGGCCACTTCGCTATCTACCCGTTATGATCAGAGCTGGTGATGGGACTCGAACCCGCAACCTGCTGATTACAAGTCAGCTGCTCTACCAATTGAGCTACACCAGCAGCTCGTGTAAAAAACAGGGCAGGTAATATACCCTTCGTTTTTTTAAATACAAAGAAAAAAGAAACAATTCATCGGTTCCCTTTTGCAGCCGCAAAAAACCCGGATATCCTGACAGCTGTTTTACGAGAAGCGAAACGCTGCAAAAAAACCAGAAAAAAGTCAAGAAGAGTCGGGTAAACCAGCATTCGCGGTTTTTCGAGGCTGCGTAAGACCGCACGCACGACCAACGAAACCGCGTATACCGGTAACTTTATGCCATGGCGGCCGTGTTGCGCCTTTTCGAGAAAACCGGTATCGACGAATCCCGGGCAGACCGCGATAACGTTTATGCCGGTTCCGTCAAGTTCTGCATGAAGTGCTTCGGTGAGCGTTATCATGAATGATTTCGTAGCAGAGTAGAGGGCAAGTCCGGGAACTCCCTGCGCGCCCCCAAGGGAAGCCATATTGATAACTGTTCCTTTTCTCTCGGCGAGCATCTCCGGGAGAAACAGACGGATCAGTTTTGCTGAAGCTATGACATTGACCGACACGATTGTGTCGAGATCATGAAAAGGCAGATCGCTGAAAACGCCGGCACGGGATATTCCTGCGCAATTGACCAGAATTCTTACCGCGAGATCATGCTGTGCAGCAAAGCGGAATACCCGTTCAGGCCCATTGTGTTCAGCGAGATCCGAGGCACAGCAGAACACCCGGCCGCCGTAACCTTCACGAAGTTCCTCAGCTAACGCCTCAAGCAGATCTCCGGACCGGGCAACAAGCAGGAGATGATGGCCTTTTCGGGCAAATGCTTCGGCAAGCGCCCTGCCGATTCCCATCGACGCTCCTGTAACAAGCGTAACCGGCAGACGTTTCAGTTCTTCGGAATTCATCGTGAAATTACAGACTCCGCCGTTGCGGTTATTCAGGATCGACCCATCTGTCCCGCTCTTTTATGAGACCAATAAGCCGTTCAACAGCTCCGGTTTCGGGAATGTTATCCTCGACACAATCCTTTCCGACATAAAGACTGATTCGTCCTTTTCCTGATCCGACATAGCCGAAATCGGCATCTGCCATCTCGCCCGGACCGTTGACGATACAGCCCATGATGCCGATTTTCAATCCTTTGAGATGCGAAAGCCTCTGCTTGATGGCGGCAGTCGCTTTCTCAAGTTCGAAATAGGTTCTGCCGCAGCCCGGGCAAGAAATGAATTCTGTTTTCGACATGCGGGTTCTGGCCCCCTGCAGAATATTGGCACAAAGATCGATCTCCCCGGAAACCGGCAGGGCTGTTTCCAGGGCAAGAATATCGCCGATGCCGTCGCAGAACAGCGTTCCGGTCTGGATCGAAGCTTCGATGATCGTATCCAGCCGCTCTGCAGCTGTGCTCCTGAACCGGACGACGAGCGGATAGTCGATGCCTTTCGCATTGAGCTCCCGCACAAGATGCCGGTATACATAAACCGTCGAACACGAACGTATGGAAAAAAAGACTCGATCGAAACCTCGCTCCCGAAGCTTTTCGGCAAGACGTGCAAGAACCGCGGCAGGCACCCTCTCTCCGGTTTGTTCATGAATGAAACAGAATTCAAGGGCAGCTGGAGAAAGCGGATCAAGTTTTGCAATAAAACCGGGATCGAGTGATTCTCCCTCCCGGATATCGAGCCTGACCTTGAAGGCCTTTTCGGTCAGGACAGAAAACAGCTCGATGTTTTCCGTAGAGACCGCGACATGCCGGGAAACATCCCCGAGTCGGGCAGACAGCGCATCGAGCAGAACAAGTTCTTCCTCACTGCGAAGATGAAGGCTTACCAGCTCCGAACGAATCGCGTCCATGGATTTTTCCGGGGCCAATCGCTGCAGGACTTCCCTGCATGCCCCGTCAGTATCCGCAAGATCAGCGCTGACATCGGTTTCAATCCTCGGAACGTTATCTCCACCGGTGCCGATATCAGCTACAAACACCGTTTTTGAACGGCGCCTGTTGTACCGGAACGGGTCGAATGGAGGGGCTTGTTCCGGCGTTGTCCCCAATCGACTCTCAACCACATGCTTGACCGGCAGATGGCCCCGTTCCCCTTTTACAAGATGATAGTCGTTGTATTTTTTTACGATTGCAAAGCCGACCGGCACTTCGTTGACAGGATCTTCAGTCAGGGAAACCCTGATGGTATCTCCCAGACCGTCTTCGAGCAGGGCGCCGATACCCATTGCGGACTTGACTCGCCCTTCATCGCCGTCTCCGGCCTCCGTTACACCAAGATGCAGCGGATAGGCGTGACGCAGTTGGCCGTCGGCTTTTTCGACAAGCAGCCGGTATGCCTGAATCATCACCCGGACATTGGATGCCTTCATGGAAAAAAGCAGGTCGTAATAACTGCTCTCTTCGCAAATCCGGGCAAATTCAAGCGCGGCTTCGACCATTCCTTCCGGCGAATTCCCGTAACGGCTCACTATCCTGTCGGAGAGCGACCCATGGTTGGTGCCGATCCGCATGGAAACGCCAAGCTCTTTGGCCCTCCTGACAAGCGGAAGAAACTCGTTCCTGACTTTCTCCAGCTCCATCCGGTACTCGTCATCGGTATATCCTTCGCTCGAAAATTTTTTCCGGTTCGCATAATTACCCGGATTGATCCGTATGTTCTCGACATGCTCGACGGCCTTCATGGCTGCTCGTGCGGAAAAATGAATATCGGCGACAAGCGGAGTATCGATGCCGTCGCGACGGAGCTGCGCTCTGATTTCACGAAGATTTTCAGCATCCCGCTCGGCAGGAACGGTCAGCCTTATAATTTCACAGCCCGCTTCGTAGAGCTTTCTGCACTGCTCGACTGAAGCCGCGGTATCCATAGTATGGGTGTTGGTCATCGACTCTACCCGGATAGGCTGATATCCTCCAAGCGCTATCGGACCAAAACTGACCTCTCTGGTAAAACGGCGACGGTAATGATACATGGAAAAGAAATTATTGAAACGATGATATGATTAGTGATTCATTCTTTGCCGCGAATTATGTAGAGAGTCTCTCCCTCCCTGCGGAAATTGTACCTTTCCCTCGCAGCTTTTTCAATGCTGTCTTTGTGAAAAGCGTTTCTGATGCGCTGCTCGTTTACGATAATGCGCTGCTGCTCTTCCCTGTGACGCTCAAGCAGCGTGCGATGCTCCGCTTCCATCCTGATTCTCTTCAGAAGACCGTAGTCATCGAAGATGAACCAGATAATCATGAAAGCGGACACAACCAGAAACAGAAATTTTTTTGGATTGGAACTGATAACATCCCATAAACCATGAAAAATCCGCATTGCCTTGGATCCGATAACGTGAAAAACAGTTGACGATGTGTTCCGGAAAAGCGAAAATCTCCTGAAAATGCAGAAGGAATCCGTGTCACCGGATTCCTTCGCTGCATCATACCCTGAAAGCGGCAGCTCCGGGATACCTTGCCTGTCTGCCGAGTTCCTCTTCGATACGAAGCAGTTCATTGTACTTTGCCATACGATCCGAACGCGACATGCTGCCGGTTTTAATCTGTCCGGCATTGGTCGCAACGGCAATATGCGCTATGGTGCTGTCCTCGGTTTCGCCGCTCCGGTGGCTGATGACCGCAGTATATCCGTTGCGCTTTGCCAGATCGATCGCCTGCAGCGTTTCGGTGAGTGTGCCTATCTGATTGACCTTGATGAGTATCGAGTTCCCGACCCCGCGATCGATTCCCGATGCAAGCCGTTTGCTGTTGGTTACGAAAAGATCGTCACCTACAAGCTGTACGCGTTCCCCGATCTTGTCGGTAAGAAGTTTCCAGCCTTCCCAGTCATCCTCGGCCATCCCGTCTTCGATAGAGATGATCGGATAACGGTTGGCCCATGTTTCCCAGTATTCCGCCATCTCAAGAGAATCGAGTTCCCTTCCCGATGACTTCTTGAATACATATTTCTTCTTTTGCGCATCGTAGAATTCTGAACTCGCAGGATCGAGCGCAATCATGACCTGGCCGTCGCCAAGACCTCCCGATAATGCCGGAGAGCCTGGCCGATAACCCGCCTTGCCGATAGCCTCGATCACCAGCTCGATAGCCTCTTCATTGGATGAAAGATTCGGTGCGAAACCGCCCTCGTCGCCTACTGCGGTGCTGAGCCCCTTGCTTTTAAGCAGCGCTTTCAGTGCATGAAAAATCTCGGCACCGCAACGGAGAGCGTCGCTGTAAGAATCAAATCCGGCCGGCATGATCATGAACTCCTGAAAATCCACGGTATTATCGGCATGGGCGCCACCATTCAGCACATTCATCATTGGCACCGGCAGCGTATTGGCCATGGTACCGCCGATGTAGCGGTACAGAGGCAAACCTGAGTATTCGGCGCCGGCTTTTGCGCAGGCAAGCGAAACCCCGAGCAGGGCATTGGCGCCAAGTTTCGATTTGTTAGCCGTACCGTCGAGCTCGAGCAGCGCCTCGTCGATCTCCTCCTGTTCGGTCACAAGCATCCCTTTCAGCGCGTCGTTGATAACCGTATTGACGTTATCCACTGCCTTGAGTACTCCTTTGCCGAGGTACGCGCCCGCATCGCCATCCCTGAGCTCGACCGCTTCGTGAATGCCGGTTGATGCACCGCTCGGCACTGCCGCCCTGCCAAACGAATTTTCAGTATACACATCCACTTCAACAGTAGGATTCCCTCTTGAATCAAGGATCTGACGGGCAAGGATTTTACTGATAACAGGCATGGCTCGATAATGTTTATGTTATGATAAGGCGATAGCAGGCCGGAGTCAACGGCATCGTTAAAATATGGGTTAATTCAATGAATTTATCCAATTTCCATACGATTTCATTGTCGTCGCATCTCCTAATAAAGCTTTTTTTTGTTTATTGAAACAATGAGCTGTTTTCTACCGGAGAATATCCCGCAGCAGCCCGCCGCTCTTTTTAATACTGGCCCGTCAGACCGCAATTCAATTCAACCAAGGAGTCCTGCCATGCAAGCCGTCCGACCAGAACAACTGCGCAACATTGTCATCACCGGCCATGCCGGATCGGGTAAAACCATGCTTTGTGAATCGCTTGCCCTTACAATGGGTGTTATCAACCGACTGGGAAACAGTGACGACGGAAACACGATTTCCGATTATGCCGCAGACGAAATCCAGCGAAAACACAGCCTCAACACCAGTCTCATACACGGCTTCTGGAATGACTGCAAAATAAATACCCTCGATACCCCCGGCCTGCTCGATTTCCATGGCGATGTTAAATCGGCCATGCGGGTTGCCGATACCGTACTTATTGCCGTTAACGCATCGACAGGCGTTGAGGTCGGTACCGACTCGGTCTGGGAATACACCCGTGAATATTACAAACCGACATTGTTCGTGCTCACCAAGCTCGATGCCGACAGAACCAGCTTCAAAAACACTATAGATGAGCTCAGAGACCATTTCGGTCATCTGGTAACGCCGATACAGTTTCCTGCTGAAGAGGGACTCGGCCATCATATTCTGATCGACGTGCTGATGATGAAACAACTGGAGTTCAGTCCCGACAAGCCAGGCAGCATGAAAATATCTACCATTCCCGATCTTTACCTGAAACAAGCCGAAGAGCTTCATCAGCAGCTTGTCGAGGCCGTTGCGGAGACCGACGAAGAGCTTATGAACCGATTCTTCGAAGTCGGGACGCTCACCGAGGAGGAACTGCGTGCGGGAATAAAATCAGCATTGGTATCCAGAACATTATTCCCGGTTTTCTGCACCTCGCCGTTGCATCTTATCGGCACTGAACGCCTGCTGAACGGGATCGTAAATCTTTGTCCGTCTCCGATTGAACGAGGCCCCGAACATTCTGTCTGTGCAGTCGATGAAACAGAAAAACTTCTCCAGCCGGACCCTGACGGACCAACGGTTGCATTTATCTTCAAAACCATGTCTGAACCCAGAGTAGGTGAAATTTCCTATCTGCGGGTCTACTCGGGACACATAGAGAGCGGTCACGAACTGATCGACGTTCAGACAGGACAGATTGAAAAAATAGGTCAGGTGTATACCATGCTCGGGCAGAAAAAAAACCCCGTTGAGAAACTCCTTGCCGGGGATATCGGTATGGTGGTGAAGCTCAAGGATGCGCATACCAATGATACTCTTGCCGACAAGGGAAGCAATTGCCGCATCACGCCGATAACGTTTCCGGAACCCGTTTTAGCGTCCGCCATCATACCTGTATCCCAGGGAGACGAAGAAAAAATCTCTTCCGGTCTGCACCATCTCCACGAAGAGGATCCGAGTTTCGCCATTTCCCACGACATCGAGTTCAATCAGACCATCATCAAAACGCTCGGTGAAACGCATCTTGAAATCATCATCAGTCGACTGCAGAATAAATTCAATGTTCAGGTAGAAACGGCACCCATCAGAATTCCTTACCGCGAAACCATCCGCCTCAGCGCAATGGCACAGGGCAAGTATAAAAAGCAATCCGGCGGCAGGGGGCAATACGGTGATGTCTGGCTCAGACTCGAACCTGCAGAAAGAGACACTGGTTTTGTTTTCTCCAGTGAGGTGGTGGGAGGAGTTGTCCCGACGCGTTACCTCCCCGCAGTTGAAAAGGGAGTCCGAGAAGCCATCGCAAACGGCGTGCTTGCGGGTTTCCCGGTTATCGACCTCAAGGCTATCGCCTATGATGGTTCCTATCACCCTGTGGACAGTTCGGAATTCGCTTTTAAAATAGCCGCGAGCATGGCATTCAAAGCGGCTTTCGATAAAGCCAAGCCGCTTCTGCTTGAGCCGTTCTACGATCTTACGGTTTATGCACCGGAACAGTATACGGGTGAAATTGTCGGTGATATATCCAGCAGAAGAGGTAAAATTCTCGGTATGGATACCGATGCGCGCTTTCAGGTTGTAAAAGCCCTGATACCACAGGCATCTCTCGCATCGTTCCATCAGTCACTGACGAGGCTGACGCAAAGCAGAGCGAAATACACCTACAGCTTCAGTCATTACGAGGAAGCGCCGCAGGATGTCATGCAACAGGTAATTGCTGAAAACAAGCAGCACTGACGTTCTTCAGAAAGAGAAAAGCGGTTCAGAACAAGTGAATGGGTTCGCATGGGCAAACCCGTTCACTTGCTCATTTCTCAGAGGACACCTGCAACAGATTTGATTTTAAGCCACCACACAATCCATACGGCTTCCCGAATATTTCTTTTCGTCATTTTAGATTTACCGACAGTCCTGTCGGTAAAGACTATCGGTACTTCGCTGATCAGAAATCCTTTTTTCCAGGCCCTGAAATTCATTTCGATCTGAAAGGAATACCCTTGCGAATTGATTCGATCAAGATCGAGTACCTCAAGAACTCCGCGGCTGATGCATTTGAATCCGCTGGTAGGATCTGAAACCGGCATACCGGTTATCAGACGAGTATAGACGCTTGCAACTTTCGACAGTATAAGACGGCTCAGCGGCCAGTTGACGACGTTGACCGTATTGTTCATGTAACGCGATCCTATCACAAGATCCGAACGTCTTGCAGCATCAAGCAATAGAGATATCATTTCGGGATCGTGGGACAGATCGGCATCCATCTCTATGATATAGTTGTAATCGTTCTGCAGCGCATACCTGAAACCCGAAATATAAGCCCTGCCGAGCCCCTGCTTGCCCTCTCTCTGCATAAGCAGGAGACCGGGATAACTTTTCTGCAGATCCATGACAATCCCTGCTGTGCCGTCGGGAGAATTGTCGTCGATGACAAGCACATCCAGTCCGGCGGGATAGAGGGTAAACACCCTTTCAATAATTCGCTGTATATTCTCCGACTCGTTATAGGTAGGGACGATGACAAGCGCATCCGAACGGATACCGCCTCCAGGCACCAACCCGCGATTTTCCGGCAGTTCATCCGGGCGATTTGTTGTTTCGGTCATAAAGCAATTGCATCTCTTGAAATAAAAAAGCATTGCCTTTTTCGGGGGCAATGCTTTTCATGTTCTCATTCAGTATCAGGCAGACCTCATCAGCGAACCTCTCGATGGAACCGGTGCAGAAACCGAAGATCGAAATCAAGCCGTTCCGGAGGCGTATAGGAAAAATCGAGCACTGCTCCATCCGGAAGCACCTCTATCAATGCGCCTGAAGGACACTCATCTCCGGAAAAACATGCCGAGCAGGATATACACGCATCCTGATCGATATAGCATCTGAATCCGCCCTCCTGAACGTCGCCGTAGAACTTGTAGCCTATGGCATTCACTTTCGGAGGACATTTGTCCAGACACAAACCGCATCCGACGCAGAGATTTTCAATGATGAAATAATGCTTTTTTGCTCTTGGTGCCGCTTTTGCCACAGGTGCCCCCTTGGAAGCGGGAGCTGCGCCTGGCGCAGGAGCAGTTTTTGCCGCAGGCGCGCCTTTGGCCGCAGGTGCTGCGGGTGCGGGCTTGGCACCGCCGGGAGCAGGCTTGGGGGCCGGTTTGGGAGCGGCCTTTTTAACCGGAAGCGCAGATTCCTGAGGGAGTCCGGTTCTTCCGAGATTGACATTCAAAGGCTCAAGGCGAGGCTTTCCGGAGGTCTGCTTTGGTGCTGACTCCTTTGGTTTCGACTGAACCTGCTGCTTGGCTGCCGGTGCGGGTGTTTTCGGAGCGGCAGGCGCCGCTTTGGCTGCTGGCGCGGCAGGCTTTGGAGATATATCTGGCTGTTTGACAGGCTCGGCCATAAAAACCCTCCTCTTAAATTGACAAATGGAATAAGCGTTAACGGGCCAAAAAAACCCGGAGGAGCGGAGGCTCCTCCGGAATGGACAACTCAGGCGACAAGCTTGATCAGGAAGTCAACGACCTGGGTCAGCATCTGCTGTCCCGACACAGTAGCATCAGCTACAGGAGGAGGCAGCGGCTTGTCAGTCTGATAGAACCCGTTACCGATAAAGAGGAACACCAGCATGAATGTGCCGCCGAAATACAGGAACGTTCCTGCAAGCTTCGAATCGGAAATCGTCAGAACCGGGAAGCGGAACGATACATCCCTGTTGAGGAACTTCTTTCCAAGCCAGCGGATCGTACGGGTCTGAATATCGGCACCTTCAAGACGGGATCCGCGATCTTCAAACCACACAGCGAAGCTGATGAACCATACGAGATGACCGATCATAAGAATCACGGAGAGATGGGAACTCGAGAAAATCGTCACCGTTTCCGTCCAGAAATAATAGAAGATTCCGGATGTATAGTGATGAGCAAGACCTGCAACGGAATCCCATGCCTTCGCATCGGCAACAGGTACGCCATACATCATAGAAGCAATCCATGCGCCGTCGATGTACCAGCAGACGGCCGAAAGACCTTTGACTCCCCAGAGCATGGCGAACCACAGCTGATCCTGGATGGAGACACCGCAGGTACCGCCGTAAACCGGGCCTAGGCAGGGGAATGAGTAGGAGTTCTTCTTCAGTCCGAGATCATCCCACAGCGGAGATGTATGAGAGAAAAACGCTATGCGTACAAGAGCGATAAGGGAGAACAGCGAACCCGCAGTGATGACGTGAGCCATTACCCAGTCGTTGATGCTCGGATCGGCAAACATCCACTGGAACATCGGAAGCGGTTTCAGCCAGTAGAACGACATCATGATATTGGTGCCGAAGATGTTCAGCTCGCAGATCGTATTCCAAACGATAACTGCATATACTGAAAGCATTGTGGCAAAGCAAAGTGCCATGACGGTACCGAGAATCTTGACCTGAACCTCCTGATCGCGGCCTTTGGTGATCCAGATGGACTTGATCTGGCTGTAGAGGCCGTTCAGCTGAATCTTGAGCAGGTACTGACCACCATGATAGACACCGGCGAATACATAGAGAACGCCGCAGATGATGTGGTTGAATGTTATAAGGTTGATAACAACCCTCGACATGCCGAAAGCTTCGCCGTTTTTCGGAAGAATAGCGTATGGCGCAAATTCGGCAAACTCCTTTTTACCGGATATGATCCTGCCGCCTTCCTGAACAAAATCGTAGCTGACACGGTTGAACGGTTCGCCATAGAGATAAAAAACAAGACTGTCGAGCTCTTTGTAGTAGGCATGGAAGGAAGGCTGCTGGAATGCTACGAAAGCAATCACGCCGAGAGCGATATTGATGTACCCTATCGCGGTCAGGTGTACCGAAAAAGCTGCCTTCATATCATCGTTGAGATGAATGGCCGCATTGGGCGGGTTGTTCCACCAGTAGATGCCGAGCGCGAAGAAAATGACGGCAAACACGAAAGACATGAAGGTTTCCGAATTGATCGTCTGGAAATCGGGAATCGGAGGAATTCCGAGAGCAAACCACATCATCAGACCCCAACCGAGAAAAAGCAGCGACATGTAGACAGTGTGCGGTCCAAGAGCATCCTTGTAGGTCTTTGCGCTTGTGCCGTTGAAAACCATATCGCCGAACTTGCCGAGAAAACGGAAGTCACGGAAGTTTCCTGCCCGTCCCGTGAAGGGATTCGTAAGATTGTGCGTCCAGTGGCGCCAGCCGCCGAAAAGCAGAATCGAACCGGAAATCACATGCAGGAGAGCCCACCCGAGCAGATTGGTGGCCGCCTGCTGAAGATCGGCGGTCTGGGTGCTGTAAGTATCGATACCGAGAGAAACCATCCTTGGTTTGATGGTAAGATAGAACCAGTTATCGTGAAAACCCGGCGAACCCCACGGGAAAACCTGGATACCGGAGATGTAATAAATCGCCATAAGAAAACCCATAACGCCGAGAAGGGCGAGATGACCGCCGACAACCTGCTCGTCGTCAAGTTTGTCGGTATCGAAAACCTGGTACCACTTCGTGGTTCTCGTCTCTGTCCTCTGGAACAGAAATCTCCTCATTTTGGCGGCATCCTGCTCCTTGATAACGGACGGGCCGCCTGGCGCGCCATTTCCCTTGGGGGATGGAGCATTCCCCTTGGGAGGTGGGACAGATCCCTTTGGCTTGACTCCTGCAGGATTCACTTGTTCAGCCATTGTATTCTCTCCTTTGTTTGGTCGTATTTCAGGTTGAAGAAACCGAAAAGAAAATCTTTGCGTTATACCTTGAGCCTCCGGTCCGTTTTCAGATTCAGAGTAAATCGCCGCATGAAGAATGCCGGTCTTTCAGGCAGTCGTGATATGCGCTTCATGAAAAACAGACAAGGAATACAGAACAGATCTACTGATTTCGATAGGCCGTACGCCCGATAAGTCACTTGACACAGTAGCAAATAAAATAAGAAAAATTATTTAATAATAAATTTTTTTGCCGCGGCTTTCCGTGTGAGCATCTGTATTTTAGCACGTCTAAGTCATTGAAAACCATGGTATTCACTCATGCGCCAATGAGAGATACACCATCAATACGCCACAAGAGAACTCAACCATTGCGCAATGCAGATCGATTTCATAAAACTCTCGGGAGCAGGAAACGATTTTATCGTTATCGACAACAGAAGCTTGTCGCTGAGGCTCTCTGCCGAGCTGATAAGGTCACTTTGCGCAAGAAGAACGGGAATCGGTGCAGACGGACTTATACTGATTGAAAAGTCGGATCTGTTCGATTTCTGCATGAAGTATTATAACGCTGACGGCCTGCCTGGTTCCATGTGCGGCAATGGAGGAAGATGCGCAGTCTATTTCGCGCACTCGATCGGAGTTCCTTCGGCAGATCATAACGTTTACGTTTTCGAAGCGAACGGCAACCGTTACGATGCATCGGTTACAGACCGGGAGATGGTAAAACTGCATATGCTTGACCCGCATGATTTCCGTGACAGTCTTGCCGTTGAAGGATTCAACTGCCATTTTGTTGACACCGGATCTCCGCATGCCGTCATATTTTCTCCACAGGGTGAACTCGAACGGCTCAACGTCTGCGGCGAAGGCCGCGCAGTGAGACACAGAACGGATATGTTCCCTGGCGGCACCAATGTCAACTTTCTTGAAGTGATCTCTCCGGACAGCATAAACGTCAGAACATTCGAAAGAGGAGTCGAGGACGAAACCCTGGCCTGCGGAACCGGTGCGGTAGCATCTGCGGTCATGAGCTATCGGCTCGGCAGAATATCGAGCCGGACTGTCAGCGTCAGGGTCAGGAGCGGCGATACCCTTGTAGTTTCATTCAATGATAATCTTAAATCCGTAACGCTGACAGGCCCGGCTAAAATCATCTACCGGGGCACCCTGGAACTGCCTTTGTCCGGAACATGAGCCATAAGCTCACCTTTTTTTTCAATCATATCTCCGTGCTCCAGAAAACCCGAACCGGAATCGTCGTCCTTCCGCTTCGAACCCGACGGAGCCCTTCATTTTCATATTACTCCCCGGTTTACCAGATAATGACACTGCTTACAAGCCCTTAACGGGCCATCAGAAACCCGATTATTTATTTCTACATTTGCGTATATTCCCGATTACTTATTTGAGCAGCATTCGCCCCCCTCTGTTCTCATGAGCTTATGTCGTCTTTATATTTTCATTTCATTTAAAAAACGCCGCCAATGAATGAAAGAAACGAATCGTCGCAATGCACCTGCCCTGACATGATCATCGAAACAGACAGCTTTTCAGACAACAATCCATTCCGGATTGCACGAAAACAGCTGGATGAAGCCGCAGCGATCATGAACCTCGACCCCGCATCGCATGAAATCCTCCGCTGGCCGCTCCGGGAACTGCATGTAGCTATGCCGGTAAAAATGGATAACGGAACCACCAGAATATTTCATGGCTTCCGTGTTCAGTACAACGACGCCCGTGGGCCAAACAAGGGAGGAATCCGTTTTCATCCGGATGAAACGATCGATACCGTAAGGGCTCTGGCTGCATGGATGACCTGGAAAACAGCAGTACTGGACCTTCCTCTCGGAGGCGGAAAAGGCGGTGTGATCTGCGATCCGAAATCCATGTCGTGCGGTGAACTCGAACGGTTATCCCGTGCCTATATCCGTCAGGTTGGCCGCATGCTCGGTCTTGAAAAAGACGTTCCTGCTCCCGACGTCTACACAACACCCCAGATTATGGCATGGATGGCAGACGAGTATTCGTTTATGCAGGGAAACAACGAGTTCGGCGTCATTACCGGCAAGCCTATCGCACTTGGCGGTTCTGCCGGAAGGACTGACGCCACTGCCCGAGGAGGAATCTACTGCGTTCGTGATGCTGCGGAAGTTATCGGCATGAACCTTGCCGGAAAAAAAGCAGCGATCCAGGGATACGGTAATGCAGGCTATTATGCGCATAAACTTGCCGTAGAACTGCTCGGCATGAAGGTCGTTGCCGTTTCGGACTCAAAAGGAGGCATCCATAATCCCGACGGCCTTGATTATATGGAGGTCATCGCCCATAAACAGGAGACCGGCTCGGTAAAGGATTTTCCCGGAAGTGAAGCCATGTCGAACAAAGAACTGCTTGAACTCGATGTCGACGTTCTTTTTCCTTCGGCACTCGAATCGGTGATCACGAGCTCGAATGCAGCAAATATAAAAGCCCGGATCGTGGCAGAACTTGCCAATGGCCCGACAACTCCCGAAGCCGACAACATCCTGTACAATAACGAAGTATACGTCATTCCCGATTTTCTCTGCAATGCCGGAGGCGTAACCGTGTCGTACTTCGAAATGGTGCAGAATACCTATGGTTTCTACTGGGAGGAGGAGGAAATTCACAGGCTGCTCGATAAAAAAATGACAGCGGCATTTCTGAAAGTTCATGAATCCGCAGGAAAATACCGTGTCCACAATCGCCTTGCCGCTTATATCGTCGCCATTGAACGGGTAGTAGAAGCAATGAAGCTTCGGGGATGGGTATAAGGGCAATTACGAATCGGGAATGATACATGAGAGGCCCCGTTGTCGGACGGCACAGTCAATTGACGGGAATATTTTATGGGCAATTCCGCAAGAACTTTTTGGCACCGACTCTGCGTTATGATTCCCGTTCGTGAACACAGCCATGCCGGTGGCATTACCTGCATGGCATCTGAACACAGGAACAACAAACAGCAACTTAAACGGAGGTGAACAATATGCAGAAATGGATCTGTACTCCTTGCGGATATGTTTACGATCCTGAAGTCGGTGATATCGACAGCGGCGTAGAACCCGGAACGCCTTTCGAGGATCTTCCCGATGACTGGGTCTGCCCGGTTTGCGGTGTGGACAAAACACTTTTTGAACCCTACGACGAGCGCCGTGGCAGATAACCGCAGATACAAAAGAGACAGTGCCGTTTCAGGAGCTGTCTCTTTTTTTCTTCATGAAAACAGCTTGCAGATCATTGAAGCAACATCCCTATTCTGTCTGCGAACTCCTCGAGATTGAATGGTTTGGTAATATAATCCACAGCGCCGAGCTGCAGTCCTTTCTCGCGGTCTTCGCTGCTGTCCTTTGCCGTCAGCATAACAAGGGGCACAGCACAATAATCCGGGTTGCCTTTGATGAGAGAAGTCAGTGAAAATCCATCCATGCCGGGCATGGAGATATCCACGACGATGAGATCCGGTTTTTCGCCGCTATCGAGCATCTCAAGTGCAGCTGCGGCATCGCCTGCCGTCAATACGGTGAACTTCCTTCCGAGGTTATGGGCCAGCAGCCGCCGTATGTTTGCGGAATCATCGACAATAAGTATGACGTGTCGTTTCATGTCAGCATTTGATTTGTCAGGGGTTGTCAGATTGCCTGAGTAAAGGAAGACGAACAAGAAACTCCGCACCTTCCGATACTCTGCTTTTTACCGTTACAGTACCGCCATGGGCTTCAATGATTTCCCTGGCTATGGAAAGACCCAGACCCGTGCCATCAACAGCGGTTTCCGCATGTTCGACCCTGTAGAACTTTTCGAAAACCTTTTCGAGATCCTCTTCCGGAATACCCGGCCCGTTATCCTTTACGCTGAAATACATCGAATCTTCATCACATGACAACGACACATCAACCCTGCCGCCTGAAGGCGTGAATTTCAGCGCATTGCCGATAATATTGATGGCGACCTGTTTCAGGGCATCCGGATCTGCATGGAGATGCTTTGAAGGAACATGTCCCTTCAAATGCAGTTCGATCTTTAATTCATCGGCCCTGATTTTCAGGTTCCTGCAAACCTCCGAAATCGTAACGGACGGATCTATTTCACTTTTTTTGTAGGATACCCTTCCGGAATCTATGCGTGAAATCATCAGTACATCCTCTATAAGAGAAGAAAGCCTTTTACTTTCATCATGAATGATGGAAAGAAATTCCATTCTTGTCACCCGGTCGAGTTCGTCCTGCTCCCTGAGTAACGTACCGGTAAACCCGAGTATCGAGAAAAGCGGCGTTCTCAACTCATGGGATACCGTTGAAATAAAATCGTTTTTCATCCTGATATTCTCTCTGACAAGCCGCTCCGAACGCTTTTGTTCGGTAATATCCCTGAAAATACCGACAAACCACAGAGTCCCCTCTGTCATGAACATTGCCGAAGTCAGATGGACATCGATTCGGAGTCCATGACCGGTCACTATCTGGGTTTCAAGCATCCGTGGCTGACTCAGGCTTTCGCTGATGAACGATGCCGCAGCTTCTTCCCGCAATTCCTCCGGGTAAAGATCGCGGACATGCAGTCGGGAAAGATCTTCAGGAGAATAGTCGAAAAACCGCTCTGCCCTGGTGTTCCATTCGACAAGAGTTCCGCTTTCGGCATCTGCGACAATAATGGCGTCAGGAATAGCGCGAAACAGATTCAGGTATTTTTTCCGATTTTCGTCAAGCTTCTGCTCGGCCTCTTTAAGTTCGGTAATATCGACAACGATACCCCTGAAACCGGAGACCCCTATTCTGTCGGATATTGGCGCAGCGTACACAAGCGCCGGAAAGCAGGAGCCGTCCCTTTTGAATACCCTGAATTCATGACTGCCAAGCCGGCCTGTTATTTTTTTTGCATTCAGACCCCGCAGCACCCTGGCTCTGTCTCCCTGATCGAAAAAAGCGAGCGCATGAAGCCCTTTTTTCATCTCTTCCCTGCTGTACCCGAAGGTGACGAACCCCGCCCGGTTAGAATAGGTGATGAAGCCTTTTCTGTCCGTTTCAAAAACCGGCTGAGGCAGGAGATCGGCAAGATCCCTGAAACGGCGCATACTCCGAAGCAGAGCTTCCTTGTTTTTTCTGACGTCTGTTATATCCTGTATCAGCGCAAGAACATGAGACGAAATCCTGCCCTTATTGCCGACAGGGCTGATTATGGCATGCGCCCAGCAATGTCCGCCAACTGAATTTCTGTTACAGAAATCGCCCTGCCAGACCTTTCCGGCAACCATGGCCTTTCTGATATTTGAAGGAAGTTCTGCCGAATCGCATCGACCAGACGCCATATCGGCATCAGGGGCAAGAGCGCCGAACACAGAAGAAAAGGAGCGGTTGGCATATTCGACGTTTCCATCGGCATCGGTAATGACAACAGCTACCGGGCTCTGGTCAACAGCAGCCGACAACAGCCTGACCTGCTGACGGAGAGCACATTCGGAAAATGCATTTTTCAGAACAACCGCCAGCCGGTTGGAATCGACAGGCTTGGTGAGGTAATCGTATGCGCCCATTTTAATGCACTGCACAACAAGATCGATATCGCCGGAACCCGATATCATGATAACCGGCATTACATCATTGCTCTCCATGAGATAGCGCAATACATCCATACCGCTTTTGCCCGGCATATGGACATCAAGAAGCATCGCGTTGAAAGAAGAAGTACGCAAAAGCGCAATTGCCTCGTCGCCTTCAGAAACCATAACGGGACGATAACCGAGATGCGACACGATCATGGATATTTCCTGCCGGACAAGCGCACTGTCATCGGCAATAAGAACCGTTGTCCCGTCCCGCTTTTTCGGCATAGGAAAACAAATTTATGGCTTGAATGATACCCGGCTTATCGACGGGAAACGGATCTGCCGGAACCGACAGTTCAGTTTCAGGAACAGTCAGTCCCCTGGTTCAATCACAGAAAAGCACCTTGTATTCCCGGCTGACAAACGTATTGGCAAGACGCCTGAGCTTCAGTGCGCTCTGGTGTTCTTTTTCAAGTACCTGCCAGCGATGCTCATCGGTCGACTCCTTGCCCCTGAGCAACTGATTCTTTTTTGTCTCGTGGTAGGTCAGTTCGATATATACCCCAAGATCGATACCGTCCGTCGCAATTGCATAAAGACCGTCAATGACAAGCATATCGATAGAAGAAAAATCGGTAATTAGCAGATCCACATCTTCGGTGATGATATCGACACAAGGCATGCTGGCCTTACGGCCCCTCCTGAAATCCTCGATATTTCGGTTAAGCCATGCATGGTCATATTCGTCAGGACCTACCGACTCGAAATTGTTCCTCTCACGCTCGGCACGACGCAACTGAGGCTCAATCCTGTAGTAGTTATCCGTGTGCAGAATCTTGACCCTTATCCCTTCTTTTTTCAGGACAAGAGCAAGGGAATGCGCAAGTTCGGATTTACCTGCGCCGGACTCCCCTGAAATAGCCACAATGAAGCGATATCCCGCAAACTCCTCCTCTTTCGCCTGCTTTTCGACAAGGACTCGTTCAGAAATCACCTCTGCGGCTTTTTTATGTTTTTCGCTGATGAGAAGAATATCGCTAAGCACGGCACCTGGGGGTTACAAGTTGCTTGATAACGACACCACGGAAGCATAACCGACAAAGCACGGGAATCATAATAACCGGCTTTCTCATTCTTGTCAATATAATAAAAACGTAATGCCATTCAGCAAACTGCAAGTATCATAAAATGCCATGAACACGCTCATTACTGAACAAAACGACGGGCATCAACGCTTTTCGACGATATCATGCTCAAAGGGGGGCATATCAAAACCCGCATCCCGACAGGTCGGAGCAGCCTCCGCCGCAACGGCACGCTGACCGCTGTCAGTTTTTCGATCATCGCTCGCCGTTTCCGGATCTGCTTTCAGCTTCTCGGGCGGAAACGCGTGACGCATACTGCCTTTCGACTGCCCGCGGCTATTGGCGATAAAGATGGCGATAACTTTGCTCCTGTCTGTTGTGGAGAGGGCGTTCGGAATCGGAGCAAAAAAAATGGCAGCAGGATCGGATACTGCTTCGAACATCAAGATCCCGGCTGATTCGAGGTGATGCTGTAAAAAAAATGCAGAAACACCTTTCGGTACTTCTGCATTTTCGTGCTCCGCGAGTAGGATTCGAACCTACAACCCTTCGGTTAACAGCCGAATGCTCTACCATTGAGCTATCGCGGAGTATATCACTGCTGAATGGGCTGATAATATACAATCAGTTTCTTTTTTTCCAAAGATCAATCGTCTTTTTTTTACCTTTTCATCCCGATTGCGCATGCAGACGCTTTCATTTTCCATATTAATTTTCGTACATTGGTGTTCTTTTATTGAAAAGAGGGCATATGCGAAAAGAAAAAGCACTCATAGAGATCCGGATAGCGGGTCTTATGCAGGGGTCCCATACGTTCGACTTCACCTGCAGGGCTGAGGATTTCATGGATAAGGGGCTGAACAACGAGGTTTTTTCGCGAGACATTTCAGTACACGTAATCGCAGAAAAAACCGAAAACGAACTGACGGTTATCATAAAAACCGCAACAACAGCCGATTTCACCTGCGATATCTGTCTTGCTCCGCTTCAACGGAAACTCACGGGAGAGTATCGCATTGATTATCTTTTCGACACCGAACCGGATATTCCGGAAAGCAGCGACGAAGATTACCGCATAATCGACAGGAACGCCATATCGATCGATCTTACAGAAGATGTGCGCGAGACAATCCTGCTATCTGTGCCGATGAAAGTTACCTGTACGGACAATCCCGACTGCAGGCTGTTCGTCGGAAACACGGAACCGGATGACGCGCCTGAAAATGAAAAAAGTTCCTGGCGGGACTCTCTTGAAAAGCTGAAAAAAAAGTATCGTTAACCGACTATAAAATCAGAGGACAACCATGGCAAATCCGAAAGCCAAAATGTCGAAATCCAGAAGGGATAAAAGACGCGCCCAGTTCAATGCCCGCACCAAAGCAGCGATGACTGTCGTCTGCCCTAACTGCGGTGAGCCGACCCTTCCGCACCGCGCCTGCCGTCATTGTGGCCATTACCGCGGCAGAGCCGTCGTAACCAGATCCACAAACAGCTGATATAAAACAAATACAGGATTACCCCGTCATGCTGACCATCGCCGTTGATGCCATGGGCGGAGATAACGCTCCGGCCTGCGTAATTGAAGGAACCATTCAGGCTCTTCGGGAAAGCGGCAACCGGTTTTCCGTCGTACTGATCGGACAGGCAGAAAAAGTCGAACCATTGCTTGCCGAACAGGATACTGAAGGATTGAACCTCAGGTTTGTGCATGCTCCTGAAGTGGTTACCATGGATGACATTCCTGCGATTGCCGTTAAGACCAAACAGGAATCATCTCTGGTAAGGGGACTTAAAATGTGCAAGGCAAAAGAAGCTGATGCCTATGTGAGCGCCGGAAACACCGGAGCGCAGATGGCCGCATCCCTTTTTGTTCTCGGCAGGCTACCTGGAGTTCTGCGCCCTACGATCTACGCTTATTTCCCGAGAATACAGGAAGGACTGACCAATATTGTCGATGTCGGGGCAAACATGGACTGCAAACCGGAACATCTTGTGCAGTTTGCTGAAATGCTCACCATATACCAGCGTTTCGCTGCAGGCATCGAAAAACCGGTTACAGGACTGCTCAATATCGGTGAAGAAGAAGGAAAAGGCTCGGAGGTGCTCAAGCAGGCATACAAAATGCTGAAAGAGGCTGACAGTCAGGGAAAAATCTGTTTTGCAGGTAATATCGAGGGACATGACATTCTCAAAGGCAACGTCAGCATCGTTGTCTGTGACGGCCTTGTTGGAAACACCATCCTGAAGTTCGGCGAAAGCATTCCCGAATTTCTCGGCTCCCTGCTCAAACCCGCCCTGCAGAAACTTGTCGCTTCCGGAGATCTTGACGCGACATCCGCAGCGCTGGCTTCGTCCGTATTTAAAAGCATGTTCGAGCCTTTCGATGTCGAGAAGTTCGGAGGCGTCCCTTTCCTGGGGGTTGACGGCATCTCGATTGTCGGTCATGGCCGGTCATCGTCGCGCGCCATTAAAAACATGATATTCATGGCTGAGCATATGATTGAAAAAAAGGTCAACGCCCATATTGCGGAAATGCTCTCCGAAGAGTAGCGGTCTTTCCCGTCATCGAATCAACTGCGCATGAATCAGCATTCATGCGGAAGAACATGACAACCCTGTACAGAAATAACCTCTTAGAACGCATGAAAGCTGCAATAACGGCTACAGCCAAATACCTTCCCTCCGGCGTCATCACCAATACCGACCTTGAAAAGCTTCTTGAAACCAACGACGAATGGATCCGCAGCAGAACGGGAATCAGCGAACGTCGAATAGAAAAAGATCCTGCCAGAGCGACATCGTTTCTCTGCGGCGAGGTAGCAGGACAGCTTCTCGAAAAGCGTGGTATTTCAGCAGCAGAAATCGAACTCATCATTGTTGCAACAATGACCCCGGATATGCTGTTTCCTTCAACGGCATGTCTCGTGCAAAGCATTATCGGAGCATCGAACGCCTGGGCGTTCGATCTGAACGCTGCCTGTTCGGGTTTTATTTTCGCGCTCAGCACCGGTGCCAGTTTCATTGAATCGGGAGCTCATAAAAAAGTCATGGTAATCGGAGGCGATAAAATGTCTTCGGTCGTCGATTATTCGGACCGTTCGACGGCGATTCTTTTCGGCGACGGTGCAGCCGGCGTGATTCTTGAACCTGCAGAAAACGGTTACGGCATTCTCGATACGAAACTTTACTCTGACGGAACAAACGGAAAAGATCACCTGCTTATGACCGGCGGAGGAAGCCTGCATCCCGCAACGCACGAAACCGTGGACAAGCGTATGCACTTCATCCATCAGGATGGCAGGCAGGTATTCAAATCAGCTGTTACGGCCATGGCGGATACAGCTGCTGAAATCATGCATCGCAACAACCTCGATGCCGAAAACATCGCATGGCTGGTACCTCATCAGGCAAATCAGCGCATTATTCATGCCACAGCCGAACGTATGGGCCTGAGTGACGAAAAGGTCATGTCCAATATTGCTCATTACGGCAATACCACAGCAGGCACCATACCGATCTGTCTGGCAGAACTTGAAGAGCAGGGAAAACTGCACAAGGGATCGAATCTCGTGCTTGTCAGCTTTGGAGCGGGCTATACCTGGGGTGGAATGTACGTCCGGTGGCAGTAATCCATTTTCTTACTCATCAGAACCAGCCATAAATGAAAGCATTTGTATTTCCGGGGCAGGGGTCCCAGTATTGCGGCATGGGCAGGGATATTTTCGAAGCGTTTCCTGCAGCGGAAGAGCTTATGAAAAAAGCCGACGCTATCCTCGGGTTTTCCATGACCGGCATCATGTTCAAAGGAAGCGAAGAGGATCTCCGCCAGACGAGGTATACCCAGCCGGCCATTTTCCTGCACAGCATGGCAATAGCCTCACTGATAGGCAACGACGGCATTGCTATGGCTGCCGGACACAGCCTCGGCGAATACAGCGCACTCTGTTTTGCCGGCGCCATATCTTTTGAGGATGCCATTCGTATTGTCGCCAGAAGAGGAGAACTGATGCAGAAAGCCGGAGAGGAAAATCCCGGTTCCATGGCTGCGCTTATCGGCATGCAGGACTGCTCCGTCGAAGCACTTCTGACCGAAGCGTCCCTGTCGGGAACGGTTCAGGCGGCTAACTTCAACTCCCCCGGTCAGGTGGTCATATCAGGAGATATTGCCGCTGTCAGAAAAGCGGTCGAACTTGCCCCTTCGCACGGAGCAAGAATGGCAAAGGAACTCGTTGTATCCGGAGCGTTCCATTCTCCGCTCATGAAACCGGCAGAGCAGGAACTTGCCGAAGCTCTCGAACATGTCGATATTCATGATGCAAAAATTCCCGTGTGCATGAATGCTGTTGCAGTTCCCGTCACTTCTGCCCCGGAGATCAGAAAAAACCTGATCAGGCAGCTTACAAGTCCGGTATTGTGGACCCAGTCGATCGAAGCGATGGTTAAAAACGGAGTAACAGACTTCATAGAAGTCGGCCCTCAGAAAGTACTGCAGGGACTCATCAAAAGAATCGATAAATCGGTTACAACTGCAGGCGTCGATACGGCAGACGATGTCAGCAGGCATATAACGGTTTGACAGAATCGGATTCTAAACTAAAAACAGAAGAGACAGGAAACATGCTTGAAGGAAAAATTGCAGTAGTGACCGGCGCAGCCAGAGGAATCGGACAGGCGATTGCTTTTGATCTTGCCGCAAAAGGTGCAGGAGTGGTCGTATGCGATATCAGGGAGGAGTGGCTTGCGGAGACAGCAGAAGGAGTTCGGAATCTTGGTCGCGACGTCTGGTGCCGGGAACTCGATGTTACCAATACGGAAGCGGTGCAGAAGGTTTTCAGCGAAATTGCCGAAACGACAGGAAGAATCGATATTCTCGTCAACAACGCAGGCATCACCCGTGACGGCCTTCTTATGAGAATGAGCGAGGAGGATTGGGATGCGGTTCTGACGGTAAACCTGAAAGGGACTTTTGCCTGTACAAAAGCCGTTACCAGGATCATGATGAAACAGCGCTCCGGAGCAATCGTCAACATCGCTTCGGTCATCGGACTCATGGGAAATGCCGGACAGGCGAACTACGCGGCATCGAAAGGAGGCGTCATCTCTTTCACAAAATCGGTCGCCAAAGAGTTTGCGTCCCGCAATATCCGCGTCAACGCAGTCGCTCCGGGGTTCATCGCATCAAAAATGACCGATGCGCTCTCCGAAGATGTAAGAAACAAGATGCTCGATGTTATTCCGCTTGCCAGATTCGGTCAGCCGGAAGATGTGGCAAGGGTAGTATCATTCCTTGCGGGCAATGATGCGGCTTACATTACCGGGGAGGTGATAAACATCAGCGGCGGCATGGTCATGTAGAATGCGCTGTTTGAGTAAGCTTTTTTTCTTTGTATATTTATAGACACTTTCATTTTTTTATCCACAACAAACCATCAAACAGGAGAACAGAGCAATGAGCGAAGCTGAAATTAAAGACAAGGTGTACGATATTATTGTCAGTAAAATGGGCGTCAATAAAGACCAGATCAAACCCGAATCGAAGTTTTCCGATGACCTTGGCGCAGACTCTCTCGATACCGTTGAACTGATCATGGAACTCGAGAACGAATTCGGCGTTCAGATCCCGGATGAAGATGCGGAGAAAATCAGCACCGTACAGCAGGCAATAGATTACATCGCCAAAAAGTAATTACTCCACCAGGGATCATTTGAGTACCCGGAACAACGAAACGAACACACAACAGATGGGTCAGGAACGCAAAAGAGTTGTCGTTACAGGAATCGGGGTACTGTCTCCGATAGGCCTCAGCAAAGAAGAGTTCTGGACCTCCCTGGTTCATGGCAGAAGCGGAGCTGCACCGATAACCTATTTCGACACTGCCGGCTTTGCCACAACCTTTGCATGCGAGTTGAAAAACTTTTCTGCGGCCGATTACATGGACAGGAAATCAGCCGATCGCATGGATCCATACTGTCAATATGCCGTTATTGCCGCAGAACAGGCCCTGAACGATTCGGGGCTTGACCTGCAGGCAATCGATCCGCTCCGGATCGGTGTTGTTCATGGCTCAGGCATCGGAGGAATGACAACCTATGACCAGCAGTTCAGAGCCTATCTCGAACGCGGACCCAGAAGGATCAGCCCGTTCTTCATTCCGATGCTTATCCCGGACATCGCAGCAGGGCAGATTTCCATGAAATTCGGCCTGATGGGTCCGAACCATGCGACGGCATCCGCCTGCGCGACGTCTCTGCACGCCATAATCGACGCATGGATGATACTTCAGCTCGGCATGGCAGACTATATGATCTGCGGAGGCTCGGAAGCACCCATCACGCAGATGAGCGTCGGAGGCTTCAATGCGGCGCGTGCCCTTTCGACGGCAAATGAACATCCCGAGACAGCGTCACGACCTTACGACCGCGATCGTGACGGATTCGTCATGGGAGAAGGTGCTGGTTCTCTTGTGCTTGAAACTTACGAATCCGCAGTAGCGCGCGGCGCGAAAATCTATTGCGAAATCGCCGGTGTCGGAGCAACTGCCGATGCTTACCACCTGACTGCCCCCCACCCGGAAGGGGCCGGCGCGGTCAATGCGATGAAGGCTGCGCTATCCGTTGCCGGAATCGGACCTGAAGGAATCGACTATATCAACACCCACGGTACCGCTACGCCGCTTGGCGACATTGCCGAAATCACGGCAATCAAGAAAGTTTTCGGCGAACATGCAGCCAAACTCAGCATCAGCTCGTCGAAATCCATGACAGGCCACCTGCTCGGCGCAGCAGGCGTCGTAGAGTCCATTGTGTGCATTCTTGCAATGCAGAATGCAATGGTGCCGCCGACAATCAACAACGAAAATCTCGATCCGGAAATCGATCTCGATGTAACGCCGAACCATCCGAAACAGCGAATCATCAACTATGCGCTCAATAACGGGTTCGGATTCGGGGGTCATAATGCCACACTTATTTTCAAAAATAAGTCATAGTATCCTAATGTGACACTCCGCTTATGGAGCAGTTCTGGCAGAAACTGACCGGATTCGCCTTCAACCGTGCTCAATCTTCCGAAAATGGCGAAGCTGATTCCTATCGGAACAGAACAAATCTGCTGCCGGAAAACCTTCGTACGTTAATCGACAGTGTTGCCGGAGGAACCGGCAATAATCCGGAAATCTATCTGACAGCGTTTACTCACCGCTCCGTTACCCACGATCCCCGAACTGCCGACACTCAGTCCAATCAGCGACTGGAATTTCTCGGCGATGCGGTGCTCGATCTCGTCATTTCGGAATATCTCTACCGCCTTTTTCCGGAAAGCTCCGAAGGTGAACTTTCGAACAACCGGGCAAAAATCGTCAATCGAAAATCCCTCGCCGGATTCGCCGGAAGCATGGGACTCGCCGAATACCTCGTTATCGGAGAGTCCGCTGACAACGAAAAAATCAGAACCAGCGAATCGGCTCTGGCAGACGTTTTCGAATCGCTGACCGGAGCTATTTATCTCGACAAAGGGCTTGAGGCCGCTCGTTCCTTCGTCATGCAACAGGTGATCGGACATGTGAATTTCCAGACAATCGTTGCTGCAGAACACAATTATAAAAGCCGCCTGATAGAATATACCCAGTCCCGTCACATGGCTCCTCCCGTTTATACCGTCATTGCCGCAGAAGGTGCTGAACACGAGAAAATTTTCACTGTGGAGGTTACCTGCGAAGGCCGTACGTACGGAAAGGGTACCGCACAGAGAAAAAAGGATGCCGAACAGTTCGCGGCAAAAGAAACCATGGAGCTATTGGCAAACGAGGAACACGAAGCAGATACACGGAAAGCATCCGATATCTGAAGCAATCTTCCATGACAACCTCCCGCAAGTTTGAGCATTTCGCCGCCGTGATCTATATTGCTTATCATTTCAAGCCTCAGACCACTTCACGACGCTGCGCACCATGAGAGAACAACTGATTTTCAACTTGTCCAGAGAGGGCCGTAAAGGATACAGCCTCGCACCGAACGACATTCGGGAACTGACACCGGAAGAGACCTTGCCGGCCGAATTCCTGAGAAAAGAGCCCGCAGACCTTCCCGAAATCCCGGAAAGCGAGGTAGTCAGGCATTTTATCCGGCTTTCCAATCTGAACTACCATGTCGATAAAAACATGTACCCTCTCGGCAGCTGCACAATGAAGTACAATCCGAAAGTGAACGATGCAGCTTGCGATCTTGCAGGCTTCAGCGAACTTCACCCGCTTCAGCCTGAAAAAACTGTTCAGGGTGCCCTGCAGATGATGTACGAGCTAAGCGGCATGCTTGCCGAAATCGCCGGAATGGCAGCCGTCAGCCTGCAGCCGGCCGCTGGCGCCCATGGAGAACTTGCCGGAATACTCCTGATAAGAAAATATCATGAGGCAAGAGGCTCGAAACGCACGAAACTTCTCGTCGTAGACTCGGCTCACGGTACCAACCCGGCATCTGCAGCAATTGCAGGTTACTCGATCGTATCTGTAAAAAGCGCTTCAGACGGAAGGACCGACCTCGCCGACCTCAGGGAAAAACTTGACGACGATGTAGCGGCCATCATGCTCACCAATCCTAATACCATAGGGCTGTTTGAAAAGGAAATCCTCGAAATAGAACGCATGGTGCATGAAAACGGCAGCCTGCTCTACATGGACGGCGCGAACATGAATGCGCTGCTCGGCATTACCCGCCCAGGCGACATGGGATTTGACGTCGTGCACTACAATCTCCATAAATCCTTTTCGGCGCCGCACGGAGGAGGAGGACCCGGAAGCGGACCGGTCGGTGTCAGCGAAAAACTGATTCCCTATCTTCCCGTACCGATTGTCGAAAAAATCGTCGGCCCTGAAGGAACCGTTTACCGGCTCAATAGCGAATGCTCCGGGAGTATAGGAAGAATGATGAACTTCTACGGCAATTTCGCTGTACTCATCAGGGCATATACGTACATCAGAATGCTGGGCTCAGAAGGGCTCAGAAGGGTTTCTGAAAACGCCATCATCAATGCGAACTATCTCCTCGGGCGTCTTGACGAGAGGTACGAGCTGCCCTATCCGAAACCGGTCATGCACGAGTTCTGCCTTTCAGGTGACCGTCAGAAAAAGCAGCACGGGGTCAGAACGCTTGATATTGCCAAAAGGATTCTCGACTACGGCTTTCATGCCCCTACCATCTATTTCCCGCTGATCGTAAGTGAGGCGCTTATGATCGAACCGACGGAAACAGAGACGAGGGAAAGTCTCGACATGTTTGCAGATGCCCTTCTGAGCATTGCCGACGAGGCCGAAACATCTCCGGAACTGGTGCTTTCAGCGCCTGTATCTACGCCGGTCAAACGCCTCGATGAAGCACAGGCCTCCCGCCAGCTGAACATCTGCTGCCCGGGATAAATCACTCTCCGCTGCCTTGACGGGTCGGAAATAATCGCGTCAGGAGTGGAGATGTAACGAAAAGTTCACAGAGGGCATTTTGCTGCGGCAGTATCCGGAGGTATACTCTAACAAAAACCGGGAAAATGTCCTTGCTCAGTTCAAAAGTTCTGATACTGAACAGCAGTTACGAACCCTTGAGCATCTGCGATGCCCAGAAGGCCGTTCTGCTGCTGTTCTGCGGAAAAGCCGTACCTGTTGCGGACCATCCTGAACATGTGGTCTGTACGGTCTCCCGCCGTTTCCCGCTTCCGAGCATCGTGCGCCTTAACGTATTTGTGCGGGTTCCGTTCAAACGCATAATGCTGAACAGGAAAAATGTGCTCCGGCGGGATGCTTTCCGATGCCAATACTGCGGACGCGGTGATCTTGACCTGACGGTCGATCATATGCTCCCGCGATCCCGAGGCGGTGAGGACTCCTGGGAAAATCTCATTACCGCCTGCTATCGCTGCAATACGAAAAAAGGAAACAGAACACCGGCAGAAGCCGGGATGACTCCACTCTCCAGACCGGTTCGGCCAAACCACATCATCTTCATGCAGCAGTTCACAGCTGCGGTTTCGGAGGATTGGAAACCCTATCTGTTCATGAGCTGAACGCCCCGATCGAAATACGAGCATTTATGATCTTCTGCAATACCATCGGCATACTGCCCCGTCCTGTCAGGACTTTTCTTGAAACGCTGCCTGAATGCATAGCGGAAGAACGGCAACGCATGCTTGCAGTGGTCGAACTATCCCGATTGAACGCCGTTCATCGAACGGGAGGGCCATTCGGCGCCGCAGTCTTTGAATCGGCAACCGGCCGGCTGATTGCTGCAGGCGTCAACCTCGTGGTCGAAAGCCGCTGCTCCCACGCCCATGCGGAAATGGTTGCGCTGGCCGCCGCAGAGCAACGATTCGAGACCTTCGATCTCGGAAAACATCACACCACTCTTGAGCTGGTCACATCAACCGAACCCTGCGCAATGTGTTTCGGTGCGATCATCTGGTCGGGAATCAGGAGGATCGTAACGGGAGCAACCGGCAGCGACGCAGAAGAAGCCGGGTTCGACGAAGGTCCGAAACCGGCAGACTGGAAAGCGTGTCTCGAACATCGCGGAATCTCCGTAATGACGGAACATTGCAGAACCGAAGCACGCGAGGTACTCATGAGTTACCGCGATACCGGAGGCATCATCTATAATCCGCAGCGAACCATGTAGCACGGCTTTGTCTCACAGGGTCATTTCGCCGCAGATGAGCGTCTCGATACCCTTTTCCACGTAATCCGTCCCGCGCCCTTCGACAAGAGCCTTTCCCGTAAGACAGATAAGTTTGGCAAGAGCTGCTTCCGCAGTAAGATCGTGACCGCAGACAGCATGCGCACGTTGCTGCAGCAGGTAACCGGTTTCATAGTTCTTCATCCGAACTGTGCCCGAAAGCACCTGTGTAGCATCAACTACGACGACACCCTGCTCACGGGCCCGTGCAAGCGCATCGATAAAACCACCTGATACCGGAGCATTACCCGAACCGAACGATTTCAGCACGATCCCCCTCAACCTGGGCGAAAGGGAAAGCAAAGCGTCGATCATACCGGCAGGTATTCCCGGAAAAAGCGTCAACGCAACGACGCAATAGTCCGCCATCACCTGCCGAAGCAGAGAGAGTTCCTTAAGCCGGGCAATCCTGTTCAGAGGATCGTCAAGCGATACAGCAGAAGCCGGCGGATCAAGATGCAGTGAACGGTTGATGACAATCTCCGTGCCGGCTCGTCCCAGCTCGGGATAATTCGGAGATGCAAATGCTGTGAATGAACGGGCATCGACTTTCACTGACCGGTTTCCCCTCAACAGCAGGTGATCGAAAAACAGCGAGACCTCGGGAATATCGAAGGTGGCCGCAAGAATGACGGAAGTCAGAAGGTTCTGTGCGGCATCGCTCCTCTCCTGAAAGAGAGGCAGCTGTGAACCGGTAAAAACAACAGGCCTGGAGAGGCCTTGCAGCAGGAAAGAGAGTGCCGAAGTGCTCCACGACATGGTATCGGTCCCATGAAGGATCACGAAACCGTCATATCGTTCATAACGTTCGAGGACCCAGGAGGCCATAGCAAGCCAGTCGATCGGAACAAGATCGGAACTGTCTGCCGGCCGGCTTATCCATTCGATGCGGCAGACTATCTCATTACCTCCCACGCGCAATGCTCCGCCGCTGTACCACGGAATCGCATTGAACCTCTCCCTGAATATTTCGCCGGGCACCGGAGCAAGCGGAAAGCCATCACATCCGATAGTGCCCCCGGTATAGAGCAATGCCACTTTTTTGCGCATAAAGATTTTAATTCCTGTTACAAAAAAGTCGGAACGATCCCGTCCCGATAAACAGCTGAAGCGCTTTCGATTCCGGACTACACCCGGCAATATAGACAGAAACACAGCGCACTGAAAACGCATCCGCCTGCATGAAAAAAAACCGCATGTACCGATTCATCCCTTTTTTTTGTATTCTTTTCAAAACAGAATCGACAACCGGCAAACTCCGCATCATGACCATTGCAACCCGAATAACCTCTGCCCTGCTTTCAATTGCACTGATGTTTTCCGTTGCAGCAATGCCTTCGGATGCGAAGCCGAAACCTTCTCTAAAAAAATGGCAGGCCCAGTACATTTTCAATCGAAAGGATTCCGGCATCGAAAAAGAGCTTGATCGGATGACGATCGAAGAAAAAACAGGCCAGATGATCATTGCGCAGACCGAAAGCCGATACAACAGCGCTGGAGATGCAAATTACCTGCAGCTGCAGCGGCTTGTAAGAGAAGGAAAGGTTGGCGGCATCATGTTCATGAAAGGCGAGGCGTTCAGCGCTGCCATGATGGCAAACAGTTTCCAGGCCATAGCTCCTCGACCGCTGCTTATGAGCGCAGACATGGAACGAGGCCTTGCAATGCGGCTTTCCGGCGCAACGGAATTTCCTCCGAATATGGCCCTGGCCGCCGCTAACGACCCGAAACTCGCCTTCTCCATGGCAAAAGCCATTTCCAGCGAAGCCCGCACTGTCGGCATTCACCAGAGTTATTCTCCGAATGTCGATCTCAACATCAATCCTGCAAATCCCGTCATCAACACCCGCTCGTTCGGTGACAATATCGAACAGGCAGTAACCATGAGCAATGCCATGATCGAAGGGCTGCAATCCCATGGCATGATTGCGACAGCAAAACATTTTCCCGGACATGGAGACGTCACGGTTGACAGTCATCTGGCGCTCCCCGTCCTCAGTGCCGGCAGACAGCGGCTCTTCGACTACGAACTCAAGCCCTTCAAAGCCGCTATCGATCATGGAGTCATCAGCATCATGACCGGACATCTTGCCGTTCCCGGACTGACCGGCACCATGGAACCTGCATCGGTTTCCAGAACCATCGTTACCGGCCTTCTGCGTAACGAACTCGGTTTTCAGGGCCTCATCATCACCGACGCGCTGAACATGAAAGCGCTCTACAATGGCAATAACGTGCAGGAAATATCCGTCAAAGCCGTACAGGCGGGCAACGACCTGCTGCTTTTTTCTCCGGACCCCGAGCAGACACATTCGGCAATCGTCCAGGCCGTAAGAGAAAACAAAATTCCGGAGGAGCAGATCAATGCGTCGGTCAGACGCATTCTCAAGATCAAAAAATGGCTCAATCTTGAAGGGAACAAGCTGATCGATCTCAACAGGGTGCCGTTTGCCATAAGTCCCGAATCGCACAGGAACCTTGCAAAAGAAATATCCTCCCGTTCCGTAACCCTGATAAGGCAGGATCCTCGTCACCTCCCTCTGAGAACCAATGGAGGAGCAAGCCGGATGCTCAACATCATCCTGCAGGATAAAAACAATCCTGAAACCGGCAGACAGTATGCTGAAATGCTGGGGCGCACATTCCCGGCTACGACAGTAAGAATCGATCCCAAAACCGATTCGGTCTCCTATACAGCGATCAGGGAAGCAGCAACAGGCGCCGATGCCGTTATCATTTCCTCATATGTCCAGGTCTTTTCAGGATCCGGGACACTCCGGATCAGCGGTGAACAACAACGGTTCCTGCAGACGCTCTCCCGCTCGCTTCCTCCTGAAAAACCTCTGATCTTCGTATCATTCGGAACGCCATACCTCATCAGCGCATTCCCTGACATACGGACTGCAGTAAGCACCTACTCATCGAACTCCGCAAGCGAGGATGCGGTTATCCGGCTGCTCAAGGGAGAACTTGGCGCTACGGGAAAACTTCCCGTTTCGCTTTACGGGACAATGCAGTAAATGGCCCCCTGCATCTGATCAAGGAATACATACACAACTGGAACAATGGGAAAAACCGTTCGTGACGAATCGACTGCAAGCGCATACTGGGCTGCGGTCAATACCTTCTGCTCACTCCGCGACATTCACGTCGTAGCCGACGCTCCGGTGGGCTGTTATAATCTGGTCGGGGTTGCCGTGATGGACTACACTGACGCAATTCCCTACCTTGAGAATTTTACGCCAACGAGTCTGACCGAAAAAGAGATATCCTCGTCAGGAAGCGCTGAATCCGTGCGAGATATCCTTGACAGACTATCAGCTGCCGACAGGCACATTGTCCTTGTTTCCAGCGCTGAAAGCGAAATGATCGGCAGCGATCATGAGCGCATGCTTCAAATGCAGTTCCCTGGCGTAACCTTCTTCCCTTCCAACTCCCTCGGAGAGAATGAATGGCAGGGCAGGGACAGGGCTCTGCAGTGGCTGTTCGGGAAATTCGATGACGGAAAACCGGCCGAAATCGAGAAAGGAACTGTCAGCATCATCGGTCCGACTTACGGATGCTTCAACAGTCCTTCGGATCTCGCCGAGATCAAGAGAATCATACAAGGCTGCGGAGCGCGCGTCAACCTCGTCTATCCGTTTGAAAGCGGACTCTCCGACATTTCTCGCCTGAAAAACTCCGAGGTCATTGTTGTCCTCTATCGCGAATTCGGCAGCACACTTGCCGAATCTCTGGGACGTCCGATACTTTTCGCGCCGTTCGGTATCGATGAGACCAGGCAATTCATTGAAGATATCGGCAGACTCACAGGCAATACAGAAAAAGCCGCATCGTTTCTGCAGGAGGAAAAAAGCGGCACGCTCAAGCCGGTGTGGGACCTCTGGAGAGGTCCGCAGGCTGAATGGTTCCCTACCGTACGTTTCGGCGTAACCGCAGCAAAAAGCTATGCTCGCGGACTCGAAAAATTTCTTTCCGGAGAGATGGGCATGCAGTGTATCTTCAGCCACGACACACCGACAACCGACAATACTCTGCTGCGCGACGAAATAAAGGAAAAACAGCCGCAGTTTCTCTTCGGTCGCATGGCAGACAAGATCTATCTTGCCGAACTCGACTTAAAGACGAAATTCATTCCCGCAGGCTTCCCCGGCCCAATTGTCCGCAGGGCTCTTGGTACCCCGTTCATGGGGCACAGCGGCGCGGTTTACCTGCTGCAGGAAATCGTGAACGCTCTCTACGACATGCTCTTCAACTTCCTTCCCATACAGAAAAGAAGCATCTCCGCCGAAGAACCGCTGAGGAAAATCGCCTGGACCGGAGAAGCAGAAGCGCTGCTCAACGATTTGGTGAAAAATGCCCCGTTCATCAGCCAGATATCGTTCGGACGCGAACTTAAAATAAAAGCCGAAACTCTGGCAAGGAAAACCGGAAAAGAAACCGTAACCGCTGAACTGCTCCGGCACATAGGCTGAATTTGCTTTTTCGATATTTTATTCGTATAGTTGAAATCCACTTAACGGTAACGGGAATTGTCGTGCATAACGACCCGCTCAGCCCTCCCGGCCGTGCAGTACTGACATAAAGAGGCTGGACACAATATTTTTATTCTCTCCATCGGAGAGATATTGCGCTGTATCGGAAAAGCCATCCGGCTGCGCAGCATGACGAAACGACAACAACAGCATGTCCGACATACAGGAACAGCAGGCTTCCATAGCCATCACCCTGCCTGACGGGACGGTTCGCACCGTTCCCTCCGGAAGTACCGGTTTTGATATAGCGCTCTCTATCGGCAAGCGACTTGCCGAAGATGCACTTGCCGTGACCGTCAACGGCAGACCGACAGATCTTCATGCGCCGATCCACAGCGACGCGCGAATAGAGATCGTCACGTTCGACTCGCCGCTCGGGCACGATATATTCTGGCACAGCGCGAGTCATATCATGGCCCAGGCCATCGAGGAACTCTTCCCGGGAAGCCGCTTCGGTGCGGGACCGGCGACTGAACAGGGTTTCTATTACGACGTGGCTTCTGAGCATCGGTTCCGCGAAGAGGATCTCCGCCTGATCGAGCAGAAAATGCTGGAAATCGGAAAACGTGATATCCGCCTGAAGCGCGAAGAGATGAAACGGTCCGATGCCATAGCGTATTTCACCAGCGTGCGCAACGACCCTTACAAGGTTGAAATCCTCAATGATACCCTGAAAGAGGTCGAAACGGTATCGCTCTATCACCAGGGATCGTTCACCGATCTCTGCTCAGGGCCGCACCTGCCCACGACAGCGAAACTCAAGGCCGTCCTCCTTACCAATATCTCGTCATCCTACTGGCGCGGCGACTCCTCGAGGGAGAGCATGCAGCGTATCTACGGCATCGCTTTTCCGTCCGAGAAACTGCTCAGGGAGCACGTCGCAAGACTTGAGGAAGCCAAACGAAGGGACCATCGCAAACTCGGCGCCGAGCTCGATCTGTTCATGCTTTCTCCTGAAATCGGCAGCGGCCTGCCGGTCTGGCTGCCCAAAGGCGCCATCATCCGCAGCGAACTTGAAACGTTCCTGAAAGAAGAACAGCGCAAACGTGGCTACCTGCCGGTCTACACGCCCCATATCGGCAATATCGGCCTCTATAAGCGATCGGGTCATTATCCCTATTACAGCGATTCGCAGTTTCCTCCTTTGACCTATCATGACGAGGACGGAAAGCAGGAGCAGTATCTGCTCAAACCTATGAACTGCCCGCACCACCATCTGATTTACAGCTCGAAGCTGCGCAGTTACAGGGACCTGCCGATACGCCTTACCGAGTTCGGCACGGTCTACCGACACGAACAATCAGGCGAACTCAACGGGCTGGTACGGGCAAGAGGATTCACGCAGGACGACTCGCACATCTACTGCCGGCCGGACCAGCTGGTCGATGAAATCTGCAACGCCATCGATCTGACGCAGTTCGTTTTCCTTACGCTCGGATTCGCCGAGGTTCAGACCCGCCTCTCCATGCACGATCCTGCTAACCGGGAAAAATACGGGGGTACGGAGGACGTCTGGAAACAGGCGGAAAAGGATGTTCGGGAAGCAGCCGATCGCATGGGCATCGACTATTTCATCGGCATCGGCGAAGCGAGTTTCTACGGCCCGAAAATCGATTTTATCGTCCGCGATGCGCTTGGTCGCAAATGGCAGCTCGGTACAGTCCAGGTCGATTATGTGATGCCTGAGCGCTTCGACCTCAGCTATGTCGGCAGCGACGGACAGAAACATCGTCCGGTGGTCATACACCGTGCGCCATTCGGTTCCATGGAGCGCTTTATCGGCGTCCTGATAGAGCATACCGCAGGGAATTTTCCACTCTGGCTCGCTCCGGTTCAGGCAATCGTACTCCCGATCGCAGAGGATGTGCATGAGTACGCGAAAACCGTCCATGCAGCCCTGCTTGCGGCAGGTATCCGCGCCGAGATCGATATGAGAAGCGAAAAAATAGGAAAAAAAATAAGGGAGGCGGAAGTCGGAAAAATCCCCTGTATGGTTATCGCAGGCCAGAAGGAACGCGATACCGGCGAAGTATCGCTGCGTCGCCACAGGAAAGGCGACATGGGCAGCTTCAGCGTTGCCGCTCTTACAGATATGATCGGAAAGGAAATAACGGAACGAATCTGACTTTTTAAACTAATGCTGATCTCATGAAGAAACAGAAGACGACGACTCAGAAGCCGAAACTTTCCTACCGGGTCAACGAACAGATCCGCGTTCCGGAAGTGCGTATTGTCTTTCAGGATGGAACCCAGCAGGTCATGAAAACCCTGGACGCAAGACGTATGGCCGAAGATCGGAATCTTGACCTGATCGAAGTACAGCCAAACGCCGAACCTCCGGTATGCAAGCTGGACAACCTCGGCAAGCTTCTCTTCAAGATGGACAAACGGGAGAAAGACCTCAAGAAAAAGCAGAAAACCACGACGCTCAAGGAACTGCGATTTCATCCCAATACCGACAAGCATGACTTCGACTTCAAGACCGCCCATCTCGAAGAGTTTCTCCGTAAAGGAAACAGAGTAAGGGCCACTATCGTCTTTCTCGGACGCTCGATCATATACAAGGATAAAGGCCTTGAACTTGCCGAACGCCTGACGGAACGGCTCAGCTGCGTCAGCAACCGTGACGGCGACCCGAAATTCGAAGGGAAGAAACTCTTCGTCTATTTCGAACCTGATAAAAAGAAAATTGACGCATTTGAACGTATCAAAGCCAAAACAAGCGCCACATCATCACCTGCGCCTGCACCGGAACCGAAAAGCGGAGAATAGTCGGCACAGGCCTGTTTTTTTACAATACAAATGAGACGATCATGCCTAAAATGAAATCACACAAAGGAGCATGCAAGCGATTCAAAGCGACTGCTTCCGGAAAAATCAAACGCGAACGAATGAACGGATCGCACAACCTCGAAAAAAAGAACAGAAAACGTACCAGACGCCTTCATCAGTCGACAATGCTTGACGGAACAAAAGAAAAGCAGATCAAGCGGATGATCCTTGCATAAACTGACAACCTAAATTGTAGAGAACAATGCCTAAAGCCAATAATGCCGTTGCATCCAGGGCACGAAGAAAAAGAGTCCTCAAGAAAGCCAAAGGCTTCTGGGGATCGAGAGGAAATATCCTGACCGTCGTCAAACACGCCGTCGATAAAGCAGAACAGTACGCCTATCGCGACCGCCGCGCAAAAAAACGCAATTTCCGTTCGCTCTGGATCATGCGAATCAACGCTGCTGCCCGCCTGAACGGCACCACTTATTCGAAACTGGTCGATGCGATGAATAAAAAGAGCGTCGAGATAGACCGCAAAGCCCTTGCAGAAATCGCCGTCAAGGATCCTGCCGCTTTTACTCAGATCGTCAAATCAGTCATCGGTTAAGCATCAGCCCGCTTGTAATGGAAGAAGCTATCCTCAGTCTGCAGCAGGAAATCAATGCCTTCGAGATCCGCAACGCAAGGGATCTCGAAGCGTTCCGGCTTGCCTATACGGTCCGTAAGGGGCGAATAGCGGCTCTTTTCTCTCAACTGAAATCCGTCGAAGCAGCTCAGAGACCAAGGATCGGTCAATTGCTCAACGCGCTCAAACTTGCTGCGGACGAAAAGATCGAAGCGGCCAACGCTGCAATTTCCTTTCCTGCACCCCGAAAATCGCAGGCTCTCGATCTCACCCTGCCCGGCAGACGGGAATTCAGCGGAAGCGAGCACCCCGTCCAGAAGGTGCTCGGCGAGATGAAGCAGATATTCCATGCGATGGGATTCAGCATCGCCACAGGTCCGGAACTCGAGCTTGACCGGAACAACTTCGATATGCTGAACTTTCCTCCCGACCATCCTGCAAGAGATATGCAGGACACCTTTTTTGTCACCAGAGGAAATCCCGATGGAGACGTCCTCCTGAGAACCCATACATCTCCGGTACAGGTCAGGGTGATGCTTGACAACAAACCTCCGATACGGGTGATCTGCCCCGGAAAGGTATACAGGAACGAGGCAATCAGTTCACGCAGCTATTGCGTATTCCACCAGCTCGAAGGACTCTATATCGATAAAAACGTCTCCTTTGCCGACCTGAAAGCCACCATCTTTTCATTTGCCCGCCAGATGTTCGGCACGGATGTGAAGCTGCGCTTCAGGCCAAGCTTTTTTCCCTTCACCGAACCCTCGGCCGAAGTAGATGTTACCTGCTATCTGTGCGGCGGCAAGGGATGCCGCGTCTGCAAGAAATCGGGATGGCTTGAAATCATGGGATGCGGCATGGTGCATCCGAATGTCATGCGCAACTGCGGCATTGACCCGGAAGCATGGTCGGGATATGCATTCGGCATGGGTGTTGACAGAACCGTGCTGCTTCGTTATAAAATCGACGATATCCGACTGCTGTTTGAAAACGACGTACGTATGCTGCGTCAGTTTCCTGCATGAACGGCATCAGGAAGAACATACAGATAACAGAAAAAACCTCCGGAGAAACAAACAACTCCGGAGGTTTTTTCATGCTTCAGAGAAAAAGACGGACAGATACCCTATTTATCTTTCAGCTCTTTTGTCCAGGTTTCCATAGCCTCGTTAGCTGCGGGATTAGGAGCTTCCAGAAACGTTATGACAAACGAATTCTCAAGCTCGGCAACACCGATAGATCTGGGCCGCACAGCAAGCACACCCGGATTTGGAATTTCTTTTCCGAAACAGAACAGAATGTTCCCTGCATCCCTGATTCCCGGAGCAATCACACCGTCAGGCAGCGAAGAGGTATGCTCATAATGATCGAAAACACCGATAAATTTTATCCCCGGATTGGCTTCGATCCGCTCTTTAAAACGTGCCATAATATCATCCACGCTGCTGCAGCTTGTTTCGGCTTTGTCAAGCTCCAGCGTGTAGATGGGATATTTCTCCTGCAAAAGTGTCTGGATCATATCGGCTCCCCTTTTTTAAGTTCAATGGTACTGCTGTGCTGTCTATCCCGGTCTGCTGGTGGGACGCAGACCGTATTACCTTATTCTACGGCAGGATCGAAGAATTTCCAAAGCCGTCACAATAAAAAAAGCTCCATGACAGTTTAACGCCATGGAGCCGGTAACCGGAAAAATTCAAATAACCGCGGTCAGGATCCCGATGCTTCCGCTTCTACTTCGAAAGCAACCTTCACGGCAACATCCATGAAAAGCTTTGCTTCGGCCTCATATTTCCCGAGCGCTTTAACCGGGGCTTCAAGAGTGATCTTTCTGCGGTCGATATCGACTCCCTGAGCTTTCAGGGCTTCGGCAATATCGGAAGATGTCACCGTGCCGAACAGCTTTCCGGACTCGCCAGCCCTTGCAGAAACCTTTATGATCATCTGTTCGATTTTCCGGGCAAGCTCGCGGGCATTTATACGCTGCTGTTCAATTTTTTTAGCCTGCTGTTTTTTTTCGGTTTCAAGAGCCTTGAGCGTCCCCTCGGTCGCCCTTATAGCCATACCCTGCGGAATCAGGAAGTTGTTCGCATAACCATTCTTTACTGCAACAACATCACCTGCATCACCAAGGGCAGCCACATCCTTACGTAAAATGATTTTCACTTTAGCGTCCTTGTTTCAAGAGATTGCAAAATTGTTTACTTGTATTCGTCGGCAACATATGGAATCACCGCAAGGAACCTTGCCCATTTCACCGAATGGGTCAGAAGATTCTGTTCTTTTGCGGAAAGTCCTGTGATGCGACGGGGAATGATCTTCCCCTGATCGTTAATAAAACGTTTCAGCTTTCGCTCGTCGCGGTAATCGAAAAACACAATCTGGTTTTTCGATGTTTTCTTTTTGGAAGCCAAAGCGTTTCCCAACGATTTGTTCCCCATCTGCTGTGCGGGTTTTTGTCTCATAGGTAGTTCTTCACAAATTTGTTCTTTTCGCTTCCTGTCAGTCGGAAGAGAGATATTTGTATTCGTAAATGTGGCCGGGATCTTCATCCGTTAGATCTCCATGGTGCATATCATGGCAATCGTCCTCGATGAAACCCTCCTCGTCCTCTTCGCCGTTACGTTTGCGTTTATTGAGGAACTGGATTCTCCTGGCCTTGATTTCTACAACCGTTCTCGAAGATCCGTCCTGCGCCTTCCATGTACGGCTCTGCAGTTCGCCGTCAACCAGCACTGCAGAACTTTTCTTCAGATTATCACGGCAGCTTTCGGCAAGTTTGTTCCATGCAACAACTCCGACATAGCAGACATCTTCCTGCCACTGATGATTGCTGTCACGAAACCTTCTGTTGCATGCGATTGAAAAATTAACGACCGGCGTCCCTCCTGAATTAGTCTGCCTGAACACAGGATCCTTGGTCAGGTTTCCAGCAATGATGACACTGTTGATTTCAGGCATCTTCAATTCAGCCATAGCATCTTCTCCGTTTTATTCTCCATTGAAATCAATACACGCCTGCACATTTTCCGAACCTTGTCTTCACTTCGCATCCTTGCCGGACTCGCTGGCTTCAGCAGCCGCGGCATCTTCGGGACTGCCGATAACAACACTGTACTTCTCGACTCTCTTTCGCATTTCAAGAAGTCCGCTGGTAAGATGGATAATAAGGTAACGGAGAAGGTCGTCTTCGTAACGGAGCACCTTCTCTACTTCCGCGATAACCGGAGTCGCCGCGGTAAATTCGATGTGAGCATAGTAACCGATAGTTTTCTTGCGGATCGGATAGGCCATCTTTCTCCGTCCGATTTCAAGAACGCTGCTGATGCTCCCGCCCTTGGCGGTGATGGTTTTCTGTACCATTTCCATTGCCGCGGCAATAGCTTCGTCCTGAAGCCCGCCGTCAACAATGACAGTACATTCATACAGTTTTGTTGTTTCCATAGCGCAATTGTCTGTGAGATTGAGATCGTCAACTGCTTGCATGCGGCGGGATCAGGGCATTGCGCACACCCCTCTCCGCGGCTTTATCGCGAAAAATCGCAATAAACACCACCTGCAAATTTGAACCTTAAAGGTAAGGGTTAGATGTCACTTTTCCAACCATCAAAATCGCCCATTCGGAAACCCGATACCTTAGCGCATCATGACGTTTCAGCGCAGAAAACGACACGCTCAGTCAAATGCCATTTCCAGCATAACAGGCGCATGATCGGAGCTTTTTTCTTCAGTATCTACCGAAGCGCTGATGACACTGGATACAAGTTCGGCTGAAAGATAGAAGCAGTCGATACGCCATCCAAGGTTGCGCTCGCGGGCCTGCCTCCAGTATGGCCACCAGGTGAACAGGTCTTTTCTGTCAGGATACAGATCGCGCATGATATCCCGGAGTCCGCCGTCTATCTGACGCTGGATTGCCGAACGCTCCTCGGGCCTCAAACCGACTGCGCCCGGCTTGTTCTGGGAACGATGCACATCGATGTCGCGGTGAGCGACATTCATGTCGCCTGTCAGAATAACCCGTTTTCCCGATCCGAGGAGTTCCGATACGTACCCCCTCAGGGATTCGAGATAGTCAAGCTTTATCCGGTAATGCTCCTCGCTCTCTCCGCGAGGCACATAGGTACCTATCAGCGAGAATAGCGGTGTATGCAGCACACCTGTCCGGTTTTCAAGATCGAACAGGGGTATTTCCCATATAACCTCTCCGGAAAACAAGTTTTCCTTCAAAAGAAAACCTGTCCCGCTGTACCCCTTGCGGACAGTCGAACCGTTCCAGAACTTGCGGTAACCGGGAATATCGGCTATCTCCGCCGGTATGTCCTCCGCTGCGGCCTTCACCTCCTGAAGAACGAGCAGATCGGGCTGACGAGACTCTATCCAGGACAGGAGCGCATCTTTTCGGGCTCTGATCCCATTTATGTTCCAGGATGCGACTTTCATTGACGAACAGTATTGAAATATTCAAGAATTGCACCGACTACGGCATCCTCGCTGATATCGTTCATGCAGCGCAAATGTCCTTCCGGACAGAAATCCCTTCCGATATGCGAACATGGCCGGCACCGAAGACCCGGTACCCCGAAAAGTTCAAACGGTGTATGATAAGGAAGGAATCCAAATGCCGGAACAGAAGAACCGAACAATACAAAAAGCTGTTTGCCGAAAGCAGAAGCCATATGCATCAAACCTGTATCATTGCACAGCACACCGTCGCACCGTTCAAGTACAGCGGCGGTCTGCATGAGCGAGCATCTTCCTGAAAGATCGATAACGCGTTCATGCAGGGGGGATGGAAGGTTCTGAAGAATTTCGGCAGCATAACGAGTGTCATCCGGTCCGCCAAGAAGTAAAATCTGCAGCGGCATGCTTTCAGAAAGCAGCGACAGCAGACGGGCAAACTTTACAGGGGGAAATCGCTTCGATGCATGCATTGCGCCAAAACAGAGGGCAAAACGGGGGCCGTCACATTCAGGAAGAGTACTTGCGAACACCCTGTCCTCAGTGGAGGGATAAAGTTCGCAGTGTCCATTATCCCCCCGTACTCCAAGCCCGGCCACAGGTTCCCGGTATCGCTCGACAACGGAACGGTACTCTCCGCTCAGATCGATCCCGGTCTTCACGAGCAGCAATTTCATCCAGTTCCGTTTGCGATACCTGACTGTCGTGCCTGCATCCAGCTTTCTGACAAGCTTGCGTGAACGTATGTTGTTCTGAAGATCGACAACCAGATCGTAGCGACCGGCAGGAGGCTTTTCAGTAGTGAACAGCGCGTTAATATGCGGATTCCCGGCAAGCAGCAGTCTGAAAGGTTCTTTCGTGCAATAGTCTACCCTTGCGCCGGGAAAGGCAGCCGCCACCTCACGCAAAAGCGGCGTGGTAAGGATAATATCGCCGATTGAACTCAGCCGTATAACCAGGATTGTTTTAACCGGATCCATATATCTAAGACCAGAACTCCCACCATGCTCTGTAGGCCGGTTTCTGAGCGGACTTCGAAACACCGCCAAGCGAAGAAAGCCGCTCAGCGATTTCACGAAGCATCTCTTCCCTTCCCGGCAGTTCCCCCTTCCGTTCGGCAATCATCTCTCCTGCCATACCGAGCGCTTTTGACGCATCCTCGAGAGCACCGGTCTCCTGCAGTGCAATGCCGCGACTGAATACAACCGAAATCCACTGTTTCCCTTCGTCCTTCTGCAGTTCACCCCGCCGGTTGAAGTAGCGAAGCGCACGCTCCGCGGAATCCAGGCATTCGACATACTTTCGCATACCCGCTTGCGCCGAAGCAAGCACAGCAAAACAGAGGCCGTCGAAGCCCTCATGGTCGAAGGCTTCTTCCGGCGGCATGGTTCCCGATATCTCCATGGCTTTTCCTGATTCAGCGGCAGCTTCCGCAAACATGCCGTCCTGCAGTTTTTTCTGCGCTTCAGCGAGTGCCATGTACGACATGGCGACTTCTTTGAGTGGTTTCATTCCTGGTACTTTTCGTCTTTCTTTCGAACATTATGCATCAGGACGGCAGCAAACCCAGCCGGAATCTGCGGCCGTCCCCTTTCATTGAGCGCCGTACCGATGATCTTCGCCTTAACGACCGGCTTCATATCGGGCATACGGTAGATATCCTGGTAAAATGCAAACTTCAGCTGCGACTCCCTCCAAAGATTCAATCCTACGACAAACCGGTCGCCGCTCTGAAGGGGAGACTTGTAGTCAAGCTCCGCACGCACGACGACAAGATTGAGGCCTCTTCTTGTATAATCGGCAAAATCTATTCCGACCCGTTTCAGATACTCATGCCGGACATGTTCAAGATAGTTCTGATAGACGCTGTTGTTGACAATCCCCTGCATGTCGCATTCGTAGTCTCTCACACTCATCTCATGAGTGTACGCATAGGATGTATGAATCATATTCATGTAATACACTGTCACAGGTGCTGAAAATATCAGTACAGGTTATGACGAATGATGAAGTTAATCGCCGGTCATCTATCAAAAAAAACATTCATCTCGCCGAAAATTACCGTTGGTGATAAGATCTCTTCGATACTATATTTTAAAGTTGTTCTGCATTCAGAGATACAAACCAGCTAAAAGGAGAGTATGATTATGATACTGCGATCATCCCCTTGTTTCAAAGCAATATCGCGATCTCTGCTCACAGTCGGAACCGCTTTGCTCATGATACTTTCACTTCCATCCGACGATTTATCCGCCATGTCCGTGGACAACTCCGGAAAATGGATAGGATGGAAGACGCGACTTGACCCTCCCGCATCAAACGCAATAGAGAAAAAATTCTCATCCGAATCAAGAAAATACACATTCAAAGGTACAGGGTACTCCTATTACGCTGACGGAGGGACACATGCATCGCCCGGCGTCTATTTCGACTACAGCGTCACAGCATCATATGACATCGGCACTGAAACCGCAAAGGAGACGATCACGATCAGCGGTTCTAACCCGCCTGTCAACCCCCCGTTACATTATACAGGAACATATCGCAGCAGCAAAGATCCCTGGCTGCAGAAAAATGTTCAAAGCAGCATCGTCTCCCAGTCAGGATCACTGATCCCCTATGTACAGCAATTAGGCAGGCCGCTCAGCGCAGGTGCGCTGACAAGCGCCCAAATGGCAATCTTTAAAAAAGATGCCCTTGAGCAGGCTAAAATCCTTGAAATCTCAGAACCAAGGGAAAATGCTCAATACTCGTCTAAAAACGATATGCTCTTCATGGTAAAACAACGTATACCTGATGATCTCGAAATTCCGGCTGTATCGTCAATAATGCTGGATATCAGGAACATGAACAATCCCTCGAAGAGCAAAGCTAAAATCATTCAATCCTCAAGCGGCGGTCATGTCTGGCTGACAACGTTACCTCTCGAAGCCGGATCATGGCGAGTACGCAGCTATATTTATGCTCCGATCATGGAACTTCCTGCTAATGCTCTCTGGAGATCATTTGTTGTAACAGAGCATAACACGCTCGGAAAACCACCAGTACAACCTCCTCTCGCGATCCTTGAACCAAAGTCCGGCGGCACTGTTTTACAGGGAAATAATCTTGCTGTCAGTCTATCCTTTGGTCAGCCCGTTAAACCCGGACAATCTCTAATCGACATTATCCTCAGAAAATATACGGTAACTGCACCGGGACAGTGGCCGGAACCTCCTGAAATCCGCTACCAGCAGACTCAATCAATATCCTCATCAAAAGCAATATTGTCCATTCCTGGCGATGCTCTCGTCGATGCGGGAAACTACCAGCTTGAAATTGTTTTTTTCCCTAATGGGAAATCAGGAGCAAACGTTATTTCTTCCACGGCAAAACAGGAATTCAAGGCGGCAGGAATCAAAATGCCAAAGATCAAAAGATTATCGAATCCGCAGCAATAACAGGAGAGAGGAGGCAGGAGTCAGTGGTTATTTTCTTCAGGTTCCTTTGGTCAGGTAGTTCGTCGTTAGTAAAATACCGTTTCAGGCTTAATGCGAGTATCCCGCCACCAGAGACCTGGCGAGCAATCCAGCCTTTTTCCAAGGCAGTTTTTGCTCTATAAGAAATCTTTAAAAAACATTATAACATGTATATCAGTATTTTTCTTTCCCCTTGGACCTTTAAGTTTTTTTAAAAATGGCGGGTTGGAAAACCCGCCCTCCCTTCAAGAGAATGGTGTTCCCGATCATCTGGAGGCAAAACAACTTTTAGACCTTTATGTTTATTTGCAGAGCGAGAAGTAGCAAGGCGCGGCAGGGGAAAGCTGATAAAATCAGGAACGGCCAGTAAAACACGAAAGCCCATCTTTGATGGGCTTGTAACGTGTATAAAAATTCTCGGCGACGACCTACTCTCCCGCGTGAAGCAGTACCATCGGCTCTCCAGGGCTTAACGACTCTGTTCGGAATGGGA
>Ga0194110_10000206_pt1 | contig 73165 bp, 48 predicted proteins | sample TA2Kig1200mmetaG_FD_146192 | JGI IMG/M metagenome (GOLD analysis project Ga0194110, IMG submission 146192) | Freshwater microbial communities from Lake Tanganyika, Tanzania - TA2015032 Kigoma Deep Cast 1200m | ecosystem: Environmental > Aquatic > Freshwater > Lake | place: Tanzania: Lake...
GATCGGCCCGGCCGAGAGGGCCAGCACCCCTCGTTCCATCAGTGCCGCCAGATAAGGCTGGGCCTTGCGTTTCAACTCGATGCCCACCATCAGCCCCAGCCCTCGCACCTCCCGGATGAGGGGCGAGTCCACCTCCCGCAGGCGGTAGAGAAAGTATGCCCCTAGCTCCGCCGTTCGTCGGGGGAGGGCCTCTTCCTCAGTAACATGGACGACGGCCAGGGCGGCAGCGCAAGCCAGCGGATTGCCTCCGAAAGTCGAGCCGTGCACTCTGCTCGGCAACTCCCCCACGCGGGGACCGAGCAACACCGCACCCATCGGTATCCCGCCGGCGATGGCCTTGGCCAGGCACAGCACATCGGGCTGCAGGCCGTGATGCTGGCAGGCGAACAGGCGGCCCGTGCGCCCGAACCCCGTCTGCACCTCGTCCACGATGAACAGCGCGCCCCGCTCGCGGCACAGCGCCTGCACGCCCCGCAGGTAATCGCCGTCACCGACGATGACACCACCCTCCCCCTGCACTACCTCCAAAATGACGGCGGCAACATTCTCGTCAAGGACCTCCTCCATCGCCGCGAGATCGTTGTATGGTACGTGGACGAAGCCCGGCAGCAACGGCTCGAAGGGCTGGCGGTACTGGGGTTGCCAGGTGGCTGACAGCGCGCCCATCGTCCGACCGTGAAAGCCGTTCCTGGCAGCGACGATGCCCGGGCGTCCTGTGCTCAGGCGGGCGAGCTTGATGGCCGCCTCCACCGCCTCGGTCCCGGAGTTGCACAGGAACACCCGCTCCAGCCCCGGCGGTGCGATGCGCACCAACTCGGCCTGCAGCTCCGCCCGGCGGTCGTTGTAGAGGCTCTCCGGACAGGTGATCAGCTTCTCGGCCTGCTCCCTGATAGCTGCCACCACCCTGGGATGACAGTGGCCGACGTTCGCCACCCCGTGCCCGCCCACGCAGTCAATGTACGCCCGCCCCTGGGCGTCCCACACCCTGGCCCCTTCCCCCCGCACAATGACCAGGGGCCGCTTGGTGTAGACCCCACTCGTGTAGCGGTCTTCCAATTCAATCCATGTGCTGATTTGTTGATTTGCCGATTTGCTGATTTGCCGGTTGGTCATTGAAGCACCGTCCCTCTGCCCGCCAGCGCCTGGCTGAGCGGCGCTTCGATCCGTCCGTCGCCGAGGATCACCCGGCCCACCCCGCCTTCCAGAGCCTCGCTGGCCCCCAGCAGCTTCTTCTTCATCCGCCCCTGGGCGTAGGGAAGATAAGCTTTCACCTCACCGCGCCCGATGCGGTGGATGAGCGTGCTCTCATCGGGGAAGTCCCGCAACAGACCGGGGACGTTGGACAGCAAGACCAGGGCTTCGGCCCGCAGCGCCGCGGCCACCGCCGCCGCCGCCCGGTCGCCGTCCACGTTGATCATCTCCCCCCCGTGGCTGATGGCCAACGGGGCGACGACCGGCGTGTAGCCCTGGTCGAGGAGCAGCCTTAACAGGGGGACGTTAACCCGCTCGATGACGCCGCTCCACTCACCGTGCAGCACCTTCCGCTTGCCGTTCTCCATGATCTTCAGCGTTGACTTTCGTTGCCCCACCAGCAGCCGTCCATCAGGCCCCGAAAGCCCTACAGCGTTGACCCCCAGCCGCTGCAGCCGCTCCACCAGCAGCTTGTTGATCTGTCCTGCCGTGACCATGGCGAACATCTCCAGCGTCTCGCGGTCGGTGTAGCGGCTGACGTGGCCTGAGACCGAGGTGACGAAGCGGGGCGGCTTGCCCAGCTTCTCGGAGATGACGTTGGTCTGGTGGGAGCCACCGTGGACGAGCACGACCTGCTGGCCATTTCTTATCAGATGGGCGACATCGGCACAAAGCGGCTCGATGCCCAACCCCTCCACCCCGCCGATCTTGACCACCAACATGGCTACACACCCTTCCCTATCAGCCAAGAAACCTCCTTCGGTATGCCGCCCTCAAGAGGGGCTCGGTGATGCTCTCGTTCTCCCCCTCCCGGAGCTTCTCAATGGTGTAATCGGTCATCTCCCGATGCTCTTCGTCCACATCGTCTGGCTCCAAGCCCAGATGTGAGCATGCCACGCCATGGAACGAAGGGGTCAAGCGATTGCGGAGCAGAGAGAGGCTGCGAGGGTTGAAGTAGCGAAGGGCATCCCTCAAATCTTCCTCGAAGTTTACGTAGATCTCCTTCAGGAAACCCCTATCCTCCGGCGTGAGGGCGTTCAGGCCCAGGAGCTCGGGCGGAAGCCCGATGGAGTAGAGGGATGCGGTGAATCCAATGGCCCGAGGCAGTTTTACCCCCCCAAAGTTCCGTGGATAGCCAAAAAGGCCGATATGGAGCTTCCTCTTCCTCCGACTGGGAACATATTTGGCTACTGAGTTGATGAGGGATACCAGGGCGGTAACCTGTTTCTGGTACTCAGCGGCATACCTTCTAATGAGCTCTAAAGCTCCCTCTTCGTCCACTTCCTGAGGCGCGGTGGCCTCCCTCCGCTTGAGCTTCTCGATAGCCATCCTCACCTCCTCGGTAGGATAGTCATATTTAAAAGCCGATTGGACGGTGAAGGTGTGGACGCTGGGGTATTCTTGAAGCACTCTCTCCACACTCGGGGGACGCAGGTTTCCCCGGAAGGGGGCAGCGCCCACACCGACGATGGGATAGATCTTCACCCCTATTTCCTGGGATAGACGATAGAGCCTCTGCAGGGCAATTTTGTTAAGCAGCACCGCGCTCACCAACCCGTAGTTTAAAGCGGGGTCGGAGCGGGCCAGGAAGACTCGTTGGTAGGTGAGTTTTTTCCCCTTCAGGTAATCTCCCACTATCCGGTGGGCATCCGGCATGTGTTCCATATCCTCGATGAGGGGGATAACGTTGATTCGTTCGGGCTTAAACTCCCCGACCCACTCTGCAACGGTGATATCACTTCCCTCCCCAAGGTGCTGGTATTGCTTTCCGGCAACGAAGAGGCGGTAGTATTCGTAAAGGTGGTTCAGGCTGCGGGCGGAGGTGGTCATTGGGAGGATGACCTCGAAGATAGGCGGCAGGTCGTCGCCATAGAAGAGGCCGGTTGCATCGAAAGAGCGGGGAATACCATCCAAAGCCTCCACTAAGGCCTTCGCTTCCGCCTTCTCAAACAATGGGTTGGGGACTCGCAGGGTGAGGAAGAGGTCTCTTCCCAGCCTTCTCTCCCGGAAGAAAGTTTCATACTTAGTGAGTAGCTTCCTGACCACGAAGCTATCTACCTCTTTACCTTCGCAATCCCACATCTGCTCATCGCAACCCAGGTGAGAGAAGGCATAGTAGGCCTCTTGAACCTCGTCCTCCCCACCAAGTTCAAAATTGGTGGCGAAAAAGGGGATGGTCACATTGTCAGGATGCTGAGTGCTCATACACTTCGGTATCTTCATCTTCTTCCTCCAGGGTTTGCTTGTGCTGCCTTAGAATATGTTATATCGGATGCAATCCCGGAAATTCCAGCCCCGCCGTCTCCGGAAGGCCGCACATCACGTTCATGGCCTGCACTGCCGTACCGGCCGCTCCCTTCATCAAATTATCCAGGGCGGAGATGACCACCAGTCGGTCGCTCCCCTCCTCCCTCTCGAAGCCGATATCGCAGTAGTTGGAGCCGGCCAGGATCTTTGGCTCCGGGTAGCGATAGAACCCCTTGCGGACTTTGACGATACGGATGAAGGGCTCGTCCTCATAGGTCTGCCGGTACAGTTGCCAGACGTCCTTTTCGCTCAGGTCCTCGGTGAGGAAGCAGTGCGCCGTGGCCAGCGCGCCGCGCACCAACTCCACCGATGTTACCGATATATGGATGTCCGGCCGTCGCCCGTCGAAGGTCAGTTCCTGTAGCAGCTCGGCCAGGTGGCGGTGGCCGGTGGGGGCGTAGGAGCGGACGACGTGGCTGCGCTCCGCGTGATGCGAGGCGGGGGTGGGTTCGGCTCCTCCCTCCGAGGAGCCGACCTTGACCTCCACCACCGTCTTGCCGACGACGCCGGTGCGGTAGAGCGGCCACAGGGCCAGGTTGATGACCGTCGCGTTGCAGCCCACGCCGCTGGCGTAGCGGGCCTCGCGGAGCGCCTCCCGATGGAACTCCGCCAGGCCGTAGACGAAGCGGGGCAGCCACTCAGGGGCCGGGTGCTCCCAGCCGTACCAGCGCGGGTAATCGGCCGGGTCGTGGAGGCGGAAATCGGCGCTCAGGTCCACGATGCGCCCGGCGAGGGCCGCGAATTCCTCGATGCGGGGCGCCACCTGGCCGTGGGGAAGGGCGACGAAGAGCACGTCGCACGACCCCAGTTCCTGCAGGCTCACCAGGCGGAGGTCCGTCCGCCCCCTGAGGTTGGGGTGCAGAAAATGGGCCGGCTGGCCGGCGAATCGTTCCGAGGTGGCCTGCTTCACCTCTACCTCTGGATGATCCAGCAACAGCCGCAACAACTCCCCTCCGACGTATCCGGATGCACCCACGATGGATGCTTTCAACATCGTCCTCTCCTGCTTAACAAAAAGGCGCTCCCCCGTGGGCAGTTCGCTACAGCCCCCACATCGGGGCATTCAGCAGCGACACTGCCGCTTGGGTTCGCGCCTTTATCTTTTGAGACCCTTAGGGTTTCGGTAAAACCCTAAGGGTCTAAGCCCTTACATTTGTTGCAACACGTAATCGGCCATTTTGCCCGCGATGTCCACGTCCACCGCCGTTGCGGCGCCGTGGAACTCGGGCGTGTGGTTCACTTCGTTGACCAGCAGGCGGCCGTCGGCGGTCTCCATGAGGTCCACGGCCAGGATGCCCCCACCCACTGCCTGGGCCGCTGCCGACGACAGCTCCCTGATCTTGCGGCTGAGAGGGCAAGGTAGCGCCTCCCCGCCGCGGGCGGTGTTGGTGATCCAGTGAGCCGAACGGCGGTACATGGCGTACACCACCTCCTCGCCGACCACCAGCGTACGGATATCCCGGCTGGGCTTGTCCACGTACTCCTGGATGTAGAACACGTTGTGCGCCGGCCCACCCAGGGTGGCCTTGTGGTTCAGAACCGCCTCGGCCGTCTCCCGGTCGTTGACCTTGCTCAGTAACCGTCCCCACGAACCCACGGCCGGCTTCAGTACCACCGGGTAGCCCATCTCCTGGATGACTTGCAGAGCTGCTTCAACGCTGAGGGCCACCACCGTGCGCGGCGTGGGAACGTTGTGTTGGATCAGAGCCATGCTGGTCAGAACCTTGTCGCCACAGACGTTGACCACCTGGCAACTGTTTACCGTCCTGATCCCCCAGCCGTTGAAAATGCTGAGGGCGTAGGCGGCCTGGCTGTGGCTGATGGCACGGCACCAGATCAGGTCATACTCTTTGCCCAGGCCATTGGCCTGCAACCAGAGGGCCAGATCGCGCTCGTCCAGCCGGTCGTACTCGACCCCTCGCTCCTGCAAGGCTTTGAAAATGAGCTTCTCTTCCAGACGGATGCGAGAACAGAGGATGCCCAGCTTTACCTTCCCGGTTCCATAGTAGCCACCTCCAGGACATAATCAACGATGCGAGCGGCGATATCCACCCCTGTGGGAGCGATGCTGTTGCGAAACTCCGGCGTGTGGTTGACCTCGGACACCAGCAGGCGTCCATCTGGAGCCTCCAGGATGTCAATGGCCACCACCCCACCTCCCACCGTCTCCGCTGCGGCGCGGGAAATCCACACGATTTCAGGGGTGATAGGACAGGCCATGGCCTCCCCTCCCCGCGCCGTGTTGGTGATCCAGTGGGGTGCGTGGCGATAGATAGCGGCGATGACCTCGCCACCGACGACGAAGCTGCGGATATCGCGTCCGGGCTTCTCAATGTACTCCTGGATGTAGAAAATGGAGTGCTGATAACCACCGAGGGTGTGCTTGTGTTCCAGAATCGTCTCCGCCGCATCGCGGTCGTTGATCTTGGCCAGCAGCCGTCCCCACGAGCCGTTCAGGGGCTTCAACACCACCGGGTAGCCCATTTCCTCGATGGCCTCCAGGGCTGCCTGCGGGGTGAAGGCCACCCTGGTGCGCGGCGTGGGGACGCCACGCTTGGCCAGGGCCAGGCTGGTCAACAGCTTGTCGCCGCTGGTGGCGATGACCTGGTAGGTATTGACTGTGCGCAGCCCGTTGTCGCCCAAGAGCTTGCTGGCGTACAGGGCGCGCGAATGGCTCAGGCAGCGGATGAGCAGCACGTCGTAGCCGTCGAGGCCGCCGGTGAGGTCGAGGGTGACGGCGTCGTCGTCAATCCTTTCGCCGTCCACCCCCCGGTCCTGCAGGGCCTGGAAGATCAACTTCTCCTCGACGCGCACGCGAGAGCAGAGAACACCGACCCTCATGCTATCATTCCCCCCAATCCTCCTCCTCTTCCGGAGCCAGTTCCAGGACGATGGGATTCACGCCCATCACCTCCAGCTCGACGCCGCAGTCGGGACAGACCACGATTTCCCCCACCTCCACGTCGGGGGCCAGTTCCAGTTCGGCGGCACATTCGGGACATTCGACCATTTCAGTACCTCCTGAATGAGTTTTGAGTATACCAACGTGGGACACTCCCATGAGGGCGTGAAACGTAATGCGTAAAACGTAACCCGTTTTTACAATGTTACTCCGCAACATTTGCATTGTCCGCGAGAATGTTGCGGGACTGTCATTGCGAGCGCAGTTTGCGAAGCAATCTCCTGGTGACGCGGGGATTGCTTCGGGCGCAAACGGCGCGCCCTCGCAATGACAGCAGGGTTTGGTTGCGGCTATGCCGCGCTAGGTTTTATGCTTTACGAATGGGCAAAGGGGGAGACTACCCACGTGCGTTTGGTATAACAAAAAAAGCCGGCCCTCCTAATCAGTATGTCTGGAGAGTCGGCCTGCAGTTGCAGTTTGCCCAAAGTAATTACGTGAGCTTTATCTTTATAAACAACAACGTTCGGCAGGGCGAGACTCCCCAGAGCGAGCACCTGGCTCGAGGACGCTTGGTCACGATCTGCTTGGAGTTTCGCTTACCGAACGACGTCATGGAATACGTGCTCCTGTTTCCAGATTGCTTGTATGATACCACAATCTGATAAAATTGTCAAATCACTGGGCATGTCGGGGTTGGCGGGGTTGCGCAGCGATTCGCTGGTAGTGGGGAGCCCGCCCTGATCTCGCGGAGTTGGACTCCGCGAGCTGCTCCGTGGTGGGTGGGCCGGTCCCGCAGTACAACTGCGGGACATCGAAAGCGGGGTTTGGCAACAGAGAGCCGGATTCGCTGCGCAAGCCCTTGGCTGTGAGAAGTTGACACCATCGCGCTAAAATGGTATAATATACGCTGTTTTAGTTCCAGAGCCTTGACATCGGGTCCGGCATAGAGTTTGGAGGGGGATGGGATTCATGAAACGATTGATTCCTCGGGTTGTTGGATTGGCCCTGTTTATAAGTGCTCTATTAGTCAACACTGTCTCCGCAGGAACTGTTGTCCCCGGCAGTGTGCGCATGACCAATACCCCTGGCGGGCCGGAGATGACCCAGTTCCCCTCGGGGACCACTGTCGTCTACGTGGTTTTCGATTACGTTGACATGCAGAACGAGGAGATCAGGGTAAGGATTTATGATCGGGGAGGCACTATCCTGTTCGAACAGAGCAAGGTTTACACAGGGTCTGGTACAGAGTCCATCGAGGTAGTGGGGCCCGACGGAGGGGCTTTTCCCGATGGGCCGTTTTATATGACCAATTTGTACAGCGGTTTGTTTCCGTTCAAGACCATCTACTGGGATGTAACTGCAGGCGCTGGGATGGTCACTCCCACACGCGTTCCGGCGACAGCTACGGCGACACCAGTGCCTCCCACCCCCACACCTATTCCAGCGCCGGCTACGGCAACGCCGATGCCTCCCACTCCCACATCAGTGCCGGCAACCCCCTATCCGGGGCTGCCCACGCCTACATCAACGTTGGTGCCACCTACATCTACTCCAACGTCGGTGCCACCTACGCCAACGCTAGCACCAGGGCAGCCGACGCTGACGCCGACTACGGTGCCGCCAATAGTCCCAGAGGCATCACTAACGCCAACCCTGGACACAGTCCTGCCCACAGCCACCCCGATGCCAGCTACGGCTGAAGTGATGTTACCATCTCCCACCCCGACAACGGCTTTGCCAACCCCGACAACCGCGCTGACGCCAAAGTTTACCCCCGTACCTGCTGCCACTTCAGACGCCACAAAAGGGGCAGGGAGCTTCCTGGTTATTGCTGGTTATGTTGGTGTAGCAGGGGTATTGGTCTTCTTGGCCCTATTTGTCTGGCAGAGGCGGTCTCCCTGATTTTCCCCCAAATTATCTCGCCAAAGGAGTGTTAAACAATGAAACGTCTCGTTCCTATCGCCATAGCTTTGTCCTTGACCATCTTGTTAGCCAGTATCGCCATGGCCCAGGGGGGCTTGACTAGTGCCCATCTGAGCGACACTCCCGATGGAACGGCCATGACTCAGTTTCCCTCCGGTACAACCGTCGTCTATGCCATCTTCGACTACGCCAATATGCCAGAGGGAACGGTAAAAGTACGGGTCTATGACAATTACGGCAGTATTCTCTTCGAGCAGGCCGAAAACTACACTGGATCTGGGACAGGGTCTGTAGCCACTACGACCAGTGAGGGGTACTTCCCCGATGGTCGGTACGTCACCAACTTCTACCTTGGTGGATACGTGAGTAGAACCGTGATATGGGATGTTGGCGAAGCGGTAGCGAGGCCCGTCGCCACGCCAACCACAACGTCGCCCGCCGCCAAGATCTACAACCAGACGAAGGGCTTTGCTGCCCCGGCTGCTGCCATATTGCTGATCATTCTTGCTGTTTGGGTCATTTACCGGGTGTTGGCTGCCCGTTAGCTAGTTTCTGGTGCAAAACTCAGCAGAGGCGGCTCCCATGCCGCCGAATCGCCAGGCGTGGGAGCCTGGCCTGCTAGTTTCGCAACAAGAACTAGCCATTCTTCCCAGGGAGGAGACTTGATGGCCAGGAAAGCCATTTACAAAGTACTAGGCGTGCTGGGGATTGTGGCCGTCTTCGTGGTGGGGGTATGGCTGGGCAGGCTGTACTCCGCAGCCGGTGGCCCAGGAGCGGTAACCATTCAGCAGTTTGGATCCAATGTCGCTCGCCAGCTACGACAATTCTGGCCGCCTTCTTCCCCACCTGGTGTTCCAGATAGCGGATCTGACGTGCCTGGCGTTAGCCTGGAGCAGTTGAAGGAGAAGCTGGACGCAGGAGCCGACATCGTCATCGTTGATGTGCGCAGCAAAGAGGATTTCGATGAGGGCCACATACCCGGAGCCATCTCAATTCCCTGGGAGGAGATAGAGGCTCGTTACACTGAGCTTCCTCGGGATAAAGAGATCATCACCTATTGTGGCCGCTGTTGACCTCCTCCAGACGACGGTGTCCGTGCGGCACAGTTTCTCTTCGACAAGGGGTTCAGCGATGTCAAGGCCATGAGGGTAGAGTTCGCCCGTTGGCAAGAGGCGGGATACCCCGTCGAGAAGTGATAACTTAAACAAAAACGAAAGGGGTCCAAAAAATGAAACTCAAAAGAGAAGTAGTGGTAGCTGGTGTAATGGCACTGGTGTTGACCGTGGTGCTGATCGGAGCGATAGGCGTGAAGGTTGTGAGTTCCCTCACCATTGATGAGCAAAACGTAATCACGAATCTTCACATGAGCGACTCGTGTGACGGGCCCGAGATGATCCTCTTCCCCACTGACACCCAGACCGTATACGTGGTCTTCGACTACTTTGATATGCAAGGGCTGCAGCCGTATCGAATCGCGGTCACCGACGGTGTTGCTCTATACGATGCAACCCATTCGTACACAGGGTCGGGCACTGAGTGCATAACCGTAACTCATGACTCTGGCCCTATCCCTCCCGCCGCTTATCGAACGCAGATATGGGCTGGTGATTATCTTGCAACACCGACCAAGCTGTGGCACGTGCGTCCAGGTGGGCCGGGCGAAATCACCAACCTTCGCATGAGCCTTTCACCTGATGGGCCAGCCAGGACAGGATTCATTGAAGGCACGCGGACCGTCTGGGTGGTTTTCGACTATGCCAACATGGAAGGAAATGTGGTAGGGATCGATGTCTATAAAGGTGATTACCGTTTTTATGAAAGCCCAAGGGTGCCTCTCACTGGGTCAGGGACGCAAGCCATCAGCGTAACCCACCAGCTAATCACCGGTTTTCCGCCAGGCTCATACAGAACTCACGTCGTGAAGGACAGGCTCGTCGACGGTCTTGTAAATTGGTCGGTTTGGTATGGGGTCTATCTGCCTTTGACATTCAAGAATCACTTTTGACGTAGCCGGCCGTGAATGGGGCAGCTTAAGTGGATAAAGCTTAATGGGGGGGAGTAGGGAGTCTACTCCCCTTTGTCTAATTAACGGGTTGTTGACACAAATGGTATCTTGTGGTATTATTTTGAATGTGTACAGAGAGGGCTAGTAGGGAATTTTAGTAGATGGCTGACGTGGAGGGGAATCCCAATGAAGGACGCACCAATGATTAAAAGCATTTTGCATTTTCTCTTGGCTGTCCCTTTTCTCCTTCTTCCCTGCCTTGCTTTCGCCGAAAAGCCAATGCCGACGACAACCGACCTGCCTCCCCTTTCATCCCCCCCCATCCTTCGACAAGCTCAGGACACCGCTTGGGAGGGGAAAGAGGGGGGGTGTGGCGCGATGGAGTTCAAGGCGGGCGAGATCATTGTCAAATTCAGAGCGGACATTCCACGAACCAGAGTCCAATCTTTGCTCCTCGCTGAGGACGTAAGTATCCTGGATGAGATGGACAACCTTGACCTTCTGCTGCTAGCCGTGCCCAAGGGCCGGGAGCTGGAGAAGGTAGAGGAGCTAAAGCGCCACCCTCTGGTGGAGTACGCTGAGCCAAACTGCATGATTAAGATCGCAGACTCTATCGCGGTCGAGCCCCATTCCAGTCTTCGCGCTCCAGACGTCATTCCCAATGATCCGTATTTTTCTTCGCAGTGGAATCTTCCCAGGATTGAGGCCCCTGCTGCCTGGGACATCACCACTGGCAGTGATAAAGTGGTTATCGCCTTCGTTGACTCAGGCATTGACCTTGACCACCCTGAGTTAAAGGATAGGATATGGAAAAACCCAGGCGAGATACCGGGCAATGGCCTCGATGACGATGGGAATGGCTTTGTAGACGATGTGTACGGTTGGGATTGGGTCAATTGGCGTGGCGAACCCCAAGACGATTACGGACATGGCACCTTCGTTGCCAGTATCGCTGTGGTCGAGACAAACAACGACCTCGGGATGGCTGGAGTATCCTGGGGAGCTAAGATCATGCCCGTCAAAGTGTATGACGAGTGGGGTGTCTCCTACCATTGGCACACCGCGGGCGGGATCAAATATGCCGCTGATAACGGAGCAAAGATCATAAACCTGAGCTGGACCCTTAGAGAGGGCATTGATCCCCAGCCAGTGCGAACGGCAATAAACTACGCTCGCTCCAAGGGCGCTCTCGTTGTTGCCGCCGCCGGGGATACTTTCGATAGCTCCTATAAATATCCGGCAGCTCTTGATCACGTCGTTTCCGTTGCCGCCACTAACCGTAACGATGAACATCCTGATTTCTCAACCTACAATGACAAGGTGGACGTCGCCGCGCCTGGGGTCGATATCCTGGGTGTTTATTGCAGGCCCGTATCAAGTAAATGGAAGTGCGACTATGGGAGGCTTTCTAGCACTCGTGTAGCCGCTCCCCATGTATCGGGATTGGCCGCCCTGATCTGGTCGGTTAACCCCACTTTGACGCCCGACAAGGTGGAGGAGATCATCAAGTCCACCGCTGTTGACCTGGGCGAGCCGGGCAGAGATGACTACTTTGGCTACGGACGGATTGATGCCGCCGCCGCGGTGAGAGCAACGCCTCACCACCTCGAAGTAAAATACGATGATCCCTTTTACTTCCTCGTCTGTGACGATTGTGATCCCCTGTCGCGAAAGATCACCAATCCGAATACCAGTTGTTCCACGTGGAGCGTCACAGCGACTGCTCCCTGGCTTTCCATCAGCCCCTGTGAGGGCTACACGCCATCTTCAGTAACGGTCACCATAGATAAAGAGAGCTTGCCAGGTCATGGCCTTTATACCGACGTGATCACCGCTACCAGTACCATGACCAATCACGTGAACAACCCGACCACGATCATCGCAACCGTCAACTATTCCCCGCAGTGCTGGAGAAACTACCTGCCTTTGCTATTCAAAGAATCGTAGCAGGTCTCTCCAGTAGTAGGTCTCTCCAGAGACCGATCATCTAGGAATCCACGAAGGGAGGGATGGTCCAATGACAGCGAAACTGACGAAGATAGTGCTGAGCGTAATTGCTGGTATGCTTGGCCTGGTGCTGGTGATGGTGATCCTTGCTGGCACGGGACCCGTGGCTGCCCTGGACGATGCAGGGCAAAATGGCGACGGTGTTTTGGTTGCTGGCCCCCCCACCGATGTGCTGGTGAGTGCCTCTCCGGAAGAAGTCCGCGCCGATGGCACCTCCACTTCAACCATTACAGCCAGAGTACATGAGACCGGTACGCCGGTGCAAGGTGCTTTCGTCGTCTTCACCACCACCCTGGGCACCATTGACCAATACTGCTACGCCGAGGCAGAAGGCGCGGCGGTGAATAAGTCGGCCGGCTGGGTCACCGAGAGCTACGCTGAGGCCAGCGGAGGTCAGTACGTCAGGACGTGCGGCTCGGCAAACCCTGACGCCACTTTGAACTGGACTTTCCAGGCCAGCGCGATTTCGATGCTGTACGTTAAAGATACCGATGGCGGCGTGGTCGAGATCAAGGTGGATAGCGGCACACCCATCACGGTGGATACGTATGCCGGCATTAAAACGACCGCCGAGAAGGTGATCACCACTGGCCTGGGCTCTGGATCGCACGTTATCACCGTGAAGTATCTGAATCAGTCCCCAGTGGGATGGGGAACCTGCATTCGGATTGATGCCTTCCGCTGCGGGACTACCACCGATTCAGAGGGAAAGGCCACCGCTACCCTGACCTCGGCAACTTTGTCGTGCGGATCGGAAGACGCTACGGTGACCGCTACGGCGGGCGCCCCCTGTACGCCCCCCACCATCACCAGTACGAAGCAGGTAAAAATGACGGCCAGTGCGCCAGACAGCGTGAACGTGACCGCTACTCCACACCAGATGGTAGCAAATGGGACTTCGACCTCCATCCTCGAAGCCACGGTGAAAGATCAATTTGGCAAATATGTGCCCAATTGCACCATGGTTAGCTTCGTGGCCACCGACGAGAACGGTGCTCCCTCCGACGGGGCCTGGGTCACCCTCCCCTACGAGCTGGTGGAAGGAGAAGACCCGACGGAGGTGATCACGGACGGGTGGAGCATAGATCCCAACGCAAGTCACCACGGCGGGGAAGCGATATTCTCCAATACCCCGGGAGCCTCCGCCAGTTGGAACTTCACGGGGACGGCGGTTTCCCTGATGTATCCCAAGCTGTCCAATGCCGGTGTAGCCACGGTCACCGTTGATAGCGGCTTGCCCATCACTATTGACATGTATGCCCCGTCAGATCAGTTTCAAGTCGAGCACGTGATCACCCACGGCCTGAGCTACGGACCACACGTCATCACCGTAACGGTGGCTGGGTACACCGTGAGCGGCGGCACGGACACGCGTGTCTACGTGGACGCCTTCCGCTCTGGCACGAGCACCTCAGGAGGCATGGCCTCGGCTACAGCGACCGCGGGGACGCGGGCGGGGGTGGTATGGGCAGAGGCCACGGCTGTAGGAAGGCAGTGCTGTGAGACGGACAGCGTGGTTACGGACACCGTGCCCATCACCCTCACGGCCGGCGACCCGTACACTTTGACCATCACGCCCACCGATGTGTCCATCACCTGCTGTGTCACCACCACCCTCCAGTTCACGGTGACCGATCAGTACAGCAACGTGGTAGGGGCGGTGGTGCCCCGCACGCTGACGGTGGACTTCACCAGCACGCCAGCCGGTGATTTCACGCCCCCCAGCGTGGTGATCACCAATGGCGTGGGCAACGTGATCTTCCATGGCCGGACGGCGGGAAGCGGGACGATCACGGGCACGGTGCGTGGATATCCCCATGCTACGGACACGTCGAACCTCACGGTCACCCCCAGCGCTTGCCATACCGTGGTGCTCAGCGCCAATCCGACCCGGATCTACGTCACCGATACGAACACCGCTCTCCTGACCGACTTCATCTACACCTCGACTCTGACCGCTAAGCTGAGAGATGAGTGCAACAACCCTGTCCAGGATGGCACGGTGGTGACCTTCACCACCAGCCTGGGCAGCCTGAGTACAGCCACCCCAACCACCACCGATGGCCTGGCCACGGCGGTGCTTACCTCGGCGCAGATTTCTGAGGTGCCCACCAGGACAGCTTATATCACCGCCACTGGTGCCAACTGCCCCGTATCGGACACGACCACCGTTATCTTCGGACGGCACGTCTACACCTTGACCGTGGCCGCCAATCCCGATGAGATAAGGGTTGACGGAAACACATCCACCCTCACCGCCGACGTGAGGGATGGCTTCGGTGACCCCACGCCCAATGGGGTCCCGGTGACCTTCACCATCGCCCCGGCCTTAGCCACGGTCTCGCCTGTGAGTGTGAAAACAGAAGGCGGCACGGCCACGGTCACTGCCACCTCTGGGACGCAGGCGGGGGTGGCGACGATTGTGGTGACGGCCACGGGGAGTACAATCACCAATACAGGGCTCATCACCATCACGGCGGGCGATCCCTATACTCTGACCATGACCCCCACCGACATCTCCATCACCTGCTGCCTCACCAGCACCCTCCAGTTCACGGTGACAGATCAATATGGCAACCAGGTGGGTAAGACGAGCCCCCGGCCGCTGAATGTGTGCTTGGCTTGCAGCCCGGATGAACTGGTGGACACCTGGTCAGGTACCCATTGTGTCACGATCACGACGGGTACTGGCAGTGTGGACTTCCACGGCTGGATGTCGGGAACGGGGACTATCGCTGGCTATGTCGCTGGGTTTTATCCTCCGGCCAGTGATACCTCCAACCTCACCGTCTCGGTGGGCTCTCCCGCTGTGCTGGCTGTCACCCGCGCGCCAGCCACCATTCTGGCCGATAGGATAGAGACCGCCATCATCACCGCTACGGTGGAGGACGCATGCCAGAACCCTATATGCCACAGGCCAGTGACATTTACCACAGATCTCGGCAGCTTCAGCCCTCCCCCCACTACCACGCTCAGTATCCCCAAGACCACCAACTGCAGCGGTGTAGCTACGGCGACGCTGAGATCGGGATGCGTACCACGCGCCGCGAATATCACCGTGACGGTGGATTCCCTGACCAAAACTACCCACGTGAACATGATCGGCGTGGCCTGGGATGTGCAACTCGCCGCCCACCCCACCAGTATCCGGGTGGGTGGATACACGTCCAACCTCACCGCCACCGTTCACGATCAGTTTGGACACACCGTACTCGATGGAACAGTGGTGACCTTCACCACCAGCGCAGGCAGTGTGGGCAGCGGGACCACCACTAAGACCACCACTGATGGCGTGGCGACAGCCGTTCTGACCTCGCCGAACACCGTGGGTACGGCCACCATCACCGCCACCGCCGGCTCCGGAGCCGACACGGCCAGGGACACGGTTACTGTGACCTTCAAAGCTGGCCCGCCCTACACAGTGACCCTGGAAGCCCATCCTATGACCCTCACCGTGGGGAACAACTCGGTGCTTACGGCCACGGTGAAGGATCAGTACAACAACAACGTGGCCGATGGAACTATCGTGACCTTCACTACCAGCCTGGGCGAGGTGGGAAGCAAGGTGGTTGCCAAGACAACCACCAGCGGGGTGGCCACGGCCACGCTGACCTCCCAAGCGGCTGCCACAGCAGCAGTTACAGCTACGGCGGACTCGAAGTATGCTACGACTAACGTGACCTTCCAACCTGGCCTACCTTACACGTTGACCTTGGTGGCCTATCCGATAACTCTAACAGTAGGGGATAGGGCGACCCTCACAGCCACGGTAAAGGATCAATATAACAACAATGTGGCCGACGGGACGGTGGTTACTTTTACCACCAGCCTGGGCGAGGTGGGAAGCACCCAGGTGACCAAGACCACCGCCAGTGGTGTAGCCACGGCCACGCTGACCTCTCTGCTACCGGGGACAGCGACGATCACAGCTACAGCCGATTCGGTGTCGGACACCGTGGACGTGACGTTCGAACCCGGCCCACCCTACACCGTGACCCTGGAAGCCCATCCTACCAGCATTTCGATTCCCGGCTACACCTCAGCCCTTACGGCTACAGTGGTGGATCAGTACGACAACCATGTGGCCGACGGGACAATAGTGACTTTCACCACCAGCCTGGGCATTCTTGGAAGCGACGTGGTGACCAAGCCCACCTCCGGTGGGGTGGCCACGGGTGTTTTGACCTCCGAGACCACGGCAGGCACGGCGATTGTCACCGCTACATCTGATTCCAAGGTGGCCACGACTACAGTGGAGTTTACGCCGCTATCACCCCACACAGTGACCCTGACGGCCTATCCGCCCACTCTGACCGTTGGGAGCATCTCGACGCTCACGGCGACGGTGAAGGATCAATACGATAACAACGTGGCTGATGGAACGGTAGTGACCTTCACCACCAGCCTGGGCGAAGTGGGGAGCACCGAGGTGACCAAGACGACCACCAGTGGGGTGGCTGCAGCCGAGCTGACCTCCCAGGTTCCGGGCACGGCAACGGTTACCGCCACCGCCGGTTCGGTGTCGGACACCGTGGACGTGACGTTCGCACCCGGCCCACCCTATACGGTGACGTTGGAAGCAAACCCGACGAGCATCCTGGTTGGCGGCTTCACCTCAACCCTGACGGCCACCGTGACCGACCAGTTCGATAACCACGTGGCCGACGGGACGGTAGTGACCTTTACCACCAGCCTGGGCGAGGTGGGAAGTACCGAGGTGGCCAGGACGACCACCAGTGGGGTGGCCACGGCTACCCTGACCTCAGGCGATACGGCAGGCGTGGCAGCGATAACGGCAACCGCAGATTCTGAGGTCGCTACGACCGTGGTCACTTTCACCCCCGATGTACCTTACACCATAACATTGGTGGCTTATCCGACGAGCATTCCCATTGGTTGGTTCACCTCGACGATCACAGCCACGGTCAAGGACCAGTACGCCAACATGGTGGCTAACGATACAGCGGTGACCTTTGCTACGGATTTAGGTAGCGTGGGCTCAAGCAGCGTGGTCAAACCCACTGTCAACGGCGTAGCCACTGCTACCTTGACCTCCGGCTTAATCATTGGCACAGCGAATATAACCGCCACCTCGGGTTCGGCAGAGGGGCAAACCCAGGTGACCTTCACTGTCGGGGCGCCGTACACCGTCACCGTGGAATCGTGGCTTCCGACCATCGAAGTGGGGGGGAACACAGCCGCGATCACCGCCACGGTGACGGACATCGGTAGCTACGCGGTGGCCGACGGCACGCCGGTGGTCTTCACCACTGACTTCGGCAGCCTGGGCAGCACCACGGTGACCAAATACACGACTGATGGAGTAGCCGTCGCGACCCTGACCTCGGGAACGACGCCTGGTATAGCCAACATCACCGCCACCGCCGACTCCAGGTTCGGCACGGCGACGGTGAAAATCGCTCCAGGGCCGCCCCATACCGTAGAGGTTACGGCTAATCCAACTTACATCCCTATCGGCGGAGCCACCTCGACTATCACGGCTACGGTGAAAGATCGTTACGGCAACAATGTGACCAATGGAACCAACGTAGACTTTATCACCGCCCTGGGAAACGTATGGCCTCCCTCCGATGCCACGATGGAGGGGAAGGCTGTGACCACACTGACCTCCGGGCTAACCAAGGGTACAGCCAGGGTCACCGCCATTTCTGGCCCAGAAAGTGGGCCGGTTGACGTGATCTTTACCATTGGCCCCCCATTTTTTATCAACGTGGTGGCAGATCCAACGACTATCGGCCTCAATGGGCAAACCTCAAATCTCCAGGCCACGGTAAAGGACATCGGGGGCAATAACGTAGCTGATGGGACGGTGGTGACCTTCACCACGAGCCTGGGAGCTTTGGGAAGTGACACAGTGGTCAAAACCACCACCGGCGGCGTGGCTATGGCCGTTCTGACTTCAGAAACCACTGCGGGCACAGCGGTCATCACCGCCACGGCAGATTCGAAATACCATACCACCCAGGTCGTCTTCAGCCCAGATCCGCCCCACAAAGTGACGGTGACGGCAAATCCGATGGCTATCCCTGCCAACGGGGTATCTACCTCAACGGTTCGGGCTACGGTGACCGATCGGTACGGCAACATGGTGGCTGATGGCATAACCTGTTCCTTCCACACCACCCTGGGAAGCGTATGGCCTCCCTTCGACACCACGCTCGGTGGTGTGGCTGAGACCACTCTGACCTCCAGCGACGATCCTGGCCTGGCTACTGTAACAGCTACCTGTGCGGGTATACAGGGCACGATCCACGTATCGTTCTACCGCTACGCGTTCCAGCTCTATCTACCCGTAATTTTCAAGTCTCGGTAGATGGGAAATTACTAGCGGAGGCGGCTCCCACACCGCCGATTCGTGGGCATGGGAGCCCGCTCTGCTTCAAAATTACCATCTACTGAGTCTGGCTGATTCTCCGTTGCCAGGTACCTGATGAGACCGCTCAAGCTGGTCTCATCACCTATGACTAAAGAAAGCCACCGGGAATCTTCCCGGTGGCTTTTTTGTTGGAGGGGGTGGGATTGTGGTATAATAAAAGCGATTTCTACCAGAGAGCAATTATGCCAGGCTCTCATCACATAGAAAGGACAAGGTATGAAGACCGCGGTCATCATCCCGACCTACAACGAAAGTGACAACATCGAGGCCCTGGCGAAAGACATCTTGGCTCTTCGGCTGGGCTCAGGACAGGCTCTGGGTGACATCACCGAGATCATCATTGACGACAACTCGCCTGATGGCACGGGAGAGATCGCCGATGAACTGGCAAGGGTGAATCCGGGCATCAAAGTCATACATCGCCCCGCCAAGCTGGGCCTGGGCACGGCTTATATCACGGGCTTCAAGGAGGCACTGGCCCTGGGAGCCGATCGCATCGTGACCATGGACGCCGATTTCTCCCACCATCCTCGCTACATACCCGATCTGGTGGCCAAGAGCCAGCACGCTCAACTGGTTATCGGTTCCCGTTACATTGATGGAGGGGGTGCAGTTAATTGGGGTTTGCAGCGGCGGATCCTGAGCAGAGGAGCTAACGCCTTCGCTCGCCTGGTTTTGGGCCTCAAGGCTCACGACTGCACCGCTGGCTTCCGCTGCTATCGCCGGGAGGTGCTGGAGTCCATCGAGCTGGATGAGATTTTCTCCGACGGCTACTCCTTTTTAATTGAAATGCTCTATAGGTGCCAGCGACAGGGTTGGGAGATCGGCGAAGTGCCCATCATCTTCGAGGATAGGCACCACGGGACCTCCAAGATCTCCCGGCGTGAGATCTTCAAGGCCCTCTACACCGTGCTGTGTTTGGGCTGGGAACGCGTTTCTAATCCTCGTCCCCGATGAGCATGGTCAGGGCGAAGCTGACTACGCTTATCACCAGCGCGCCCCAGAAGGCCGGCCAGAAGCCTGCAACGTAAAAGCCTAGCCCAAGCTGCCTCCCCAACCAGGAAGCCAACTGGAGCATCAGGGCGTTGATCACCAGGGTGAAGAGGCCCAGGGTGAGTATAATCAAAGGGCAGGTCAGGAGCTTGAGGATGGGGCGGATCAAGGCGTTCACCAGACCGAAGATGAGGGCCATGACCGCCCATGCCTGCCAGCCCCCAATGACATTTATGCCTTTTACCAGCTCGGCGGCCACGTACAAAGCCACCCCGTTGATCAACCAACGCAATAGCAGTTTCCGCATAACACCTCCCTTCTGAGCATGGGTGCTAGGGTGCAGAGGTGCAGAGATGAACTCTCCCTCGCTCTCGTGCTCCTCGTCTCCCCTGCTCCCTTGCTCAATGCCCGCCGCATCTGGACCTGCGTCCTCTTCTCGATGAAGCCGTATCGCTTGAGGACCTCGATAGCTTCCTGGTGTTCAGCAGGGTGACTGACGGCGACACCCCGCTCCGGATAGCTTCCCAGTATGTTGAGGGCTTTCGTGACCAGCATTTCCTCCAGTTGGCCGCGATAGTCAGGGTGAACCATCAGCTCCAGGCTGTGCTCGCCTCGCCAGCGGGAGGCTTGCACGGTGAGAGTGGCAGCGAAGCGGTCGCCCTCCTCTACCGCCAACCGAAGTTCCTTGTGCCCCGTGGTCAGATCACTTAGCCACCTGGACAACCGCTGGTCTAATCCTACCATAAAATCAGGGGCGCGCAATGGATTGAGCCATTGGGCCTCCTTCGAGGTGGCGGCCAAAGCCAGCGCGTACTCCTCCCGCCACTTGCTGTAGCTCCTTCTGCGCAGCACAAAGCCCTCGGCAGGAGCGAAGGCTACTGGCCTCACCCTTTCCAGACGCAACTCTGTCACGGCAGCGATCTGTTCGAAGCCCAGGTGCTGGTAAAGTTTGCACGCAGGGGCGTTGTCGGCGTAGACCTGGAGGATGGCCCATTTACCACCGTGCTCTCTGGCCAGGTCAATGGCCGCCTGCACCAGATAGTGGGCGATGCCCTGGCCCTGATAATCGGGTCGAACGGCAACGTTGCTGATGAGCCAGCGAGGGGAGTAAGGGCCGACCCTGCCCACGTTGACGTTGCCGACGATGCGGCCTTCCTCCACCCAGACGAAGCCGCGGAAGGTCTCGTGGAACTCAGGGCTGATGCGATCCAGCAACCACAGGAAGGGCCCAAAGTGGCTCATGATTTTCAACTCGCGCAGGGCCTCTCTGCCTTGTCGGGTCAGATTCCCGCCAAATGCTTCCTCCATCAGCGCAGCCAGTTGCCCCATATCGCGGCTGTGGTCCACGGGCCGCAGGCCGCTGAAGCCCTTCCTTTGACGAACGGCTTGAGCTACCATTCACTCCCACCCGATGATCCACGCGCAGAGGCCAGCCAGCACAATGGTGCTGACCACCAGGGCCGCCAGTTGCCTCGGCAGAAGCTCCACATCCCTGGCCGCCCACAGCAACGTAGGCACCATGAACACTGCCAGGACAAACCAGGCTACCAGGCGTGGATGCTGGCTGAAAAATCTTCGCGCAAACATTAACAACCCCCTCCCACTTGATTTTCGATTGCCGATTGCCGATTTTCGATTTAGAAATCGGCAATCGAAAATCGCAAATCGGAAATCCTATCCCACTCCCTTTTCACCTGTCGCCAGGTCTCATCCAGGCTACCGCTGTTGTCAATGACCACGTCGGCCAGGGCCAGCTTGGCTTCTTGAGGTGGCTGGGCTTCGATGCGCTGGCGTGCTTCTTCCTCGCTCAAACCCCGCTGCGCCATCAGGCGGGCCAGTTGCTGCTCCTGGCGACAGGTGACCACCCAGAGGGCGTCGCAGGCGCGATGCATACCGGCCTCGATGAGCTTGATGGCTTCGATCACGATCACAGGCTGTTGGCCATTCTCGATCAATTCCTGGGTGCGGGCGATGACCGCTGGATGCACGATGGCCTCCAGGCGGCGCAAGGCGGCCTCATCGGCGAAGACGATGTCCCCCAGCTTTCTGCGATCAATGCTCCCGTCGGGGCCCAGGATGTCCTCACCGAATTCTCCGACCACCGCCTGCCAAACAGGTGTGCCTCTCCCCATCACCTCGTGAGCCAGAGCATCGGCGTTGATGGCCTTAGCCCCCAGACGCCTCAACATCTCTAGCACCACGCTCTTACCGGTGGCAATGTTGCCCGTCAGGCCGATGACGTACTTCACGCCACCCCTGCCTCTGCCCACTGGGCCAGGAGCCGTTGCAGCTCTTCGTCCACCCTCTGGTATTCCAGCCCCAACTCCCGCAAGCCCTCGACATCCTGGGCCACGCTGGCCGCCACCAACTCCTCGCCCAGGGCTGCCAGCCGCGCCTCCAGGCTAGCGATGTCCTCTTCCAGCTTCGCCCCTTGCTCCCTACCCTTTGCCTCCTGCTTCCTGCCTCTTGCTTCCTGCCTCCTGTCCCTAGTCCCTAGCCCCTTGTCCCTGGTCCCTAGCCCCTTGTCCCTAGTCCCTAGCCCCTTGTCCCTAGTCCCTAGCCCCTTGTCCCTTGCCTCTTGCTCCTTGCTCCTCTGCTCCTGGTAATCAGAAAAGTTGCCGTCGTAGACCTGCAACTCCCCATCTTCGATAGCCCAGACCTGGGTGGCCAGAGCGTTTATCAGGTAGCGGTCGTGGGAAACGAGAAGGATGGTGCCGTCGAAGTCGGTCAGCACTTCCTCCAGGATCTCCTGAGAAGCGATGTCCAGGTGAATGGTGGGCTCGTCCAGGAGCAGGAAGTTGGCTCCCTCCAGGGTCAACTTGGCCAGAGCCAGCCGACTTCGCTCGCCACCTGAGAGGTCGCCTACCAGCTTGAAAACGTCATCACCGGAAAAGAGGAACCGACCCAGGAAGCCACGGGCCTTCTCCAGTGGCAGATTGCGGACTTCGAGGAGCTCGTTCAAGATCGTGTTCTCTTTGTCCAGGCCCTCGTGGCCTTGAGCCAGGTAGCCGAACTTGACGTTGTGGCCGATCTGCGCCAGCCCGGCCAGGGGTGATACCTCCCCGATGACGGTTTTGAGAAAAGTGGTCTTGCCCGAACCGTTGGGCCCCAGCAGGGCTACCCGTTGGCCACGGCGCAGACACAGGTCTGGACAGGTGAACAGAGATGGGCCGGGCTGGTAGCCGATGGTCAGATCCTCGGTGGCGAGGACGAGGTCGCCGCCGCGCAGGTCGGTCCCAATGGAGAGGCTTATCCTTTTGGCCTCGCGGGGACGCTCCAGGCGTGGCAGGCGATCCAGTCTCTTCTGGCGCCCCTGCGCTTCCTTGGTCCGTTGGCCAGCCATGTAACGACGGATGAAATCTTCGGTTTTCTCGATGTACTTCTGTTGGGCCTCGTACTCGGCCAGGCGTCGCTCCATGCGCTCGACTCGCAAAGTCGAATAGCGGCTGTAGTTGCCGGGATAATCCTCCAGACGGCCAAAGGCCAGCTCCCAGACCCTTCCTACTACCTTGTCCAGGAAGTACCGATCGTGGGCCACCACCACCAGGCTGCCTTTCCAATTGGCCAGGTGCTCTTCCAGCCATTGGGTGGCCGCCAGGTCCAGGTGATTGGTAGGCTCGTCCAGGAGGAGCAAGTCTGGCTCGGAGAGGAGCAGCCTGGCCAGCAGGGCTCTAGTCTTCTGGCCGCCGCTGAGGATGCTCAGAGGCTGATGCTGTTCCTCCTCCGGGAAGCCCAAACCGGCCAGTACTTGCTTTATCTTGTTCTCGTATCGGTAGCCGCCCGCCAGCTCAAACGCGTGCAGCTCCTCCCCGTAGCGCTCCAGGGCTCCTTCGCGCTGGGTGGGGTCGGCCATCTGCTGTTCCAGACGGCGCAGCTCGGCCTGCTGAGCCCGCAGGTCGGCAAAGACAGTCAGCATCTCCTCGTAAAGGGTGCGCTGGCTCGACAGCTCTGCCTCTTGTGGCAGGTAGCCGATGCGCAGGCTTCGCGCCCTGTGCACCCGGCCTGCCGTTGGCGTCTCCAGGCCGGCTATGATGCGTAGCAGCGTCGTCTTGCCCGTGCCGTTGCGCCCTACCAGAGCGATCTTATCGCCCCTGGCGATCTGCAGGGAAACGTCCCAGAAGACATCCTGAGCACCGTAAGATTTGGCTAGCTCGTTGGCCGCTACGATAGACATCTCTCGATCAACCTCTTGGCTTCAGTGGGGACAACCAGAATTATACCACATTCTTCCTGCAAAACCAACTTTAAGCCCGGAGGCCGTCCAGCGTTTAAGTAAAGTGGGGGCAACAACCTGTGTGGGGTTGCGCAGCGATTCGCTGGTAGTGGGGAGCCCGCCCTGATCTCGCGGAGTTGGACTCCGCGAGCTGCTCCGTGGTGGGTGGGCCGGTCCCGCAGTACAACTGCGGGACATCGAAAGCGGGGTTTGGCAACAGAGAGCCGGATTCGCTGCGCAAGCCCTGTGCATGCAAGCTTGACAAAGAGGCCGAAACCTGCTATAATGCATTCAGGTGGACAAGGTTTGTCTTTTGGGGACGCGGCAAAACCACAAGTAGTGGGAGGTCGCGAACGTATTACATGTTGCGGGTGTGACGCAGTGGTAGCGTATCTGCTTCCCAAGCAGACTGTCGAGGGTTCGAGTCCCTTCACCCGCTCCAGAAAAACAGCCGGGTGCATTCAAAATGGGTTGTAGGGGCAGGTCTTGCACCCGCCCAGGGCGACCGCAAGGGATCGCCCCTACAACTGGATTCGAATACACCCAAAACAGCCTCTCGGACATGGGGCCCGGGAGGCTGTGTTTTTTGAGCAGCACTTTGCAACGCCACATCTCCAGCCAGTATCCGCTCGCGTCGCCCGTCAGGGGTGCGCAGGACGAGGGCTCCGTCGGTGCCCACTCCCTCGGCCCAGCCCGCCAACACTCCCTGAGGCGTGGCCACTTGCACTTCACACCCCAGGTTAATGAGGCGGGCCACCCACTCCTCGTGGAGCAACTCTCCCCTCCTCAGGGACTTGTACCTGGCCTCGATTCCCTCCAGGATTTTCCACAACAACTCCAGCCGCGAGACCTCCTGACCCAGCTCCTGAGAAAGACTGGTGGCCATATCTCGCAACTCTGGCAGATCGGAGATGTCCAGGTTGACGTTCAGCCCCATCCCCACCACGACGTAGTCGAGGTGCTCACCCGTCGTCCCCGATTCGGTCAGGATGCCGCCTGCCTTCTTGCCCCGAATCAAAATATCGTTGGGCCACTTCAGACCCACGGGCAGGCCGGTGAGTCCCTCGATGGCATCGGCCATGGCCAGGGAGCAGATCATGGTCAATCGTGGGGCCTGGTTGGGAGCGAGATCAGGGCGGAAGAGCAGGGACAGGAGGAGGCTGGTGCCTGGTGGAGCCAACCACTTCCTGCCCAGCCGCCCTCTCCCTGCCGTTTGCTCGTCGGCGACGACCAGCGTGCCTTCCGGCGCGCCCTGGGCAGCCAACTCCTTGAGCGCCTGATTAGTCGAGCCGATGGAGGAGCAGTACACTATGCTCTGGCCGATGAGGTCTGTCTTTAATCCTCGTTTGATGCCTTCAACCGATAGCTCGCTCAAGTTCGGCTTTGCCTCCCAGGTCAAAGTTACCACAAAAAGTGAACAAAGTCAAGCCTTTGACTAGAAAGGCGATTTCTGGTAAACTATAGGGCGAAAGCAAAGGGCAGGAGGATAAGTCCTGCCTTATTCTTTGTCACTATGGTGAAAAGGGTAGAAGCCCAACCGTTCCTTCGATAGGCTCAGGACAGGGTTGGGCGTTGACGGAGCAACAAAGCTTATGACGGCCAATACGATCGGCCTTCTACCCCCCAACTTGAGGCAATTATGCCACCTGAAAGGGGAGAGAAGACATGGAAAGGCTGTGGTCGCCCTGGCGTTTGGAATACATACTGAGCGAGAAGGGCCAGGGGTGTATTTTCTGCGACAAAATCGCCGACGACGATGACCAGGCCAATTACGTCCTCCAGCGGGGCGAGACGTGCTACGTGATGCTGAACCTCTATCCCTACAACAACGGCCACCTGATGGTCAGCCCCTATCGGCACGTGCCAAGCCTGGAGCAGTTGGAAGAAAATGAGCTGACTGAGATGATGCTTTTGCTCAATAAGAGCTTCAAGGCCTTGCGCCGAGCCATGCACCCGGATGGGTTCAACGTGGGGATCAACATCGGCAAGGCAGCGGGGGCGGGAATCGAGGAGCACGTCCACATCCACGTTGTCCCGCGCTGGAAGGCTGATACCAACTTTATGCCTGTCCTCTCCCAGACCCGCGTTATTCCAGAGCTTCTCGACGAGACTTATCGAAGGCTGAAGGCGGCTTGGGAAGAGGGTGAACAAGGAGCGTGGTGATAGCTTGCGATCAAGGCTCAGCTTAGCTTATTTCCGTCTCAAACATCGCCTGATCTGGGCCATAATATACCCTGTCAGAGTGAGGGGGATAAGAAGCATCCCCTCGATTCTTCTAGGTAGCGCTCGTCGCTTTTGGCGTCAGGTTTTTCGACAGCGCGAGACGGTTGAAGAACAAAACACCTGGAATCTTTATCTGGACGTCGCCTGGTTCGGTGTCCTGAGCGGCATCACCTCCACCTTCGTCAGCGTGTTCGCCATTCGCCTGGGGGCCTCCAATACCCTGGTGGGACTGCTGGTCTCCCTCCCCGCGCTGATCAACGTCTTCTGGCTGATCCCCGCGGCGCGGATCATCGAGCGCCAACGACGCCGTCTGCCGATCATCGTGCTGACAGGCTTCCTGCAGCGACTGGGCTACCTGCTCATCGCCCTGATGCCCTTCGTGCTTCGCGCTCATCGGCCAGAGGCACTGGTGGCCCTGGTAGCCCTCACCGCTTTCCCCACAGCCATGGCCAGCGTGGCCTTCACCTCACTGCTCGCAGAGGTGGTGCCCGCTAATGAGCGCGCCCAGGTGGTCAGCATCCGCAACGTGCTCGTGTCCACCGTCAGCACCGTCACGGTGCTCATCAGCGGAAAGCTCCTCGACCTTCTGCCATTCCCCTTGAACTACCAACTGCTCTTCGGTGCCGGCTTCGCTGCCTCTTTGGTCAGCCTTTACCACGTGAGCCACATTCAGGTCGCTGATGTTTCTATAACTGAGCAGCAGGCCCAGCGCAAAGAACCCCCCTTTAGCCACCTCGGTAGCCTGGTGCAACAGGTAATGAGTCAGCGCGATTTCGTGCGCTTTTCTGCCAGTGCCTTCGTGTTCCATTGGGGACTCTATCTGCCCACCGCTCTCTACGTCATCTATCGAGTAAGGAACCTGGGCGCTTCTGATACCTGGATTGGCCTGCTTTCCATGGTGCAGAACGCGGTCACGATATTGGCCTATTTCTATTGGGGAGGAGTAGCCAACCGAAAGGGCAACCGCTTCGTACTGGGTATCTCCAGCTTAGGCCTGATGCTCTTTCCCGTCTTGGCTGGCCTCTCCACCAGGGTCGAACCCTTGCTTATCCCATCCATCACCGCCGGCATCTTTGGAGCAGGGTTCAATCTGTCCTTCTTCAGCACCTCGCTAGAGGTCTGTCCGCAGAAACGACGGCCAAGCTACCTGGCCATCAACACCGCCTTGATCAACGTGGCCGCCTTCCTGGCTCCTCTGCTGGGCACTTTCCTGGCCAACCTCCTGGACATCAGGCTTGTTCTCTTCATCGCTGGGGCTGTGCGTGTGTTAGGAGCAGGTTTCTTTTACCACTTGATTGGCCGTGATGAGGGTGAAACGTCAAACGTGAAACGTGAAACGTCAAACGTCAACGAAATACGCAACACGCAATACGCCCGATTTGGCAAAAACCTTCAAGGAGGAAGTTCAATGAGCAACGAACGCGAGGTCGTTATCGTCAGCGCGGCGCGCACCGCCATCGGCCGTTTCCAGGGTGCGTTGTCCAACGTCCCCGCCCCAGAGCTGGGAGCAGTGGCCATCAAGGCCGCAGTGGAGCGGGCGGGCATTGACCCGCGTTCCATCAACGAGGTGCTGATGGGCAACGTGGTGCAGGCTGGACAGGGCCAGGCCCCCGCTCGCCAGGCCGCCATCAAAGCCGGCCTCCCACCCTCCGTCGGGGCGACGACGGTGAACAAGATCTGCGGCTCAGGATTGAAGACAGTAATGCTGGCGGCGGCGATGATCAAAGCTGGTGACGGCGCGATATTCGTGGCCGGGGGGATGGAGAGCATGAACATGGGGCCTTACGTCCTGCCCGAGGCCCGCTTCGGCTACCGCCTGGGTAACGGCCAACTGGTGGACGCCACGGTCCACGACGGGCTGTGGTGCAGTTTCACCGACCAGCACATGGGCAACTCGGCGGAGTGGATCGCTAGAGAATACGGCCTCACCCGCCAGGAGCTGGACGAATATGCTTACCACAGCCACAAAAAGGCCATCGCTGCCATTGATGCCGGAAAGTTCAAAGAGGAGATTGTGCCAGTGGAGATTCCTCAGCGCAAGGGGCCGCCCATCCTGTTCGACACCGACGAGTGCCCCCGCCGCGATACCTCGCTTGAGGCCCTGGCCAGATTAAAGCCCGCTTTCCAGGAGGATGGCCTGGTGACAGCCGGCAACTCGCCCGGTATCACCGACGGAGCCGCCGCGGTGGTGGTGATGAGCCAGGAGAAGGCCGATCAGTTGGGGATAAAGCCGCTGGCGCGGATCGTCGGCTACGATCAGGCGGCAGTGGAGCCGCTGAAGATCTTCACCGCCCCCATCTTCGCCACCCGCAAGCTGCTGGAGAAAAGCGGCTACGGTCTGGACGATCTCGACCTCATCGAGGCCAACGAGGCCTTTGCCGCCCAGGTGCTGGCCGACGGCAAGGCGTTGGGGTGGGACTGGGACAAGGTCAACGTCAACGGCGGGGCTATCGCCCTGGGCCATCCCATCGGCTGCAGCGGCACCCGCGTGTTGGTCACCCTCATCTACGCTCTGAAGGATCGCGACCTGAGGACCGGCCTGGCCACGCTGTGCCTGGGCGGAGGGGAAGCGGTGGCGATGATCGTGGAAAAATGATCAGGAAATCAGTGTCCTGATTCCCTGATTTCCTGGTCCCTGATTGCCTGACCCAACCCCAACTCCTCCAGCTTCTCCCATCTTGGCTTGCCCGTGGCCCAATCCCAGCTCCTGGCCTGGTAGTACTCCCTGAGCATCAGCTCCAGGTCGGGCACGTGGCCCTGGGTGCCGCCTTCGGAGAGGGGCTGCAAGAGCAATTTGGGCAGCCGGTCGTCGGCACGGGTCAGCCCCAGGCGATTGTTGTAAGCCCGCTTCAGATTCCAGATGCGCTCGCCCACGAGCAACATGTCGTCCGCGGTTACCTCCCAGCCAGTGGCTGCTGCCAGCAGGTCAATATAGCTCTGAGCGGGGGCGTTGGAGAAGTAACACACGATGAGGGCATTGCAGAGGCTGCGCCAGTCCTGATGGCGAGCCACCAGCGGCCCTTTACCTGCATCCTCCAGCCGGTCGGTGAAGGGGATGCCCAGCTCCTCCATCGAGCGCCCGCTCTCCACCCAATACATATCGCTCTGATTGTGGCTGGCGCCGATAGGCGAGGTAGCGTAGACCAGGGCCATAGCCGAGAAGGCACGGGGATCGTGCATACCTGCCTCCAGGCCCTTGACCTGGACGGCCAGCTCTTCCACTCCATACCGCTGACCCAGCCGTAGCGAGCCCTCGGCCAGGGCATCGCCAAAGCCCTCCCGTCGCGCGATCATCCCGATCAGCTCGGCGACCGTGTCCGGATCGCCCCATCGCAGAGCCAGGCCGCCCGTCTCGGCAGGGCCGATGACGCCACTCTCGAACAGATGATGGGCAAAGGCAATGGTGGAGCCAGTGCTGATGGTGTCCAGGCCATAGGCATCGCACAGGTGGCCCAGGTAGGCAACGGCGGGGAGGTCGTCAATGAGCAATATGGTGCCCAGAGCAGCCACGGTCTCGTACTCGGGCCCCTTGGTCTCCGCCAGCTTATACTTCCCCTCCTTCACCTCCACCTCCCGTCCGCAGGCCACAGGGCAGCCGTAGCAGGTGGAGTAGCCGGTGAGGATGGTCTCGGCCATAGTCGAGCCGCTGAGGGCTTCCGCCTCGGGAAATTCCCCCTCGGTAAAATAGCGGTTGGGGGGGCTCCCCAGGAGCATGAGGTAATCGAGAGTTCCGGCTGTTCCCGTGACCCGAAGCGCCTCGGTGAGGGAATCGTCCTTGAGGATGCTCAGCATCTCCCGGACGATGGCTCTGAAACGCTCCTCGTCGGCCAGAGGCACCTGTCCATTGCCGCGCACGGCCACCGCCTTGAGGTTCTTGGAGCCCATCACCGTACCCATGCCGGTTCGGCCTGCAGCCCGCCCTTTATCACTCATGATGGCCGCGTACTTTACCAGGTTCTCACCCGCCGAGCCGATGCAGGCCACTCTGGTCTTAGCGTCGCTCACTTCCTCCCTGATGACTTCCTGAGTCTCGTAGGTGCCCTGGCCCCACAGGTGCTTGGCGTCCCGCAGGGTGGCCTGGCCATCGGCCAGGTGCAGGTAGACCGGTTGCGGCGATTTACCATTGATAATGATGCCATCGTAGCCGGCGAAGCGCATCTCCGGCCCGAAGAAGCCACCGCAATGGGCCTCGCCCCACAGGCCGGTGAGGGGCGAGCGGGCGCAGACCACGAAACGGCCGCACGATGGGGCGCGGGTGCCGGTGAGGGGGCCGGTGATGAAGAACAGCGGATTGGCGGGATGTAGCGGATCGAGGTCAGGGTTCAGCAAGTCATACAGATAACGAGCCGCTAAGCCGCTGCCGCCGATGAACTGCTTGGCATATTCTTCGTTTAGGGGTTCGTCTGCGATGTGGCCGCTGGTCAGGTCAACGACCAGCAGTTTGCCCAGGTAGCCGTTCAAGTCGTCCTCCTTATGGTAAGGGACTAGAGACAAGTGACAAGGGACCAGGCTGATTCCTTGTCCCTAGTCCCTGATCCCTAGTCTCCCATCCCTGATTCTAGAAGTCAACGATCTTGCCCTCATAGGCGTAGCGGAACAGCCGGGCCAACTCCTCTCGATCCGGAATGCGGGCGCTGGTCACGGTGTCGTTCTCGCCGTCCTCGATCATCTTCTGCAGCGCAGCCTCGTAATCCTCACGCAAGATGCCCAGTTCTTTGACCGATGCGGGCTGTTTGATGCGGCGGGCCAGGTCTCGCACGGCCTCGACCAGGCTGGCTGCCCCATCCGCATCGGAAGCGCCGCCCAGTCCTAAAAAACGGGCGATCTCCGCGTAGCGCGCTGGGGCCTGGCGGGCCATGAACTCGATAGTGTAGGGCAGGAAGACCCCCACCGCCCGCCCGTGGGGAACCCCAAACAGCGGGCTCAGGGGGTGTCCCATGGCGTGAGCCAGCGCCCCCATCGAATTGCCGAAGCCCAACCCGGCGATGGTGGCCGCGTTGTGCATCTTCTGGCGAGCCTCGGCGTCCTCTTCATTGGCGACCGCTCGCGGCAGGTAGTCGAATACCAGTTGGATGGCCTTTAGACAAAGGCCGTCGCAGAAATCGTTGGCCCAACTGCTGGTGTAACCCTCGACGGCGTGGGTCAGGGCGTCCATCCCCGTATCGGCGGCGATGTGGGGAGGCAGGGCCTTCACCAAGACGGGATCCACGATGGCCAGGTCGGCCACGTTCTCGCGGGAGCCCAACACGAGCTTCCGCCTCTCCTGGGCATCGGTGAGGACCACCACCCAGGTGACTTCAGCGCCGGTGCCGCTGGTGGTGGGGATGGTGATGAGGCGGGCCTTCTGGCGCAGCCCCAGGGGGATCATGGGATTGATCTCTTCGGGCTCCATGTCGGGCCGCTCGTAGAGCACCCACATCGCTTTGGCCGCGTCCAGGCAGGAGCCGCCCCCCAGGCCGATGATCCAATCGGGGCCGTAGCCGCTCATGGCCGCCGCGCCCCGCTTGACCATCTCAAAAGTGGGGTTGGGCTCCACCTCGGCGAAGGTCTGATACTCCATCCCCGCCGCTTTCAGTTGCCTGGCGACAAGATCAACGAAGCCTAGCCTCACTATGTTCTGATCGGTGACGATGAAGGCCCGCTGGCCTTCGATCTCACTCAGGTAGCTCAGGGCATCTTCGCCAAACACAATCTCCGGACTGGCGAAAAACCACATGGGGCACCTCCTGGCAAGTTTGCAAGTCTGCAAGTTTGCAAGTTTTGCTCACTTGCCACTTGCATACTTGCTCACTCGCTTGGGAACTCCGTCGGGACTCGGGTGCAGCACTCCACCAGTTCCTGGGCGGCCTTGACGTTGCGCATGATCATGGCCATGTTGCCCTTGAGCTTCAGCCTGCGGGTCAGCAGCCCCTGGACGGGGTCCAGTTCCCTGGCGATGACCTTGCGCCAGGAGCTCAACGGCGCGCCCATCCTGAACACCGGGTCCTTCTCTTTCTCATCGGTGACGAGCTTGGCGTCGCGACACTTGCCGTGCCAGAGGTCCATATAGAAGATAGCCGGCTCCGTCATCTCGCCCTCGGGCTCGACGATGAAGTAGAAGTCGCCCTCCCAGTTCCTGGCCGCCTGGGCGTAGGCCTCGCTCTGGTTGAGTTCCTGACAGAGGGCTTTGATCCACTCGTCCGAAAGAAACTTTGGCATTCTCTCCCTCCTCAAAGTTCTGTTATCACTCGCGGCCGGCTCCATGCCGACCCAAGGTTCGTCAGTCAACGAGGCGAGATCTACCGATCGCGAAGAGCTGACGCGCGCCGACGAGAGACGAGCTTCCTGATCTCGTCGGCCACGAAGATCGAGCTGGAAACCAACACGATCATGCCCCAATCCCGCCAACCGAGTGGCACTGTGCCCAGCGCTACCTGCATAAATGGCACGTGTTCAGCCGCGATCTGCAACAAGATCGAGAGCACGATAGCACCGATCAGATACCGGTTGCTGAAGAGCCCTAGTTCGAAAACCGACTTGTCGCGCGAGCGACAGTTGAGCGAGTTAAAGACCTGGAACATAGCAAGCGTGGTGAATGCCATCGTCCGGGCATAGGCCAGGTTGCCGCTGCGGTCGGCCTGGATGAACATCCACAGCGTCCCCATCGCCATAAACAGCGCCACGTAGACAGTGTTGAGTAGAATCTCACGGTTGATGATGCGCGTATTCGGGTGGCGAGGCGGCTCGTCCATCACGTCGCCTTCCTTCGGCTCCAGGGCAATCGTAATGTCCAGGATGCCGTCGGTCACCAGGTTCACCCACAGGATCTGCACCGGGGTGATAGGCAGGCCATAGCCCGGTAGGAACGCCAGCGCGCTCACCAAAGTCAGGTCTTCGCCGATATTGGTCGCCAGGAGGAACTTGACCACCTTGCGCACGTTCTGAAAGACGACCCGTCCCTCCTCGATCGCGTTGACGATGCTGGCAAAGTTGTCGTCGGTCAACACCGTCTCGGCCGTCTCCTTGGTCACGTCGGTGCCGGTGATGCCCATCGCCACGCCGATCTCGGCGGCCTGTAAGGCCGGAGCGTCGTTGACGCCGTCGCCCGTCATCGCCACCACGTGCCCCTTTCGCCGCAGCGACTCGACGATGCGGTGCTTGTGCTGCGGAGAGACGCGGGCAAAGACCGCCACCTGCTCGATCACATCGTCCAGCTCGTCGTCGCTCATACCCTCCACGTCGGGGCCGGTGAACACCTTGCCGTCGCCGTCGAGGATGCCGACCTGGCGCGCGATCGCTTCCCCGGTCAGCTTGTGGTCGCCCGTGGCCATGATGACGCGGACGCCGGCGCGCTTGCAGCGCGCCACCGCTTCGGGCACCTCGGGGCGCGGCGGATCAATCATCCCCACCAACCCGGCAAAGACCAGCTCTACGTCGTGGCCATATTCGAGGTCTTCCTTGAACCGCTCCACCTCGTCCGGCGCAATGACCTTGTAGGCCAGCCCCAACACCCGCAGGGCCTCGCTCGCCATGCGGTGGTTCTCGGCCAGGAGGTGCTCGCGGTCCTCGTCCCCCAGCGCCCGCGCCGCGCCGTTCTCGCGGATCTGGGGGCAGAGCTCGAGCACCGTCTCTGGCGCGCCCTTGACCATCACCCACACCTCGTCCTCGGCCGTGTGGTTAAACGTCGCCATGAACCTGGTCTGGGAGCTAAACGGGAGTTCGTCTATGCGGCGAAAGCGATCCTCCAGCGCCTCTTTGTGCTGACCGGCTTTGGCCGTCGCCACCACCAGCGCCCCCTCGGTAGGGTCGCCACGGATCTCCCAATCATAGTCGTCGCCTCGACGGTGCTGCACCAGGCGGGCGTTGTTGCACAGCGCGCCGATGTGCAGGGCTATGCGGACGTCGGGGTCAGAGGTGGGATCGAAATGCTCGCCGTCCCGTTCAAAGCGCCCCTTGGGTGCAAAGCCGACGCCGGTCACGTGGATGGTTTTCCCTCCCGCCATCACCTGCTGCACCGTCATCTGGTTGGTGGTAAGGGTGCCGGTCTTGTCGGTGCAGATGACGGTGGCCGCACCCAGCGTATCAACCGCCGGCAGGCGGCGAATGATGGCGTTGCGGCGAGCCATGCGGTTGACGCCCACCGCCAGGGTGATGCTCATCACCGCCGGCAGCCCCTCGGGAATCGAGGAAACAGCCGAGGCCAGCGCGAATAGGAAGATTTCCTGCCACTCCAGCCCACGAATTAATCCCAGGATCAGCGTCGCCGTAGCCACACTCAGAGCCAGCAGTCCCAACTTCTTGCCCAGATCGAGGGTCTGCTTCTGCAATGGCGATTCGACCTTTTCCGTCTCCTGGATCAGCGTGGCAATCTTGCCCATCTCGGTCTGTGCACCGGTGGCGTAGACCACCGCCCGGCCGCGCCCGTTGGTGACGATGGTGCCGCCGTAGACCAGGTTGATACGCTCGGCGGTGGGCAGATCGCCCTCCAACGGCTCGACGGTCTTGCGCACAGGGACCGATTCGCCGGTGAGCATGGCCTCGTCAATCTCCAGATTAATCGCCGCAAGGACTCGGGCGTCGGCCGGCACTTTATCTCCGGCATCCAACAGGATGACGTCCCCGGGCACAATCTGCACTGCCGGGACGCGCATCTCGATGCAGTCTCCCTCGTCCGGGCAATCGCGAAACACTTCGGCTTCGGGCGCGGCCTGGGATTTCAGGGCCTGGAGGGCCTCCTCCGCCCGGTATTCCTGGAAAAAGCCGATCAACGTGTTTACCACAATGACGACCGCGATCACGACCGCGTCGATCATCTTGCCGGCAACCAGCGAGATCAGGGCCGCTATAAGCAGCACGAACACCAGCGGGTTCTTAACCTGGGCCCAGAGAATCTCGAGCTTGCTGACTCCGTCGGCACTTTCGATCTCGTTCGGCCCGTATTTTTCCAGCCGGCGTTCGATCTCGGCCGGGCTCAAGCCTCGAGGATTGGACTCGAGGATATTGAACGTCTCTTCAATCTCTAACGTGTGCCACGCTTGTTCCATAGGCATCAACTCTCTTCTTAATTGGCTTCCTCGGTCTGGCTACTCAGGCCAGCGAGGACGTGTCTCCATCTGCTACAGAGGGGCGTCCTCGCCCGTTCCAGGTGCCTCTCACCGCCCAAGGCGGGGCGGGGACGCCCTTGGCAGCAGGGGATCTTCTTCGGCTTCTATCCGGTCGAGCGTCTACGAAGCGGGCTTCTCTGCGTGTGCCTGGCGGGCGTTGGCCACCAATGGCTGTACCAGGTTCACGAACTCGGTCGGGATGACGAACTTGGTCGCTTCGCCCTCGCCCAGCACCTTGAGCGCCTCCAGGTACTGGAGTGTCATGGTCTTGCTGTCGACGCCCTGGGCCACCTTGTAGATCTCGTTCAGCGCCAGGGCGAAGCCCTCGGCGCGCAGGATCGAGGCCTGCCGGTCGCCCTCCGACTGGAGGATCGTCGCCTGCCTATCGCCCTCAGCCTTGAGGATCACAGCCTGTTTTTCGCCCTCGGCCACAGCTATGGCCGCCTCACGCTTGCCGTTCGCCTCGGCCACCATGGCGCGACGGTTGCGCTCGGCCGCCATCTGGCGCGTCATGGCCTCTTCGATCTGGCGCGGCGGGACGACCTCGCGGATCTCGACCGCCATCACCCGGATGCCCCAGCGGTCGGTGACGTCGTCCAGCTTTTCGTGCAGGATACGGTTGATCTCGTCTCGCTTGGAGAGCACGTCGTCCAGGTCCATCGCGCCGACCGTCGCGCGCAGGGTGGTGATCGCCAGGCCGCGCGCCGCGCCCGTGAAGTTCTCCACCTCCAGCACGCTCCGCATAGGGTCTATCACCTTGTCATAGACCAAAAAGTCAATCGAGACCGAAGCGTTGTCGGCGGTGATGCAGGTCTGGGGCGGCACGTCGAAATAGACCTCCCGCAGGTCCACCACCATCCCGCGATCTACGAACGGGATGAGAAAGACCAGCCCCGGCCCCTTTTCCCCCACACACCGTCCCAGGCGAAAGACGACCAGCCGGCGGTATTCGGGCACGATGCGGACGGCCATGGCCAGCAAGATCAACGCCAGCACCAACAGGAACCCTACTATGAAAAGCTCCATTCTACACCTCCTTGGTAATTTATGGCAGACTCTCGGAGTCTGCTGCCAACGGCACAACTTGCAAATGTACGCCCACGATACCGGTCACGCGCACGGGATCGCCGGCTCGAATTGCCCCTGCTACGGTTACAGCACTCCACCCCTCCAGGCCCACGCGCACCTGCCCCGCCGGCGCCAGGTCGGTCAGCGCGACGCCCTGCTGCCCGATCAGCCGCTGCGCGCCCGCCCGAACCGGCAGGCGGTTGGCGGCGATAATGGCCCGCAGCACCAGGATGCTGAAAGCGACCATGCCGAGGGCCATCACGGCGATCAACCAGGGACTCACCCACACGCTGGGCATAGCCGGGGAGGTGGGGGTGAAGGGCGCGAAGAGCAACAGCGACCCCAGGACAAAGGGCACCAGCCCCGCAACCGTGACCACCGCCTCGGTGTCGGTGAGCAGACCGACGACGAAAAAGACGACAGAGAGAGCCAGCAGCCCGATGGCGGCCCAGTTCACCGGCAGATTGCCCAGGGCCATGAAGGCCACGATGTAGGCGACGACAGCTCCCACCCCCGCCACGCTCAGCCCCGGATCGGATAACTCGGCCAGCAGCAACAAGGTGCCCAACGAAAGCAGCAGGTAGGCGATGTTCGGCTCGGTGATGACGTGAAAGAAGCGCTCGATCAGGTTCATCGGTTGCGCCAGCACAGCGGCTCTGTCCGTCTGCAGCGTCGTTGCGGCGACCTGTCGCCCGTCCAACAGGCGCAACAGATCGTCCAGGTTCCTGGCCAGCAGGTCAATCACGTTCAGCTCCAGCGCTTCGTCGGCGGTGACGGAGAGGTTCTCCCGCACCGCTCGCTCGGCCCAATCGGCGTTCCGCCCCCGAGTCGTGGCCACGCTGCGCACCAACGCGGTCGCGTCGCTGATCATTTTCTCGTCCATCACCTCGCTGATGTCCACGCCCAGCGGCACGGGATGGGCCGCGCCGACGTGGGTCGCGGGGGCCATCGCCGCCACGTCGGCGGCCAACAGAATAAACATCCCGGCCGAGGTCGCGCGCGCCCCGCCCGGCGTCACGTAGACGATCGTAGGCAACGACGCGTTGAGCAACATCTGGACAATTTCGCGCATGGCCGATTCCAGCCCACCGGGCGTGTCGAGGGTGATGATGACGGCCTGCGCGCCGCGCTGTTCCGCCAGCCGCAGCCCGCGTTCGAGATAGCGAACCGAGAAGGGGTTGATCACGCCGTCCAGTTTGAGCAACATCACCGGCCTGCCCACCGCGCTAACGGCCGGGGAAAAGATGGTCAATAACAAAACGAGCAGCAAAAACAGCCCCCAATTCCGTCTCATGATTCTTTCTCCCTCTCGTTTCCTGGCGTGAGATTGTTCACGGCACCATCGGTGCGATCAATACGGGGCGGGAGGTGCTGCGCACGATCTGCGAAGCAAAATCCGTCCAGCGCGACCGGGCGGGATGTTGCCAGGCCGGCGCGCCGATGACGATCAGGTCGTAATCGCCCGCTTCCGCCTCGGCAGCGATGTCCGCAACCCGCCCCTCCGGCCTCTGCCCCGTGATTTTCGTCTCCGCCGCCACCCCCAGCGTGTCCAGGACGGCTTGCGCCGCGGCCATGTGCTGTTCGGCGCGGGCACGCTCCCAGGGCGCAGCACCAGGCCGGACGACGTGGAACACGGTCACGGCGGCGCGGGTACGGCGCGCGACTCGCCCGCCGAAGCGCACGTCCGTCTTGCCCGGCTCGCCTACCGCCGTGCAGATAAGCACCCGCGCGATTTGCGGGCGTGTTTCTTGCACCAGCAACACCGGCGTCTCCGTCCGCTTCAGAATCTGCTGCGCCACAGAGCCTAAGCCGTCTCTCCCCCGGCCCAAAACCACCAGTTCGTAATCGCCCTCCTGGGCCTCGGCCAGCACCTCGGCGGCGATGGCCCCTTGCCGCACCCTGGTCGTCAGGCGCGGCGAGGGCCCGCCGGGCCAGCGCCGGCGCAGCTCCTCCAGCGTCTCCCGCGCGGCGGCCACCTGCTCGGCTTCAGCCACGGCCAGGAGCGTCGTCGGGCCGCTGGCAGCGCGCGCCAACAGCGCGCCGAAAGCGGCGGCGGCCTGCCCGCCCGGCGTCTCGGCGTAAGCGATGAGGAGCTTCAAACCGCTGGGTTCGAGGACGTGATAGCGGCGCAGGCCCACCCAGACGTGATCCCCAGGCGCGGGCCGCGTTAGCGCGACGGCGCGGTCGCTGGTCTGGATGGCTTCGATGTAGAAGACGCGGCGGCCATAGGGCGGCGGCGGCCAGAGCGAGCGCACGCCCTCGAAGCCGTGCATTTCCAGGCGCAGGCGTTGCTGCGAGCCGCTGAAGATCTCGTCACACACGCGGGCCTCGCCCAGCGTGTGGATGTCGCTCCCCTCAGCGGGCGGCGCGGCGCCGACGTAGACCGTCTCCGGGCGGAAGAGCAGGCGGACGGGCGTGTCTTCCTCGTGCGGGGGCGCGCCGGGCGGCAGCGGCAGCGAGACCGCGCCCAGCTTGATCTGCCCCTGCTCCATGCGCCCCACCAGCACATTGCCGCCGCCCACAAACGTCGCCGCGAACTCGGTGCGCGGCTGGTGATAGAGGGCCTGCGGCGTGTTCACCTCCATCAGAAAGCCGCGCTCGATCACGCCGATGCGGTCGGCCAGCTCGAAGGCTTCTTCCTGGTCGTGGGTGACGAGGATCGTCGTCACGTCCAACTCACGTTGAATCTCCTTGAAGCTCTGGCGCAACTCCGCGCGGATCTTGACGTCCAGCGCGCTGAACGGTTCGTCCAGTAGCAGCACCTCGGGTTCGTAGGCCAACGCGCGCGCCACGGCTACGCGCTGCTGCTGTCCGCCGGAGAGCTGATCGGGGAAGCGGTCGCCCAGACCGCCCAGGCCCACCAGGTCGAGCAACTCCGTGCTGCGCTGGTGCCGTGCAGCGCGGCCGACGCCTCGGATGCGCAGGCCAAACTCCACGTTTTCCGTCACGGTCATGTGGCGAAAGACCGAATAGTTCTGAAAGACGAAACCGGTCCCGCGTGCCTGAGGCGGCAAGTGGGTCACGTCGCGCCCGTTGATCTCGATGCGCCCGCTGGCAGGTGGCGTCAGCCCGGCGATCATGCGCAGGATGGTGCTTTTGCCGCTCCCGCTGCCGCCCAGGAGCACGAACAGTTCGCCATCATTGATTTCCAGCGAAACGCGATTGACGACGACGTTGGTGCCGTAACGCGCGGTCAGGTCGCTCAGGATGATGGACATCAGCTCGCCCTCCGGTTGCGTTGTTGCGTGACCCGTTGCAGGAGCATGAAGATCACAAACGAGGTCAGCGCCAGCACGGCGGCGACGGCGTTGGCCGTCTCGATGTTGCCCGCCTCGAACTGGGCGAAGATGTAGAGCGGCGCTGTCTGCGTCCGCAGGCGCAGGTTACCGCTCACCATGACCGTCGCGCCGAACTCGCCCAGCGAGTGCGCGAAGGTCAGTAACAGGCCGGAGAAGAGGCCGCCGCGCAGCGCCGGCAGGATGACGTAGCGGAAGGTCTGCCAGCGGCTCGCGCCGATGGTGTAGGCCGCTTCTTCGTAGGTCGTCTCGAGCTCGTCCAGCACGGGCTTGACCGCGCCCAGCATGTAGGGGAAGGTGACGAACAGGTGCGCCAGCAGCACCCCCGCCGGGGCGAACATCGGCTGAATGCCCAACGGGTCGAGAAACTGGCCCAGCAGGCCAATCGGCCCCCACAGCAGCAGCAGCGACGTGCCGACGACGACGGTAGGGATGGCAACGGGCAGGTTGACGACGATGTTCAGCGTCTCGCGCCCGCGAAAGCGGTATTTAGAGAGGACGTAGGCCGCGAAGGTGCCCAGGATGCCGTTGACCAGGGCCGCGCCGAAAGCGGTGAGCAACGAGAAGCGCAGCGCAAATTGGGCATCGGGCTGGCTCAGGGTTTGGAAGAGGCCCGGAAGGCCGGCGTGGCCTGCGAAGACGAAGATGGCTCCCAGCGGCATCAGCAACAGGGGCAACAGGGTTAGGATCAACAGCAGCGGCGGCAACACCGTCGCTCTGGGTTTGGAATTTGGATTCATGGAGTACCTCCCATGCCGAGGGCCGGCAAGACCTGGTCGTGCCAGATGCCATCCACAATTTGGGGTTTGGCCTGCTCCCAACCACCCAGCTCGTCCACCGTGAACGGGTAGGGAATCACACCGAAATCTGGATTGGCGGCGTTGAGTGCCTCATCCACGCTGCGAAAACCGTAGTCCACGTAGATGCGTTGGGCCGTCTCGCTCCACAGGAAGGTGACGAAAGCCTCCACCAGGTCGCGCTGTTCCGGCGCGATGTTGCGATCCAGCACCACGACGATGTGCTCGCTGAAGATGGTGCTTTGCGGGTAGACGATCTCCCCGCGCAGCCGGCCGCGCCAGCGGTCGCTGAGGACTTCCTGCTCGTAGGTGATGAGCGCGTCGCCGAAGCCGCTCTCGAACTGGGTGCGCACGGCGCGGGCCGAGGCCGCCTGCGCCACCACGTTCTGCCAGACGCCGCGCAACTGGGCGAAAGCCCCGGCGTCCGAGCCGCCCAACATCCGCACCGAGTGGTATTCGGCCAGGAGCGCCCACTGCGCCCCGCCGGAGGTCAGCGGGTCGGGGTGAACGACGCCAACGCCGGGCCGCGTCAGGTCGGCGAAATCCTGGATGCCCTGGGGATTCCCCGGCCGGACGAGGATGATGAAGGGGGTGCGGTTGAGGACGCCGCCGTGGGGCAGGTCGCGCCAGGTGGGAGCGGGCAGCACGCCCGCGTCCACCAGGCGCAGCGCGTCCAGTTCCAGCGAGAGGATGGCGACTTCGGCGGGCACGCCCAGGATCATCTGGTTGGTGATGGTGCCGGAGCCGGAGAACGCGGAGATGAACTCGACGTGTTCGCCAGTGCGGGCTTCCCACTCGGCCTGGAAGGCGGGGAAGACGGCGTCGTTCATCATCTCGCCGATGATGCTGAAGCCGTAGAGCACCACGGTGCGCACCTTCGGCCCGCGCGTCCCCGGAATCCACGGCCAGATGGCGTAGAGGAACAGCCCGCTCACCAGCAGTGAGGGCAACGCCAGGCGCGCTAATTGCTGCCAGTTGAGGCGTGTCGTCTGCCAGCGGCGCCATCTCTCCACAAATTCGTTGATTTCGGGCAGCCGTTTCCCGTCGGGTAGCGTCATGGTTCTAACCCCGTCCAAGACCCTCAAGAGCATCAGAGACCCTTGGGCCTGTGTCTATACGATCAGCTCTAGCCCCTGCATCAACAGCCCAATCTGGATGACCCCCACCCACACCAGGATGATCGAAATGACCCAGGCCAGCAGGTTGATCCAACCAGGGAGGGCAGCCTCGATCTGCTCCACCTGTGCCTGCAGCCTGGCGATCAAAGCCTGATATTGACTCGCCACCTTCTGGGCTTCTTCCAGGCTGGTGTTAATCTGGCGGATCTCCGTCGCTACGAGATTGACCTCAAACTCGATCAGGTCCAGATTATCACTGGTCATCTCCAGGCTGCTCTCCATACTGGCGAACGACTCGGACAAACCATCCAGGCTGGCCGAGACCTCTCCCAGGGCCGCGTGCAACGGGACGGACGGGTTGTATGGCTCACCCGGAAAGAACGGAATGGACGTGACCACTCTGAGCACCCCGTCTATGATGCGGGCGCTGGACTGTGCTGTGACCAACGACGTTTGTGTCGCTATCACCGTGGTGGGCAGGTCTTTGCCTGTCAGGGTCGCCAGTGAGTCCACCAGTGGGACAGTATCGCTGATGGATTTCGCCAGGGTCAGAACCGTGGCATCTAACGCCGTAACGTTGGCCGCGGCTGCTTCCAGCGATTGGTCAACCACATCGAGCCCCTGGGCCGTGGTCGCCAGGGTGGTGGCAGTCAGCTCCAGACCGGCGATGAGATTCGCCATCACGGGCTGCTTGATGCGCCACACACCCACCAGCCCGGCCAGGCTGAGAAGCATCCCGGCAACCGCCATCCCGATCAGGACAAAGCCAACGGCGCGCTTCAAAACGAGCTTCATGGTGAGCTCCATGGGATCTCTTAAGCAATGGGAATCACATTCCGAGTTCAGTCCGGGTACGAATGTAATGGAGCACCCGCTCGCGGGAAAGCACACCTATGATCCTGTCGCCCTCTACCACTGGCACCTGGTTGACGTTGGCATCGTCCATTGCCTTGAGCGCTGCCAACAGCGTCGTCTCCGGCTGAACGCGGATGGTGCGTTCCCACGGCACCATCACCTGACCGGCAGTGGTCTCAGCCCAGTCCGCCCTGGGCACCTTTGCCACGTCGGTGAGGGTCAGCAGCCCCAGCAAGCGGCCATTCTCGGCCACCAAGAAACACCGCCGCCCGCCTGTCAGGACCTGCTCTTCTACCAATTGCCGCAATAAGGTCTGTTCGGGAATGAGCGAGCACTCGCTGGTCATCACCTGGGCTGCTGTCACACCGTGCAGCAATTGCTGCATATTCGCCTGGGCATAACTGGTCGCCGCGGCGTTCTGCAAAAACCAACCAATCGCCGCCAGCCACAGACCATTGAAGAAATTACCGCCCACCATGGTGAATATCCCCAGCCCGATGAAGCCAAAGGCAACGAGTTGTCCGCTGGTGGAGGCTATCTGGGTGGCGCGGTGGAAGCTTCCGCTGACCTTCCAGGCCACTGCCCGCAGGACTCTCCCCCCATCCAACGGGAAGCCTGGGATCAGGTTGAACACCGCCAACATCAGATTGATGCGCATCAGCCAGACGCTGGGGGCAGCCAGGTAAGGAACCATTCGATCGAGCCACCACAAGCCGCCGAACCCGGCAGCCAGTACCAGGCTGGTCAGTGGGCCGGCGATAGCGATACGGAACTCCGCGCCGGGAGTTTTGGGTTCCCGTTCGATCTGCGCCACCCCGCCAAAAATGAACAGCGTGACCCCGCGCACGGGAATCTGGTTGCGCAGAGCGACCACCGAGTGCCCCAGCTCGTGAAGCAGCACCGACCCAAAGAAGAGCAGGCTGGTCACTGCGCCCAGAATCCAGTAAGCTGTGGCCGATAGATGGGGGTGTTCGGCGGGGAAATAGCCCAGGGCCAGCGACCAGGTCACCAGCCCAAAGATCAGAAACCAGGTCCAATGCAACCCGACCGGAATACCGAGGATTCGTCCCAGTTTCAATTTGGCTTCCATATTCTGTTTACCTCCTAAAAACCTTTGCAAACCGTCGAGATTGTGGCATGGGCGTTGAAGGCTACACGTGTCGAGGTAAATCTTCATGCCTGAAGTATAGCATCTGTTGAGGGAAAACGGGCTCACCCTTTTCCAGAATGCCCGTGTCGCTCACTCATCGAAGATTGTAACATGAAAATCACAACCTGTCAACACCAGAGTAAACCCCCATGGAACCAGAGCCCAAGAAACTGCTCGACCAGGCCTGCACTGAGCTTGTCGAAGTGTCCGCGACGCCCTGCGCCGCAAACACTACTCCATCCGCACCGAACACCCCTACGTGAATTGGATCCGTCGCCACATCCTGTTCCACGGCAAGCGCCACCCCAACGAAATGGGCAGCGTCGAGGTCGAAACCTTTCTCACCCACCTGGCAGTGAAGGACATCATCGGTCCGCCCTTCGAGCTGAACCCCGACGGTGGGTCCAATCCCAATTGGTCATTGGTCATTGGTCATTGTTAGTTCATACATCCCCCGCCAGTCGTTGAGCCGCACTTTCAGTATTTCTCCTAACATCCGCAGGGAATCCTTGATGGGACTGACCCTGCTGTTGGCGCTGTAGTACCAGTTGATGGGCACCTCCACGATGCGATAACCTCGCTTGCAGGCGATGAACAACACCTCCACGTCGAAGCCCCAGCCGTCCATGGTCTGGTAGGGGAAGATGTCGCGGGCCACCTCCCGCTGAAAGCACTTGAAGCCGCACTGGGTGTCCTGAAAGCCCGGCACGGCCAGCAGGCGGACGAGGAAGTTAAACACTCGTCCCATGAGATGGCGATAGGCGGGCTCGCCGTAGCGCCGCGCCCCCTCCACCTCCCGCGAGGCGATGGCCACACCGTAATTCTCCAGGGCTGGCGGCAGGAACTTGCTCACCTCTTCGATGGGCATGGACAGGTCGGAGTCGCAGATGAACAGGTACTCCCCCCGCGCGGCCAACATGCCGCGCTTGACGGCCAGCCCCTTGCCCCGTCGCTCCTCTCGGATGAGCGAGATGAAGGGATAACGAGACCTGAAGTCCTCGACCACGCCGGCGGTGTTATCCTGACTGGCGTTCTCGACCACGATCACCTCGGCCTGGTAATCCTGCTTCTCAAGGAAAGCTACGATTTTGTCCAGGCTACCCGGCAGCCTGCGTTCCTCGTTGTGAGCAGGGATAATGATCGAAAGAAGCGGCTCGGAGTTTAGCACAGATTCCTGTCTCCTTTCAATTTGCGATTTTCGATTTACGATTTCCGAATCGAAAATCGGCAATCGAAAATCGAAAATCGCTGTTAATGGGTCAAGATGGATTCCAGATATTCATCAGAGACCCGTTTGCTGGCTTGTATGGCGCGGCGCCTGGTCAGCATCTTGGGCAGGCCCCACAGCCCGGCCAGTTGCCCCCACAGCCGGGCGCGCGCCGCCTCACCCCGCCACGCTTTCAGAGCTTCCCAGGCGATGCGCAACTGCGCGGCGATGATCCGCCGCCAATATTTCTTGAGCAGGGAGGTGGGGTAGTTTTTGGCCATGACGTAGATGAAGTTGCGGCCACAGTAATAGCTGGCCATTTTCCCACCGCCGGTGGCGCTCAGCTTGTGGTAGACCACCGCGGTGGGGACGTAGACGCACTTCCAGCCGACCAGTTGAGCCCGCCAGGCCAGGTCCACGTCCTCGCAGAACGAGAAGAGGTCCTCGTCGAACAGGCCCACCACGTCCAACATGGCGCGGCGATAGGCCGCCGCCACGCCCGCGGCGCCAAAGACATATTCCTTGCCGTCGAACTGCCCCTCGTCCCGCTGCCAGACGCCACGGTTGCCCGGCACGCCGTCCACTCCGTAGAAATCGCCAGTCGTATGGATAACGTCGCGTTGATCGAAGAGCAGCACCTTGGGAGTGGCCATCCCCGCCTCAGGGTGCCGGGCCAGGGCCTCTACTAGCTCCTCCAGCCAGCGGGGGTCTGCCTCGGCGTCGTTGTTGAAGACGGCAATGATCTCTCCCTCGGCTTCGCAGATGCCTGCGTTCACCCCCCCAGCGAAGCCGCGGTTCTCCGGCAAGGCCACCACCTGCACCTTTGGGTAATCCCTCTCCAGAAGCTCCAGCGAGCCGTCGGTGGAGCCGTTGTCCACCACGATGACCTCGAAGTGGGGATAGCTCTGACGCCGCAGGGAGTCCAGGCAGGTGGGGAGGTGGTGAGCGCCATTCCAGTTGGGAATGATGATGGAAGCTGGAGGTTGGAGGTTGGAGGTTGGAAGTTTTACGTTTGACGTTTTACGTTTGACGTTTGACGTTAGCATCTCACTGCTCGGTAGCGAAATAGTCTCTTAAAGCTTCTTCCCACGGGCGCAGTCTGATCCCCAAAGCGGTGGCGGCGCAGAAGTTGCGGATAGGCGTGTACAGGGGTGGGGTGGATGCACGAGTGTACTGATCTGAGGTGATGGGGTGAACGGGAACGTGCCCTCGCCCGGAAAGCTCCAGGATCTTGATTGCGAAGTCATAGCGGGAACAGGCACCTTCGTTGGTTAGATGGTAAATGCCATAGTGGTCGGTGCGGATCAGCCTGGCGATGGCCTCCGCCAGGTCTGGGGCGTAGGTGGGGGAGCTGACCTCGTCGGTGACCACCCGCAACTCGCCCCGCTCGTTGGCAAGTTGGATCATCTTGGTCACGAAGTTGTGGCCGCCCTGGGCGTAGAGCCAGGCCGTCCTCACGATGTAGAAACGATTGAGCAGGGCCTGAGTGATCAATTCGCCAGCCAGCTTGGAGCGACCGTAGGCGTTGATGGGCCTGGGCTGGTCGAACTCCAAGTACGGCTCGTTCTTGGTGCCGTCGAACACCTCGTTGGTACTGACGTAGACCATCGCCGCGCCGCACCTCTGGCAGGCCAGGGCTACGTTCTGGGTGCCCAGGCCGTTGATGCGATAGGCGGCGTCGGGATCGCGCTCGCAGCCATCCACGTTGGTCATGGCTGCGGCGTGGATCACCACCTGGGGGGTGAAAGCGATTATGGTCTGGGCGATGGCCTGGCGGTCGGTGATGTCGTGCTCTGGTAGATCCAAACCGAAAAGCGTATCCCTTGGCAGGGCCTTTTGCAGCGCCCTGCCCAGTTGTCCCTTGTGGCCTGTGATGACAATACGCATCTCCACCTCCAACTCCAATGGAGCAGAGGAGCACGGATCAAGGTCAACGTCTCCTGCTCCGCTGCTCCTTTGTTCTTTGCTCCTTGATTATAGCAGCTTTCGGCAACTTGGGCAATCTTCAGGCATGGGAAAGCAAACAAAATCCGGCACCACGAAATGGTGCCGGACAGGATTGAACAGATTGACCACATATTCTTTTTCACTCATGGTCTGACCATCGTTGGCAAAACGGCCGTCGAGTTCCGCACTACGCGATTGAGTAACAGACGCTTGGAGTCGGCCTTCGCCAGTCAAGCAGTAATATAAGCTGGCGGCATATCCAAAATGCGAACCCCCTGGAGGCGAGATCGAACCGGAGCTATCTCGGTGACCTCCATGTACACCACCGGTCGGTCAGGCACATCATCCGTTTCTCTAGCCCGCTTAGCGAACTCAATGGCTTGCTGGCTGTACAGGGGATCTCGACGATCCAATAATACGACCTGGGCGCCTTCCGGGATACGTTCAGCAAATTCGGGGTGCTCTATCAAATAGCGCGTAAACTCCATAAACAGATCATTAAACTTAGCTCGGTAGAAGGCGTTCATTTTCCCATCTCCTTCTCGTATCTGGCACGGTATCTTGGCCAACTCTCCATAATGTCCCGTTGGCCAATCGTTAGCACTTCAGCGTTGCTATATCCGGGATAAATCTCTTTGGTTTGCGTTGCATCTGGGTGTAGAGTATCCTTGTGTGGCATATCATGAGCACTATCATATCGTACGATGGGATGCCAGTTGCCAGCAATGAGAGCCTCATATTGGATGCGGAACTCAATGATTTCACCTCGCTCCCATACATGCCGATGACGGTAGCGATTCTCTTGTGCTGCATCCAGGTAGATCAAGAACTCCCTTTCACCCACGTAGTATCCCCTGGTGTGTAGTCATGGTAAAGCCAATTATACTCCATTTTCCCCAATTACACAAAACCCTCAGCCGTGATCCACACGAGAAGCGAGTGTCTTGCCCAAACTGCCATCTTATGGTAAACTTGATACAGCCCATGTTCTGTTTACCAGTCTACCAGCTTCGGAGGTTACATCATGCACTTCGACATTCTCACCCTTTTCCCCGACATCTTCGAGGGGGTTTTCAACGAGAGCATCGTGAAGCGGGCACGGGAAGCGGGCCTGGTCTCGATAGCCCTCCACAACATCCGCGATTACGCCACCGACAAACACCGCATAACCGATGACACTCCCTACGGCGGCGGCGGGGGCATGATCATGAAACCTGAGCCCATCTTCCGTACCGTGGAAGCGGTTCTCGGCCTGGAGGAGGGACAGCAGCCAGAGGTGCCCGTGATCCTGCTCAGCCCCCAGGGTCGCCTGTTCACCCAATCCGTGGCCAGGGAACTCTCCAAACACCGCCGCCTGGTCCTGATCTGTGGACACTACGAGGGGGTGGACGAGCGAGTGCGCCAGTTTCTGGCCACCGACGAGATCTCCATCGGCGACTACGTTCTGACCGGTGGGGAGATTCCGGCCATGGTCATCGTGGATGCGGTGACGCGCCTGGTGCCCGGCGTGTTGGGCGATCCCGGCGCCACCTTCGAGGACTCCCACGCCGAGGGCCTGCTGGAGTATCCCCACTATACTCGCCCTGCCGTCTTTCGGGGATGGCCTGTGCCCGAGGTGCTCCTCTCCGGCCACCACGCCGAGATAGTGCGCTGGCGGCGCCAGCAGGCCCTGCGCCGCACCTTTGAGCGCCGCCCCGACCTCCTGGCCAAGGCCCGATTGTCACAGGCCGACCGAGAGTTCCTGCAGCACCTGGTAGAAGGGGAGGTCACAATTTGCCAATAACTGTGAATCGTGCTATAATTCCGCATCGTAAACTAGGCAAGGAATGGTGAAAACAGTGGTAGACCTTGTACGATCCGTTGAACAGCAGTTTAGACCCAATCCTGACGTACCCCAGCTCAGGTCAGGGGACACGGTGCGGGTGCATTTTCGCATCGTCGAAGGCGACCGGGAACGAGTTCAAGTCTTCCAAGGGACGGTCATGCGCTTGCGTAAAGGAGGCTCCAACGCCAAGTTCACCGTGCGGCGCATCGCCTCTCATGGCGTGGGAGTGGAGAGGACCTTCTTGCTGAGTTCTCCCCGGCTGGAGAAGGTGGAAGTCCTGCACCACGCTCACGTGCGAAGGGCTCAGCTCTATTACCTCCGTGGCCGCAAGGGCAAAGCTGCCCGCTTGAGGGAGAAGCGTTAGGGAGGACAAAACGGGGCGTGGGCGCCGGTCTACGCCCCGCTTCTTTTGAATTGAGTGTGGCCAAGATCAATGGAAGGTAGTGGCGACTTCAGTCGCTTGGAACGACTAAAGTCGTCACTACCAATTTGAATTGGTGGGGTGATGGTGCAGCAGCCGGATCTGGGGGAAGAGTTGGCGCTTTACGCTGCGGGCTATCGCCACATCGCTGGCCTGGACGAGGCCGGGCGGGGCTGCTGGGCAGGCCCGGTGGTGGCAGGAGCAGTCATCCTACCCCTGGACCGACCTGACTTGTCCCAGCAACTGGAGGGCGTACGGGATTCCAAGCAACTCACACCCCGACAGCGCGAGCACTGGTACGCAATCATCAAGTCCGCAGCTCTGGCCGTGGGAGTGGGAATTGCGCCGCCGGACACGATTGATGAACTGGGCATCGTGCCCGCCACCCGGCAGGCCATGGCGTTGGCCATCGTCCAATTGGACCTGCCCCCCGATTTCCTCCTCGTTGATTTCCTCAACTTGCCTGAGCTATCCGTTCCCCAGAAGAGCATCACCAGCGGCGATGCCCTGTCCCTCTCGATAGCCGCCGCCTCTATCGTGGCCAAGGTTACCCGGGATAGGTTGATGGTACAACTGGATGGTCGGTATCCGGGATATGGCTTCGCTCGTCACAAGGGTTACGGCACTCGCCAGCACAGGGAGTCCCTCGACCGCCTTGGCGCTTCCCCGATCCATCGGCTATCCTATGCCCCCATGAGACTGATGCTACAGGAGTGAGGGTTTTCCATGTTTGGGCGCAAAAAACGAAAGAGAAAGAAGGTCGGTCTGGCTCTGAGTGGGGGCTCGGTGAGGGGAGCCGCTCATCTGGGCGTGCTGGAGGTCCTGGAGCGGGAAGGCATTCGGCCTGACTATGTGGCCGGCGTCAGCGCGGGCTCGGCGGTGGGGGCCGTGTTCTGCGCGGGCCTGGATTTGGACGAGATCAAGCGCATCGCCCTGGGCCTCCAGTGGAGAAAGCTGGGGCGGGTCACCCGCCCTGGCCTGGGTTTCTTCGACGGAAAGCGGCTGGAGGAATATGTCGAGGAGATCATCGGTCCCCTTCGGTTTGAAGAGCTGGAGATACCTCTGGCTACCGTGGCTGTGGATATCGTGCGTGGGGAGTTAGTGGTACTCAAAGAGGGACCAGTGGCTCCCGCTGTGCGGGCCAGTTGCGCCTTACCAGGCATCTTCACCCCAGCGGAGAGCGAAGAGCAAATACTGGTAGATGGGGGAGTGCTAAACAACCTGCCCGTCTCCGTGGTGCGGGACATGGGGGCCGACTACGTCATCGCCGTGGACTTACTTCTCTCCACCATCTGGGGAGCGAGGCCCCAGAATCTCTTCGAGTTGGTCTACCTGGCCTTCTATACCTTATTGCGACCTGCTCATAGCGAGGCCTCAGAAGCCGATTGTCTAATCGTGCCAGCCATTGGCCAATTCAACTGGGTGGACTTCTCCCAGGTTGCTGCTCTGATCGAAAAGGGACGAGAGGCGGCCGAGGCCAAGATCGAGCAGATCAAGCAGGATCTCGAATCCTGAGTTTGCGAAAAGCATCGTATTGTGGTAAACTATCTGCGTGAAGCGTAAAATAATGCCCCCGTAGCTCAGGCGGACAGAGCGGCGGCCTCCGAAGCCGTGTGCGGGCGTTCGAGTCGCCCCGGGGGTACTAAAAACCACCTGATGGTAGTCAGGTGGTTTTAGTTTGTTACGGTGATGTGCACAGGTTGGCTTTCCAGCCTGTTTCCCGCTGGATCATAGCCAACAGCAGCAATGGTATGCTCCCCTGGCTCCAGTGGCCACATGACTCGGTAGGGCAGAGCAGCAAAGCTGGCTATGGGCTCTTCATTTACAATGAGGGTTAGTCCGGCCACCCTGACCCCATCGCCTGCCCGTGCCGCAACCTCTATCCTTTGAGCCTGCCGGGGCAAGGCCGAATCCAGGCGATATACACTGCCCTGGTGGGGACTGGTGATGATAAGCGTGTTGCGTGTTGCGTGTTGCGTGTTGCGTGTTTCCAATATCCAATCTCCAATATCCAATATCCAATATCCAATATCCATCCCCCTCTCCCTCCCCCACTCCACGGCTTCGGCCGGCAACACGGTATAGACACGCTCCACGATTCGCTCCGGTGGGGTATCATAGGAAGCCAGTTGACCTGTAGTGGGATCGAGCGCGAAGAGCTGGTGCATCTGGCAGGTCTCTTTGGGCTCGGTGCCGGCCATGAACAGCTCGCTCCGCCGGTGGGGACAATAGCGGTTGGGAAGTTGGCCGGAGAGAGCGCAGACCTCCACGTGGACCAGGCCCTCCGGTTCGACGAACCCCGCCAGCGGTCGAGCCGCCAGCACCTCCTCCATGAAGTCGTGCCAGATGGGGGCCGCTCCAGTGACGCCCGAAACGTGGCGCATGGGCGAATTGTCGGCGTTGCCGGCCCACACGCCAACCACCAGCCCTCCCTCTTTCCCCCCCAACCCCCCTTTCATCCCCCCTATTGGGGGGACAGAGGGGGGTGGAGGGGTGTAACCTATGGTCCAGTTGTCCCGCCAATCGGTGGTGGTGCCCGTCTTCACCGCCGCCGGCCTGCTCAACTTGAGCACGCTCCCCTCGCCGAAGGCCGGCATGCGGGCCAGGTCGTCGCTGAGGATGTCGGTGATGAGATAGGCGACCCGTTCGTCGAGGACTCGCTCGCCGCGTTTCGGCGTTCTCTCATACAGGACGCTGCCCTGGCGGTCCTCGATGCGCCGGATGGCCACCGGCTCCACTTTGTACCCGCCGTTGGCGAAGGCGGCGTAAGCGGCGGTCAGTTCCAGCAGGCGCACCTCGCCTCCCCCCAGGGTAAGGGCCAGGCCGAAGCGCTTGCTATCGTCGAAAGTGGTGATGCCCAGGCTGCGGGCCAAGGCCGTCATTTTGTCCAGCCCCACGCAGTCGAGGACTTTGACCGCCGGCAGGTTATACGAGGAAGCCAGGGCCTGGCGGGCCAGGACGGGGCCACGGAAGGTCAAATCATAATTGAGTGGCACGTAGGGCTCTCCTTCCCTGGTCAAAAAGGCCGTGGGCACGTCCAGGATCATGGTGGCCGGCGTGTGGCCTTGAGCGAAGGCGGCGGCGTAGGTGATGGGCTTGATGGAAGACCCAGGTTGTCGTGGAGCCAAAGCGCAATTCACTGCCCCGTCAATCTGGGGATCGAAATAATTGGGGCTGCCCAACATGGCCAGGATCTCACCGCTGTTGGGATCCAGGGCCACCAGCGCGGCGTTGTGCACGTTGGGATCGGGCAAATCGCGCCGTGGCCGGTCGGCCAGGATGGCCAGGCGACGGCGGGCGATGGACTGGGCCGCCTCTTGCATGTCCACGTCCAGGGTCGTGTAGACCTCCAAGCCACCGCGGTAGAGTTCCTCCGGCCCGAATCGCCTCACCAAAAGGCCCCACACGTACATCACGAAGTGAGGGGCGCGGATGGGGAAGGGCACGGCGGCGAAATGTAGCTGCTCCTCTCTGGCCAACCTGGCCTCCTCTTCGCTGATGTAGCCATTCTTGACCATCAATTCCAGCACCACCGCCTGGCGCTCTCTGGCCGCCTGGGGGTTCTCCAGGGGATTGTAGGTGGCGGGGGATTGCGGCAGGCCAGCTAACAGGGCGCACTCAGCCAGATCCAGCTCGCTGGCCGACTTGCCGAAATAGGCCTCGGCCGCGGCCTCCACCCCATAGGCCAGGTTGCCATAGTAGGCCTGGTTCAGATAGAGAGCCAGGACCTCGTCTTTGGTATACGTTCGGGCCAGGCGCCAGGCCAGAATGGACTCGCGCAGCTTACGGGTCAAGGTGCGCTGAACACGCTCCTCCGGGGATAGCAGGAGATTGCGGGCCAACTGCTGGGTGATGGTGCTGCCGCCGGACAGCACCTCGCCGCCCCGCAGGTTGATGATCAGGGCGCGCAGGATGGCGCGAAGGTCCACACCGGGGTTGGTGTAGAAATTTGCGTCCTCGGTGGCGATGGTGGCCTGGCGGAGGTAAAGAGGGATTTCATCGAGGGGCAAGGGGGTGTGTTTGCCGGCGTGGGGGTCAATGATCTCGTAGAGCAGGCGGCCATGGCGGTCGTAGATTTTAGTGGTGGGGGAGATGGCTTTGTCGCGCAAGTCGTGGAAAGAGGGAAGATCAACGATGAGCCAGGCGTACAGCCCCCCGCCCGCCACGATCAAGGTTATTATCGAGATCAACAGCAGAAAACGCCGGTTCCGCAATGTCATAATGCCATTCTCCTGTTTTCCCCTCATTATACCCCAAACCCGGCAAAAACACAACGAACAAAAGCCACCTGCATCCATCGCGCAGGTGGCTTTGTTTCGCTGCCCAGAGCCCACCATTAAGCTTCACCAGTAGCGCTTTAAGACGACAGGCAGGTGGATACGATAGCCAGGTGTGGGTGAGACCGTGCCCGTGGGCGTGGCTGTGGGTGTAGATGTCGGGGTTGGAGTGCCCGTCGGTGTGCGAGTAGGCGTCGCCGTCGCTGTAGGTGTCGGCGCCACGCTGACGGGCGCCGAGAACTCCGAGGTGTTGCCCTGGGCGTCGGTGGCCGTGGCCGTCACGTATGGACCGGTCAGCCCGCCGGGTTTGGTGAGCGTCCAGTTGCCAGCGGCGTTGGCCGTGGTTGTGCCCTCGTAGACCGCGCCTTCGTCGGCGGCGTCGGAGAAGACCTCGACGACGCAGTTGGCGCAGGAGGTGCCGGAGACCTGGGTGGTGCTGGCGGTGGCGATGACCGGTGCCGTCAGCCCGGCGTTGCCTCCGCGGAAGTTATAGATGCCCCGCCGCCCATTGGCGGTGATGCTGTTGGCGGTGATGGTGTTGCCCACGGTGCTGGTGAAGCTATTGGACCCGTCTACCAAGACGCCGTCCAGGCCGTTGTAAGCCACCAGGTTGCCCGGTCCCGCCACATTGTTGCTTGGCCCGTTGAAGAAGGCCACGCCGAAAGTCCCATTGGCCAGGGCTACTGTTCCGCCAGCATCTGTGCCGATGCGATTGTTCCTGAGCACGTTGCCGTTCGTTCCGGCATCAAGAAGGTGGATCCCGATCCCGCTGTTGCCAGAGACCAGGTTCTGTTCGATGACGTTGTGGTGAGCGCTGGCGTGCAGTCGGATCCCATCGTAGCCGTTAGGCAACGCCGCCGTTCCGGCGGCATTTGTGCCGACGCGGTTGTTCCGCAGCGTGTTGCCGGTGGTGTTCTCGCCGAACATGCGAATGCCGCTGCTATTGTTGCCCGAAAGCACGTTATCTTGAATGACCGCTCCCGTCGCCCCATTGGCCAGCAGAATCCCGTCTATCCCGTTCGGCTTGGCCGAGGTGCCCGTGGGATCGGTGCCCACGTAACAGCCTTCGATGGTCACGTTGGCGCTGGCCACCCAGATGCCGTACTGGAAGTGATTGACCACCAGGCCGCGCAGTGTAACACCGTCGTACAGCCACAAGCCGGTGTAGCCCAACTGGCCCAGGGTGGTGCCATCAATCTCAATCCCCGGCCGCGTGGCGGACTCCAGGCTGGCCAACGCCGTCCCGATCGTGCCATCCACGATTGTGTCCGCCCAGACATTGTAACCAGTGTTGTTGGGGCGGATGGTCCAGACACCTGTCGCCGGGTTGTAGCCGGGGTCTGTCGTGGGAATGTTGAAGGTAACGGTGTCCGGGCCAGGATGCCTGCCCGCGGCTGCGAGGGCCTCGCGCAGGGAGCAGTGGGCCGCGTTGCACGTGCCGTCGTCTACGTCGTCGGTGGTGTTGACCACCAGGGGCGGCGGCCCGGTCGGCGTGACCGTCGGTGTAGGTGTCGCCGTCGGCGTTGATGTCGGCATGGGCGTGAGAGATTCTGCGCCGGCGCCCGGCCAGAAGCCCGCGTCCAGCCGGTAGCCCGCGCTGCTCAGCCCGCCGACGGCTGACTGGCCGATGCTGCCGTGCACAGCGTAGCTGGCCGACGCCGACCGGCCGCCCCCGCCAGCGATGACGCGCCACCACAGGTCGAAGTCGGCCGAGGATTGAGCTATGGCACCGGTCACCAGGACGATGGTCACCAACAGTGCGCCAACCCCTACAGACTTCCGAAGTCTTAGAGACTTCGGAAGTCTTAACTTGACTCGTGGTTTCATCGTCCACCCCCTATCGCCCCAGGACCAGCACCCAGATGAGGCCAGTCCCTTTGTCTAGCGATTCCAGGGCGCGGCCCAGCAGCGGGGTTGTCGGTGTGACCGTGCTCAATTTCTGCGCCAGGCCACCCTCACCCCCGGCCCCTCTCCCAGAGGGCAAGGGGAGGGCGACTGGTCCCAGCGGGTCGCCGACCTCGATAGCGCTCGCGGAGGCGTCGGCTCGCACCTGGACGAGGCCCTGCACTACGACGAACAGGTAATCACCGGGAGCCACGTTGCCCGGAGCGAGGCCGGGCATCTCGACGGTGACGGTCTGGTCGGAATCACCTCCCAGACTTGCGGCCTTCAGGCTGACGGGTGTCTCCGTGGCAGTGACGGCCGCCCGGGCCTGGACGACGCCCAGGGCACCCCCGCCGTTTGCCGTGGCCCGCCGCACCTGCAGGATGGGCGTCTGCTGCCCCTTCAGCGGCGGCGCGATGCCGCTGATGGCCACCACGTCTCCCACCTCCAGCGAGTCAGTGTCCCCATTCTGTCCGACGAAGGCCACGGTGCAGCCGGTGCAGCCACCCCCGGCGTAGACTTTCTGGTGGGTGGCGAGCCCCCAGGTCGCACTGGTCTGGCCGTACACGCCGATAGCCAGGCCCGCGTTCGTGCCGCTGGAATACCCGCCCACGCCGTGGGCATAGGCACTTGACCCCAGCACGCCTTCCGTGTACAGGCCAGTGCCTTCACCGAGGACCCCCTCGCCATAGTCGGCGCTGCCTTTGCCATATACTCCTTTGGGACCCTCCCCCAGTACGGCTGCCACCCCGCTGCCGGTGTTGCCGTAGACACCAACGCCCGTTACGCTGTTGCCCACGATGCCGTCACCGGAGGTGCTGACGCCGAGGACGCCGGTGCCGGACTCAACTCTACCTTCCACACCGGTACCCCAGGAAGTGCTGGTGCCGAATACGCCACTTACGGGGCCTTCGCCCACCAAGCCGTACGTGGCCTGGCTGGTACCGACCACACCGACGCCGCTCTGGCTGAACCCCTCTACGCCAATGGAACCTTCCCCGCTCACCCCTGGGCCCACAGAGCTGGTGCCCTTCACACCGATCTCGCCGCTGCCGACCACGCCGGTGCCGAACTGCGCATTGCCTTCCACACCTTTGCCACCGTAGCCGGTAGCCCTGCCCAGGACCCCCGTGGCGTTGTCGTTCGTTGTATAGCCAGACACCCCGGTTAGCCCGCCGGTGCCGAACACACCCTCGGCATACTTGCTGAAACCGTAGACTCCCGTGCTGTCGGAACTGTGGCCGGCGACGCCGAAGCCGTTGGCTGCCTCGCCCTGGACGCCAACCTCTTCAGCGGGATAACCCCCTACTGTCGAGCCCGAAACGCCGTGAATCGCCCTGCGGCCGGCACTGGTATCGTAGTTCTGGACATTCAGCACTGCGTCGTAGAAATACGTTCCTGTTGACTGGCCTTCAATTCGAGCCTGCGGTCGCAGGCTGAGGGCGTAGGGCACGGGCACTAGCTCCTGGCGGGGCGAGAGCCACTGGCCGCCCACCTGGATGCGCAGCCAGAGAGCCTGGCCGTTGAAGGCCGCCTGGGGCACGTCCAGCTCGACGGTGAACAGGCCGTTGCTCACCGGCACGTTGTTGCGCACGATGTCGCCCCCCACCTGGCTGCCCGCCGTGGCGTCGTTCCAGAGTTGGAAGACCAGGTTGTAGTTGCCATTGAGCGGATTGCCGCCCACGTCGGTCAGCCGGCCTTGATAGCTGATCTTGCTGGCCACAGTGCCGGCCAGGGTAATCCCACCGGAGCCTCCCTCAACTGGCGGACCAGCTACGGTGGAGCTGGTGGCCAGGAGCAAGGCCAACACGACCACAGTCGTCACTATCGTTGCTATTCTTTTGGTTTGCATTTTTCTCTCCTTTGTTCGTTTTTTATGGTTATGGCAACCGCTCGGACCAATCCGGCGGCAGGGCGATCATGAACATCTCCACCTCGCCCGTGTCAAAGCGACCCCAGTTGGTGGTAAACAGCACCCGCGTTAGGTCGGGGTTGGCACTGGCGTGCGGCTCAGCCCAGTAGGAGTACTCCGCCGGCTGGCTTTCGTCCACTATCGAGTGGGTATGCGCCAGCCGCACCACGCGCCCGTCCGCCTTGAGCTCGACCAGGAAAACCTGGTCGTCCATCCAGGTGTGAGCGGCTGCGTCGTCGTGGGTGGAGACCACGGCCCACCCAGGCCGGTCGAAGGCCAGGCCCGAAAAGTGCAGGCCAATGGCGGTGAAGCTGAAATCTATCTCCCAGAGCGGGGTCACTGCGCCGCTGGCCAGGTCGAGCACAGAGATGTGGTCAGTGTCTATATCCTGGTAGATGATCACCTCGCGCCCCTGGGCGTCCAGAGCGGGGTCGTAGTGTCCGATGATGCGCAGCAGACCCCGCCCGTTGGTCAGATTACGGTTATAGACCATCAGGCCGCAGGGGTGTGCGTCGTCGCCCAGCTCTCCGGACTCACAGTAGCGGTCAAACGAGGCGATGAAATAAGTCCCCAACGGGCTCATGGTCACGTGGTCAACGTCGTCCTCTATCCCCGGCACGCCACGCATATCGCGGATGGTCACCTGATCGGTTTGCCGGTCGTACACCAGGAAGGCAACGGGAATCCAGTCCTCGTCCTCGGCCATCAGGCCCCAGTAGCGGCGATCGCGCGAGGGACTGCCCTCGTAGCGCGTCCACACGGCGGCCAGGTTCTGGCCAGGGAAGTCGTCAGCGAAGTCGCGAACCTCGGTCTGCGCTGCGGTCTGCACGTTGTAGGACATCAACCTGGTCCAATCCAAGTAGTAGACCAAGTTTGGATCGACCGCGTCCCAGCGCGGCTCCCTCGCCAGGGGAAGCTCACCCAGCGGCTGTAGCGTCTGGGCGTCGTACAGGTACCACGTGCCATCGGTGCCGTGGGCCAGCAAGCGGCTGCCGTCGGCGTTGAACGATTGCACGCGGGCGTATTCGTTCACCAACCCGGTTGATGTGTCGTCCGGGGAGAGGTCGCTCGCCCGATCGGTAACGCGCACCAGGCAGGTGCCGAAGGTGGTATCGGTGAACCACTGGCGCGGGGCGGGTTCGGCCAGGTTGGGCATGGCATAGACCTGCAAGTCGGTGATAAAGGTGAAGCCAGGCGGATAGGCTGGGCAGCCGCTGACGGTGGGTGTGGGGGAAGGCGTGGGGGTAGGTGCGACGGCTGGGGCGTAGGCCTTCAGGATCAGCGGCAGGTAGACCCACCTGGTTGGCGGGGGTGAGACCGTGCCGGTGGGCGTGGCTGTCGGCGTGGATGTTGGGGTGGCTGTGGGAGTGGGTGTCACTTCGCTCCCCATCCAGCGGTAGTAGAAGACGTTGAGCAGGGGGAGGAGCTCGCCAGTGGCTTTCTGGCCGCCGGCCGCCGACGGATGGCTATCGCTGCCGCCGTCGGGGTAGGCAGCGGTGTTGCCTCCCTGGTCGGTGATGTACTCAATGACGCCGTTGCGATAGCGGTGGTGGTTGCCCGTGTCCCAGGCCAGGTCGTTGGTATACCAGTTCCCCCCATTGGACGTGAGGACGTTGTAGAAGTCGAAGACGGCGACGTTGTTGTGGGGGTAATCATCAAGCCAGTCCTCGACCAGCCAGGTGTTGAAAGCGCGGGCGTTGGCTGCGTGGGCCGCGTCTGTCTCGTTGGCCACCAGGGGAGGCGCAGTGATGACCACGAACAGCTTATCCTGACGGGTAACGAAGTAAGCCAGGATGTCGTTGTAGATCCCTTTGGCATTGCCCACGGTATGGTGCTCGGAGCTATAGTCCTCCCCACGCAGAGGGTTGGGGCCAGTCGTTGGCGGATCATCTGGGTTGCCTCCCAGGTGAGAGTTGGGGTAGCAGGACTTGAACAAAACAATCCGATTCTCGCCGCCGGGGTCGGCCATAGGGCGAACGTAGTCGGCGTGGCGGTTCGTGGTATCGTAGATGGCCTGGGTGTAGCTAGCGCTGCTGGGGCCGCGGAACCAATCCCACCAGTTGCCGATATCGGTGTACGAACCGATCTCGTCGGGGCCCCACTCGTAATAGGTATCGCTGACGTAGTAGTTGTTGGCCCCCAACTGGTTACCCAGATTCCCCATGCCAGTGCTCAGCCAGTCGTCGCCGACGGAGTGGTGGATGAAGACGAGTTTGACGGGTGAGGTGGGGGGGTTGGGGTTGTCGGCGGTCAGCCGACCCTGTGGGCCAGCTACAGTGGAGCTGGCGGCCAAGAACAAGCTCAGCGTGGCCAGGACCACCAGTATTAGCGTTATCCTTGTGGTTTGCATTTGCTTCCCTCCTTTGTGAAAGCAATATCCCGCAAAGGATGTCATTTCTACCAGTTTCCCAATCTACTACCCCCAGTGTACTCGTCGGCGCCGATGTCGTAGCCCGCGCCCCAGGGCCGCGCTTCGCCGTCTATGTCCGTGGTCACGCCCGCATCCACACCGGCGTCAATGGCCGCCGAGCCGGCCTGCAGGTGATAAGTAGCGTCCAGTTTGGGGTCGCCGGTCAGCGGGTTGGTGGCCTGGAAGGCGGGCGCGCCGCCTTCCGTGTGGTGCAACGTGCTCACATCGTGCGTCAGGGTGTTGGTGTGATGTATGGTCACGTCGCCAGCCCACTGGTCGGCGGAAAAAGCGTTGGTGGCCGAGACGATGAGGGTGTTGGTCAGGGTGACGGTGAGCGCACACTCCGCATACGAACCTGCGGCGCGCAGGAAGGTGGGGGCCAGGTTATCGGCGGCAGTTACGTGAGCCAGCGTGAGGGTCATGTCGTATCCTTCGCCCACCGCCAGCACCGAGTCGGTGGCCGCTGTCGAAGTGGTGCCGTTGCCCGTCAACAGCAAGTTAGTCAGGCGGGCGCTCGTCAGGTCACTCCCGATCTTCTGCAAGTAGATAGCCGCTCCCTGTCTTCCGGCCTGGTTGTCCTCCATCCGCACCCGGTCCATGCGCAACGCCTCGCCCTCCAGGGCCAAGTACGCATGCAAGCCTCCACCTTCCGCATCACCGCCGGACACTGTGTTGCTGATGAAGGCGGTGTCCTCGATGACCACGGCGCTATAGTCGGGATCCGCAATGGTCATCCCGCCGCCCGCGGCAGAGGCGCTGTTCCCCTCCAGCGTGCCGTGCACAATGGCGACGCCGTGGCCATCAACGATGTACATCCCCCCGCCCATACCGCCCTCACTGGTAGCCATGTTGTTGGACACGGTGACGTTCTCGATGCGGCTGCCAGCGCTCAGGTCCCAGAGATAGATCCCACCTCCGTCGCTATAGGGGCGCGTGCGGCTGGCGATGTTGTCGGTGACGGTGCAGTTGCGGACGACCAGCGTGACCCAGCGGGCGAAGAGGCCGCCTGCGCAATCGGCGCTGGTGCGTCGGCAGACGTGCCAGTCGCCGGGCGGATTGCCCAGGCCGGTGTAGTCGCCGCCGGTGATGGTGAACCCGTCCACTGTCACTGTCTGGCTGCCGTCGCCGACGATGGTGATGCCCCGTCCCTGCCGCTGGGCGTCAATGATGGTCGGGTTCGCGATTGGGTTAGAGGTAGTCCAGTTGCCGGTAGAGTAGCCGCCGCGCAGGTTCAGGCTCTTGGTGATGATGACTGCCTGGGTGTAGGTGTAGGGGTAGCCCCAACGGGTTATGGTCACCGTCTGGGTACCGCTGTAGGTGCCCGCGGCTACGCGGACCTCTTCACCCGGCTGCGCCTGGTCCACACCGTGCTGGATAGTGCGGCAAGGGATGCTGCTGTTGGTGCAGGCGTTGTCGGTGTCGCTGCCGGTGGGGGCCACGTAGCGGATGCCGGTGACAGTCGAGGTGGAAGTGGGCGTTGGTGTGGGGGTGAGGGTGAGGGTGAGCGTGGCCGTGGGCGTGCGGGTAGGCGTTGGCGTCGGGGTGGGGGTGAGGATGGCCGTAGACGTAGCCGTCGGTGTGGGCGTGCCGGTGGATGTCGGGGTCGGTTCGAGGCCGGGCTGGTGATTCTTAAGGATGAGGGGCAGGTAGACCCAGTGGCCGACGTAGACGCGGATGGTGTCAGTGGCGGTGTTGTGATCGCTGTCAGTGGCGGTGACGGTGATCTCGTGCCAGCCAGGACTCAACTCTGTCACCAGGATCTGCTCGCCGGAGCCCAAGACTCCGTCTCGATCCGAGCTCCAGGTGTAGGCGTCGTCGCTCAGCGGCCCATCCTCAGCGTCATAACCAGTGGCGGTGAAGAACACAGGCAGACCTGGGAGCAGTGTAGTGCCGTTCTCTGGCGCGATAGCGAAGACCATTGGCGCTTTGGACAACACTGTGAACGGGCCGGTCATATCCTGGCCAGTGTTGACACCATCATTGACCACCACCCGCAGCATCCCCTGCTCGGTCTCCGGCCAGAGGCTGGTGTCCAGTTCAACCTGATCGTACTCCAGATTGAGAAACTTCAGTTCCCAGGTCTCGCCGCCGTCGGCGCTGAAGTACACGGTGGCCGTGAGGTCGTCACCGTCGGCGTCGTCGGCTGTCCAAGAGATGGTGAGTACGTCGGGTATAGTGCCCGCCACCGGCTCCAGGCTCACCGTGGGTGAGTTGGGGCTGGCGGTGACAGAGACTAACTCGGTATCGCCGTGGGTGATGACCAGCCGGGCCATGTCCGCATGGTAGGGAATGACCAGTACGATGGGTGCGCCCTCCTCCTGATGGGGGCCATGTACCAGGCCGAAGGTTCGTTCGGCCAGCACGCTCCCACCGACGTCGAGCAATCGGACAGCATAGTCGCCATCGGGATTGGTCCAGGCGTCGGGAGCCACTTCGTCACCCCTCAGCCGCATCAGGGGCAGCAGCGACACGGTCTGGGTCTCCGTGACGATCTGGCCGACGACCAACAGGTACTCCGTGTCCCAGTTCAGGAGCATCGGCCGGGGGCGAGGCGTCCCACTCTTGAGCTCCTTGAGTATGTTATTGTAGGTGTAATCAGAGATCCACTGGTCATCACAGTAACTCATAATGTCGGCGTTGTCAAGGGGCGGCATGACTTTGGGTGGGTTGAAGCCAGTGTCCAGACCATAGTGGCTTCGTTCATCACCGTCGCTCAACTGGCTATTCGGGTAGGGATAGTGCAGGTCAGGGTTCTTCTCATTGCCACGGCACTTCACGTGTAGCCGACCGAAGTTGTGTCCAAGCTCATGAGCGGCCGTCCATTCCATCCCTGGCCTGACCATGACCCAGGAAGCATTCCCCGGGGTGGCACCCTCCCCCAAGGGCATCGGATACTCTGCCGCTGCGTCAGGCCGTACCACACCCATGATCTTGGTGTTCGGGCCATGCTGATTCTGTTTCAGGCTGGCCTCCGCCGCCAGGAGGCTGAGGGTGTCACCAGGACCCTTCCATCGAACGCCACGCCCACTGGCGGGATGTAGATTGACCTCGTGCGTTGGATACATGCGCTGTATCACGGCGTGGACGTCCTTATACTCAGCGTAGGATGGCGCGTGACCCACCGGACAGGTGGGGTCGCAATGATCAACGACCTGGATCACCTGGATGTCAATGGGAGGCGCACTCTTTACATCCAGGGACACCTTCTTGGCGTTGTTATCCGTGTTCGGGTCATGAATGCTCGGAGACTGGATATGAGCGGTGAGGCTGAGCGAGCCCGCTTTGGCCACCCACTCCGGCGGCACCAGGCATAGGAGACCATTGAAAGCTGACTTCCGTTGCCGGGCCAGGTCAGCACTCGGCCCGGCGCTGACTTTGTTCGAACAGCGGACCTGCTCGTCGAACCCGGATGCAGCTAACCAGCCCTCCACGCCGCTACCGGTGGTCCAGTACCCACTGTTGTTACGCACGTACAGGCGAGCGTAGGTCGGCTTTCCGGCGATCAGGGGCACTGCGTTGCCAAGGTTCTGGATGCTCTGCGTCACCTCCATGTCAATGAGTTCCAGGTCGGCAGTCGGGTAGAAAGGAGCCTCTCCAAGGGTCACCTCGAGCTTGTAAGCGTTATAGATATCATAACTCCCGGGCGCTTCGACTTTGACATAGTGATCCCCACTGGTGGTTGCGATGAGATTAATCCGGCTTCCTTCTATTACGGTAGACGTAGCCAACTCTCTCTTCCAGGGATCGTAGAGGGTCATCTTGCCACTAGGCGGCATGAAGCCATACTGATCCACGATGATCCGCTGCCCATTGGACACGGCGAACTTGTAGTAGTCCACGTCTTTCAAACTGCAGATGTAGGCCTGGATCGTTTGCCCCGGAGTGATGGAGCTGGCATAGGAGAACCAGTCGTTGAACTCGTAGTTGTCTGAGCAAATGTATGCTTCGCCGGTGAGGCGGTAGGGGCTGGCAGTATCGGGCTGGCCTTGCCCGCGAGAGATGAGGACGTACCAGGTGCCACCCTGGTCGGCAACGAAGGTGACGACGATCTTGCGGCCAGAGATAGGTGTGCCGGAGAAATTGGCCTCGCTCCGATCCGGGCGGTAGAGCACTAGCGGGTAATCCTGACTGGGGTGTTCGAGAACGACCTGGATGGTGTCACTGATGGCGGCCGAGAGGGTCCAATAGTCTCGGTCGTCGCTGGTGCAGATATGGCTAGACCGGACAATCCCACTGCTCAGCGTGAATCGAGCCTCAGCTTCAGCCTGGTCGAAGCTGTCGTTAGGCTCGTAGACATCTGGGCAGACCGAGTACTGCACCCGGCTGAACTCGGAGGTGTTTCCCTGGCTGTCGGTGGCTGTGGCGGTGACGTACTGAGACCTTGGACTCACCGTCGTGGTGAAGTGTCCTGAGCTGTCGGCTGTGGTCTCCCCCTCAAAGCTCAGTCCCTCATCGGCGGGGTCCGAAAACAATTCCACTTTGCAGTTGCCGGGGGCTGTACCTCTAATCTGATAGCCACCAGGAACCTGAATGAGGGAGCTGATAGTAGGCGGAAGCAAGTAGTTGTTGCCGCCGTTTTCCACATGAATGCCCACGCCGCCGTTATTTGAGATACTGTTGCGGGTGATGGTGTTGGCGTCGGTGTTGACGCCATCAACGTGTACGCCGTCACCGCTGTTGTTCATGATGTAGTTTGGCACAGTTCCCAACGGCCCGATCAGGCTGCCGTTAGCGCCGTGCGAGATGTAAATACCATCGCCACCATTGCCAGGCCCAGCGGTGCTGCCACTAAAAACGCCGATGGAGTTGCCCTGTAGTTTGTTGCCTGTAGCGCTACTCGTCTGCAGGTGGACGCCGTGCCCTTTGTTGCCGGTGATGACGTTGCCCTGGATCACATTGTCAGTAGCCTGGTAGACGAGAATGCCATTGGCTTGGTTAGGCAGTGCGCTGTTGCCAGCAGCATTGACGCCAATGCGGTTGTTTTGGATGAGGTTGTCATGAGTAGTACCGAACAGAATCTCGACGCCGTTTTCAGTGTTACCACTGATCAGGGATCCTTCAATGGTGTTGTCGTGGGCGCCGTAGGCGATCAACACCCCGTTCTCGTAGTTGGGAATGGCCTGACTGCCGGAGGGGTTGGCGCCGATGGTGTTGTTGACGGCCTGGTTATTGGCAGTGCCGGCTCCACGAATGTCGAGACCAGAGCTCTTGTTGCCACTGATCACATTCTGCGAGATCACGGCATTGGTGGCTCCGTCGCCAATTCGGATACCCGATTTCTCGTTGGGCACCGCTTGATCACCGTCCTGATTAATGCCCACGTAGTTGTTTTGAACGAGATGAAGCATGCCGCCACTAATGGTGATTCCGTACTCCTGGTTGCCGCTGATGACGTTGCAGGCACTGTCATCCTGTCCGCCGATGGTATTCCAGTACGCACCGTCTTCTACAGCGATGCCGCTCTTGCCGTTGCCCATGTCTTCCTCGCCCGACTCGTCCAGACCGATCAAGTTGCCGAGTATCTCGTTACGAGTCACGTCGGAACCACTAAGCAGGATGCCATGGGCACCATTGCCGCTGATGACATTGCCGGCGCCTTCCTGTGTCCCGCCGATGCGGTTGTTCGCTGCGCCCGAAGTGAGGTGGACACCGTTGCCACCGTTGGGGCGTGCCGTGTCTCCCGTCACCGACAAGCCGATCTTGTTACCCCACACATCGTTGGTAGCACTGTTGTCCTGAATCAGGATCCCATCGCCAATGTTCCCACTGATGACATTGGCCTGGTCCGATTGTGTGCCACCGATCTGATTGCCGGTTGAGTCATTGATTTCGATGCCAACCGCATTGCCTTTGGCATTGCCCAGGAGGTCCAGGCCAATGAAATTGTCGAAGATGTGGTTACTGTCAGCCTGGTCTAGCAAGATGCCACACCGCTTGAAATTAATGATGCTAAAGCCGGTTATGGTGTTGTTGTTAGAGGTCAAGTGAAAGCCGCAAGCGTCGCTCTGGGCCACATTAGCGCCATCGATCTCAATCTTCGGCGTCTGCAGATTTTTATGGCTGGGGCCGGGCGACTGATTGTCACCGCTTATGATGAGCCCGCTACGCGACACAGCAGGTAAAGGGCTTTGGAGCTGGATCGTGCAGTAGTCGCCGCCACAGGAGATGTCGAACTCGATGCGCAGCCGCCCACCAAGATTGGCCTCGTTGATGGCCTCGCGTAGCGAGCAATGGCGGTTATCGCAGACTCCATCATCAACGTCATCGGTGGTATTAACCACCCAGGCGGTGGGAGTAGGCGTGGTCGTTGGGGTGTGAGTTGAGGTCGGAGTGGGCGTGGCTGTAAACGTGGCTGTCGGCGTGTGAGTCGGCGTTGGGGTGGGCGTGGAGGTGGGCGTAGCTGTCGGCGTAGGGGATGGCGTGGGTGTCCTAGTCGCGGTGGTCGTCGGCGTATGGGTTGATGTAGGCGTCGAGGTGGGCGTGGGCTCCTCGCCCAGGGTGACCAGCAGCCTGTAGGGGTTCAGGTCACTGTAGGCGCCCTGATAACCGATGACCCGCGCGCGGTAGTTCCCGGACTGACTGGCGGTGTGCACAATCTGCTCCTGAGCGGTGCCGCCAGAGGCGGAACTGCCCACCTGTGCACCGGACGGATTGTGCAGGTACAGGTCAAAGTCGGCCGGCAGGTTTCCATAGAGACCGTAGAGGTCTACGGTGATCTCTTGCCCGGCGGCGACGTAGAACTTGAACCAGTCCTCGTCGCCGCTGGGACAGATGTAGGCCGTGTACTGCACTCCAGCGCTGATGGTGTACGCCTCGCCGAAGCTGTCGTTGGCCTCGTAGTCGTCAGGGGGGCAGGACGGCGTAGTCGTGGGGGTCGGCGTGGGCGGCGCGCTCAGCGTGACCAGCAGGCAGTAGTCGTCCTCGTCGCTGTAAGCCCCTCCGTAGCCGTAGATGTAGGCGCGGTAGTCCCCGGTCATGCTGGCCGTGTGCACGATCTGCTCCTCGGTGGTGCCGGAGTTGGTGGACTGGCCCAGCAAGGATCCCGATGGGTCGTACAGATACAAGTCGAAGTCGGCAGGCAGGCTGTACAGGTCCACGGTGATCTGCTGCCCGCTGGTGACGCTGAACTTGAACCAGTCCTCGTCGTGACTGGGACAGATGTAGGCGGCGCAGTACGAGATGCCGGTGCTGATGGGGCCATAGGCGGCGGCAAAACTGTCGTTGGGCTCGTAGCCATCAATCGGACAATCGGCAGCAGCATGGGCAAACAGCCCTCCTGCCAACATCAGCCCCACGACCAGCAGCACAATCTTAATCGAAGCCATTCGAGTTCGCATTTTTCTCCTCCTCTAATCTTTTGCACGACGCAAGGGCGACATCCAATGTGCCCATTATATCCCAGATCCTGCAAACAAGGAAAAAAACAAAGCTACCTGCCTCGATTGTGACAGGTAGCTTTGTTTTGTTAACCAAAGTCTACCTTGCCGGGTTTCAGGAGTAGCTCTTCAAGATAATGGGCATATAGACCCGGTGGCCGACGAAGAGGTTGACGCTGGCTGATCCGATGTGGCTGTCGCTGTCGGCAGCCCTCAGGGTGATGGTGTGCCAACCAGGCGAGAGGGTGAGCCCCGGCACGATCAGCGGCGCGCCACGACCCAGCAGCCCATCTCGGTCCGACCACCAGGACAGCGCGGCGTCGGAGAGCGGACCGTCCTCCGCATCGTAGGCCGAGCCGTCCAGGTACAAAGCCCGCTCCGGCGGCACCAGAGCACCCTCGCTCGGTGCGGTGATGACCACGTCGGGGGCCTTGGTGGGGACGAAGAAGGGGGCCGAGTCAGCACTGATGGTATGGAAGCCATCGCTGGCCAGCACGCGGATCCGCACCTCTCCGCCGCCCGGCAGCGACGTCGTGTCCAGCCGGTAGCTGGTCTCCGTGAGGTCTGTAGCGACTGGCATCCAGGTCTCGCCGCCGTCGTCGCTATAGAACACGCCGAAGGTCAGATCATCGCCGTCGGCGTCGCTGGCCTCCCAGATCACGGTCTGGATGCCGTCCCAAACCTCGCCGCCGCTGGGTGACATGAGGGAGATTTCGGGCGCGTTCGCGCTGGCAGCCCTCTCGTCCAACACTGTCTCGCCATGCAGGAGAGCCACGCGGGCCGTCTCCGCTGGGTAAGGCAGGGCGTAGGCGAAAGAAGCCACACCCACCGGCTCATCCCATTCCACAGGCGTGAAGGAGAGATCGAAGCAGTGGGTGGCCAGGGGTGCACCGGCCGGGTCGTGGAAGGCCAGGCAGTATTCGCCGCCTGTCGGTGGGGTGGGCGGTTCGGCGCCGGATTCCAGCACGACGAGGGGGTCCAGTTCGCCCCTATCGTCGTCGCCCACCAATCCACTGACCAAGACGTAGCGCTGCGGCTCGGAGAGGGCCGCAGAGCCACTGGTCGCAGAAGGAGCCAGCGCGTCGAAGAGCTTTTTCCAGTGATAAGGCGAGATCCACCTGTCTGAGCAGTAGCTCATGATGTCACTGGAACTGATGGGGTCTTTGATCTTCTGGCTGGCGACGTCAAAGCCCACCTCCTTGATATATCCGTTGTTGGGATAGGGCCAGTTCTGGTCGAGGAACGTCTTCGCACCACACGGCGCGTGAAACAGTTTCAGGTTGTGGCCAGCCTCGTGGGCTAGTATCTGGTACTGCTTCTCTTCACCGAAAGCGGCTTTCCCCTTGCCCGTGTAGACCGGTGGCGGCGCATCGGCAGCCCCAACGCCCAGCGGCGCTCTGGCGTCCTGGGGCAGCCAGGCAAAGATCTGATCGGGGGGCGACTTGCCAGACAGTTTCCACGCCTGCCATTGTTGCGTAAGGTGATTCAGCATCTCGCACTCACCGCACACCAGCTTCTTGGTATATGGGTCCGTGTAATTATCGCGCACGTCGGGGCCAGTGTAGTACCATTGGCCGCTGCCGAACTTCTGGTAGCTGAAAGTGCCGACAGGATAGATGTCCCCGACAAGCCCGTAGGCCGACTTCGAGGCCACCCACGTCGCGCTGGCCTTGGAGGTCTTCCAAAGCTTGAACCCGGACCAGTCGTGGGATGGCTTGGGGTGATAGTCCACAATCACGTAGCCGATGCTGAGCGATTTGCGCGTCTTAAACTCCATGTCCACCGTGCCTGTGGCCGGATAGCGGTTGTTGGTGTAGTCAGGCTCAAGCCGGGCCTTATCGCTGTTGACCTCGGCCCAGATGCTCACCTTGTGGTCGGTGGGCACAGTCAGATAGAAGTTGGCTGAGCCCAGGATGGACCCTCGCCGGGCGGGGCCGCTGGCACAGACCGCGTTAAAGTAGGTGTAGGTGCTATATCCACTCGTGCCATAGCTCACATTTATGTCCACGCGCACCGACCCTGCGGATTCAGGGGTGAAGCATACACCAGGCGTGGTGGCGTAGACACGTATCATGGCCGGCTTTCCAGCGGCCAGCGGCAACTGGTTATCCTGGGTGCAGAACTTGCCCATGTCCCCCTCATTCTGGTCGTAGCACTGGATGGCTTGGGTCACTTCGATGCCGTCAATAATGAAGTCTTCCGGGGTTTGGGGGTCAGGAGGAGCCGTTGGGGGAAGTTTGTTCACCGGCTCCACCACGACGTCGGGCCAGAGTTCGAAGATGGATTTGACCCAGAAGTAGTTGTCGGGGAAGGGGGGTATAGGTAACTGAAGAAGGCTGCCAGCGTGCATCCTGAGCTGGCTCATCTCAAACTGAATCCAGAGTTGATCTGTGACGCGGCCGCCGCTGCCCGATTCAGCACTGTCCACTTCGTACGCCGGGTCTACCAGAGCGAGGTTGAGGTAAACATATTGGCCGATGGTGCCCGCATTGCCCCCGTAGCGCAGCTCGTAACTGCCATCGCGGTTGGTGGGTACGCTGACCAGCCGCTCACCTAACTCGCTGGCCTCCTGGGAACCATATAGCCCCACTTCCATCGGAATCGGACGCGGGAAGGGCGAATCGGCGGTGAAGTCCACCCGCCCCGTGAACACCAGCAGGCCGTAAGTGGAGAACTCGGAGGTGTTGTAGAACCAGTCGGTGGCGGTGGCGGTGACGTTGGCGGCGGTGGTGCTGCCGCTCCACGACCAGTGGCCGCTGCTGTCGGCGACAGCGGTGGGCGGGGAATGGACGTACTGCCCCTCGTCGGCGGGATCAGAAAAGACCTCCACCGTGCAGCCGGCGCAGGCGGTGCCGCTGACGCCGCCGCTCGTCACACTGGTGATGACCGGCGGCGCCAGCTCGGTGTTGCCCCCGCTCACCAACTCGATGCCCTTGCCCCCGTTGGCGGTGATGGCGTTGAGCGTGATCCAATTGTGAATCGCGCCCTCGACGCGCACGCCGTCGCTGCCGTTGTGGGCGATGGTGTTGGAGCTGATGGCGTTGTCCATCCCGCCCACCACGTGCACGCCGTAGAAGCCGTTGCCCAGCTTCCGGACCCCGCTGGGGTCGGTGCCAATGCCGTTGCCGTGGACGAGGTTGAGGTCGCTATTCACGATGGCCACGCCGCTCCAGCCATTGCCCCCGATCACGTTGGGCGGCAAGTAGTCGGCGCCCACCCGGTTGTCCATCGCGCCGCCGTATATGCCCACGCCGTGGTGGCCGTTGCCCAGCGTGGATTTGCCGCCCAGGGCCACGCCGATCAGGTTGCCCCCCACCTCGTTGCTCCAGGTGTCGCTCCCCTCGATCATGACCCCGCTGTGGCCGTTGCCGGCGATGACGTTGCCATCTTCCCCGGACTCACCGCCGACGCTGTTGTATCGAGCGCCCCCGTAGATGTGAACGCCGTGCCCGCTGTTGGCCCAGGCGCCAGCGCCGGCCTCGTCGGTGCCGATGTAGTTGCCGATCACCTCGTTGTAGTTCGTCCCCGTGCCCGTGATGGCCACACCGTCCCCGCTGTTGCCGGAGATCAGGTTGCGGCCCAACGGCCCGCCCACCGTGTTGTGATGGGCCCCGCCCTCGATCCGCACCCCGTCGCCGGCGTTGTCCACGATGTGGTTGCAGGCCACCACGTTGTTGTTGCCGGTGACGAGCACGCCGTTGGCCGGCCAGTTGCTCAGGATCAAGCCCAGGAGCTTCGTGTGGGATCCATTGACCACGAAGCCGTTCATGCAGGATGGCATCAGCGTGCCGTCCATGACCACGAACATCGGTTCCACGCACGTGCCGACAGTGAGCCCGTCGGTCGTCAGGTCTGGCAGCGCGGTCTCAGGACGGATAATCCATTGGCCGTCCGCGAAGCCGGGGTCGTCCTCGGGGATGTCGAAGCGGATGGTGGTGGGGATTTCCCCTTCGTTGGCGGCATTGATGGCCTCGCGCAGGGTGCAGTCCCCGGCCTCAAGGGGGTCGCACCTGCCGTCGTCGTGATCCGCTGTGGTGTTGACCACTTGCTCCTGGGGCTCCACCTCTTCCACGTAGAAGATATTGTCCTCGTAGACACCCCGTTCCAGGTCCCTGAACAGGATGGAACCGTCGGGCTGCACCTCTCCGTAGACTGACTCCGCCTCCATCACGCGGTAACGCGAGTCGGCCATCACCAGCTTGTACTCAGATTGCGGCACTTCCGACAGGTTGTCGGACAGGGTGAACTGGCCCTCCGCGTCGGTGAGGGTGCGGTCTATCTCCTCCCACTCCTCGCCGAGCTTGGCCCATAGCTTGACGAGAACGTCAGGGAAGCACTTAAAGATCGGCTGCCAGGGTGGGCAGGTCTTGCCGACGAACGCCACACTGATAATGGCCTTCTTCGGCGAGGAGAACTCGGAGGTGTCGCCGCTCTTGGTGAGGGTCGTCGTCACCCAGGCCGAAGAAGGCACCAATCCCGTCCACTGCCAACTGCCGTCCGACTGGGTGGTGGCCTTGCCGAGCGGGGTCTTGCCCTCGGCGGGTTGGGCGGTCGTGTGCGACGGATTGCTGAAGATCTCCACCGTGCAGCCGCTGCAGGTGGGGTTGGTGGTCCCCGAGACGCTCGTGGTGCTGACGAAGTTGACCACCGGCGGCTTGAGACGGGAGTTGCGGATCCCCAGCAGCATGTTATCGTAGATGCTGTTCCAGGTCACCACGTTGTACCCCGGCCACCCGCCGAGGGGGCCAAACTCTACGCCATCGCCGCTGTTGTAGGCGATGACGTTGCCCGGCCCGATGGTGTTGGCGGCGGCCGATTGCTGCAGCCGCACGCCGGCACCCTTGTTGGGGAGCGCCTGGTCCGAGGTGGCCTGGATGCCGATGCGGTTGTTGGCCACCACGTTGTAGTTGCTCCCCGACGCGGCGATCACGATGCCCGGTCCATCGTTTCCGGAGATGACGTTGCCTTTGCTGGTGTCGCTGGCGTGACCGATGGTATTGTGGTGGGCGCCGCCGTCGAGGATAACCCCAGCCGAGGTGTTGGGTTGTGCGCCAGACGCCGCACTGCCGATCAAATTGGCTGTCAGGACGTTGTTATAGGGGGCGCTGATGCCTCCGATGCGCACGCCGATGGAGAAGGAGTGGATGACGTTGGCGTGGATGGTGTTATCGTGAGCCCCATTCAAGATGGTCACGCCCTGCCAGGCGTGGTAGATACCAGGTGTGTGGGCCAGGCCCTTGATGATGTTACACTCGACGGTGTTGTGATGGGCTTCCGTGCCGTACATGGACACCGCTGATCCGTATTGGCTGCCGTAGATGTTGAGAAAGGCCAGCTTCCCGTTGGCGCTGGCTGTGACGAAACCGGCTTGGGTGGAAATGAAGTTCACGATGATCTTGCCGTAGCCGAAGCAGGCTTGAACAGAGGCCGATGCTTGAGGGGATGTCCGTTTGGACTGCCCCACTTCGGCCCGACCATCAATCTGCGTCCCGTCGTCTGCGATCTCCGGCAGGTCGCTCTGAGGGCTGATCATCCACTTGCCCGTGTCCGGATCGTAGCCGGGGTCGTCAGTAGGGATGTCGAACAAGATAGTGTCGGGGCCCGCGTGCTCGTTGGCGATGCGCATGGCCTCGCGCAGGGTGCAGTCTCCCCTGTCCAGGGGCAGACACTCGCCATCGTCGTGGTCGGCTGTAGTGTTCACCACCCACTCCTCCGGCGCCTCACCGGTGGGCGTGGCCGTTGGGGTAAGTGTGGGCGTTGGCGTCGCCACCCCGCAGGCCCACAGGATGACGTCGTCCAGGCGGAAGGTGCTGGGCACCTCGCCATCGGTGTGCACCAGGAAGGTCACCGCTACCGTCTGGCCCGCGTAATCCGTCAGGTCCACCGCCGCCTGCTGCCATTGCCCCAGGGGCGCCACGGCCCGCAGGGTGAGCAGGTGGTCCGCTTGCTCCTCGTACTGGACGATCACCTCCACGGCGTCACCGGGCTGCTCGATCTCGGCCTCGGCTAGCCACCAGAACTCCAGTCGCACCGGGTTAGCCGCAGCCGGAATGCTGACTACTTGCAACAGCTCCCCTCCGGCGTTGTCGGCGCCGCCCAGCCAGGCGCCATGGTCAGTGTCTCGCCCTGTCCCCAGGCCGACGTCGCCGAAGGCAGCCCAGGGCGACAATGAACCGGTCTCGAAGTCGCCGTTGATCAGCAGATCCTGGCAGTTGGGAGGCAGGGTAGTGGTGGGGGTGGGTGTGGGGGTAGGTGTATCCGTCACGCGGGTGGTGGTGGGCGTGGGGGTGGCAGTGGGCGTGCGTGTCGAAGTGGCCGTTGGCGGCGCTGTGCCGGTAGGTGTCGCTGTAGGGGTGTGGGTGTGGGTGGACGTCCGCG